>Ga0209537_1001589_pt1 | contig 25140 bp, 26 predicted proteins | sample BioPla4DNA1_FD_187698 | JGI IMG/M metagenome (GOLD analysis project Ga0209537, IMG submission 187698) | Biogas fermentation microbial communities from Germany - Plant 4 DNA1 (SPAdes) (version 2) | ecosystem: Engineered > Bioreactor > Anaerobic > Digestate | place: Bielefeld, North... | reverse complement strand
TTTCTAAACTATATGACCCAGGTCCTTCATTCGCTTGTTTTAATGACTAGGATATTAAATATGCTTATTAGGGCTAAGGCTTCCTATGAAAGAATAGGGGAAGTATTTGCCACTGAACCTTCCATGATAGTAAAAGAAAACCCCATAGAATTTACAAGGGAAAGGGGCCAATTGGAGTTTAAAAATGTATATTTTAAATACTATAACAATAGCAGATGGGTACTTGAAGACATTAGTTTTACCGTAAACCCTGGTGAAACCTTAGCTATCATAGGGTCTACAGGGTCTGGAAAATCCTCCCTAGTAAAGTTGATACCAAGGTTTTATGATGTGGTGGAAGGAAGTATAAAAATTGATAATGTAGATGTTAGGCATATGAAATTTGATGATTTAAGGGAAAAGATCTCAATAGTTCCCCAAAAAGTATTATTATTTACAGGTACTATAAAGGATAATATTAAATGGGGAGATAAGGATGCTACAGATGAAGATGTGGAAGAAGTAGCAAAAATAGCAGAGGCCCATGATTTTATTACCACCTTTAATGAAGGCTATAATACTTATCTAGGCCAGGGTGGAGTAAATTTATCAGGAGGGCAAAAACAAAGGATATCCATAGCCAGGGCCCTAATTAAGAAACCAAGCATCTTAATTTTAGATGACAGTACCTCTGCAGTAGATTTAATCACTGAAAGGAAAATAAGAAATAAATTAAAGGCTTATTTAAAAAGTACCACTACTATTTTAATTGCCCAAAGGATTACATCTGTAATGGATGCAGATAAGATCTTAGTATTAGATAGGGGAAAAATAGTGGGGCAAGGAAAACATGAAGAACTTATGGAAACTTGCCAAGTATACAGGGATATCTACATTTCCCAATTAGGAAAGGAGGGTGTCAGCTTTGGATCCTAGACGGAGGAGAAGGCCTGCAGGCTTAGCAGGGGGAGGTATCTATGCAAGGCTTACTGTAGAGAAGCCAAAGGATATAAGATATACCTTAAAGCGATTATGGAATTTCTTCAAGGTAGAAAGAAAGTGGCTTTTAATTACATTTTTCTTAATCATGATATCTGGCTTGTTAGGTGTATCCGTTCCTTTTTTAATTGGTAAGGCCGTAGATGCTATTTTTCCAGGTATAGGTTCAGTCCAATTTGAAAGATTGAGACTAATAGTATTATTACTTTTATCTGTATATATTTTAGATAATGGCTTGACTTTCTTACAAGAATATATAGTTGCAGGGGTTGCCCAAAGGGTAGTATATAACTTAAGGGAAGAATTATTTAATAAGCTACAGTCCTTACCTATTATGTTCTTTGATATGCACACCCATGGAGAAATAATGAGTAGGGCAACTAATGATATAGATAATGTTAGCATTACTATTTCACAAACTACAGTCCAACTTATGGCATCAAGTGTTAATATTGTTGGTTCCTTAGTTATGATGATTTATTTAAGCCCTATAATGACTGGAGCCAGTTTAATAACTGTGCCTATGGTGTATTTCCTAACAAAATTTGTAGCCAGCAGGACTAGGGCCTATTTCAGCCAACAACAGAAAACCCTCGGCCGTTTAAATGGCCATATAGAGGAGACCATAGGGGGTATATTCGTAGTTAAGGCCTTTAACAATGAGGAAAAGGTAATCAAAGAATTCAAAGAGCAAAACAATGTTTTAAGAGATGTGGGAGTTAAGGCCCAAATCTGGTCAGGTTTTATCATGCCCCTAATGAACGTTATCAATAACTTTGGCTTTGGAGTTATAGCCATACTAGGAGGTATTTTAGCAGTAAAGGGCATGATTTCAATTGGAGTAATTGCCAGCTTTATATCCTATTCAAAGCAGTTTACTAGACCTTTGAATGAACTTGCCAATACCTTCAATACTTTGCAATCTGGTATTGCAGGTGCAGAAAGGGTATTTGAAATCCTAGATGAAGTGGAAGAAAGACAGGACAGTCCCCATGCAATAGAAACCAAAGATATAAAGGGACAAGTTGAGTTTAAAGAAGTCTTTTTTGAATATGAAGAAGGTGAACCGGTTTTAAGAAATGTCTCCTTTAAAGTTAAGCCTGGCACTAATGTAGCATTAGTCGGTCCTACAGGGGCAGGCAAAACTACCATAGTAAACCTATTGACAGGCTTTTACGAAATAGAAAAGGGAGAAATATTAATAGATGGCATAAATATAAAGGATTATAAAAAGGATAGCCTAAGAAGGATCTTTGGCATGGTACTGCAGGATACCTATTTGTTCTCCGGTACTATAAGGGAAAATATAAGATATGGGAGGCTAGATGCAACAGAGGAAGAAATAGAAAAAGCTGCCATCTTAGCTAGGGCAGATGATTTCATTAGCAAGCTGCCTAAGGCTTATGACACCTACTTAAATGAAGGTGGAACTAACCTTAGCCAAGGCCAAAGACAATTATTAGCCATATCTAGGGCAATATTGGCTGACCCTTCCATCCTTATACTAGATGAAGCCACGTCCTCAGTAGATACTAGGACGGAACTAAAAATTCAAGAAGCCATGGTAAAATTAATGGAAAATAGGACAACATTTATTATAGCCCATAGATTATCAACTATAAGGGATGCAGATATTATTATGGTAATAGATAAGGGGCAAATAGTGGAAGCTGGCAGCCATGAAGAACTGTTGGAGAGAAAAGGGCATTATTACAAATTATACCATAGCCAATTTGCTGCTTAAATAATATATAAAAATCACTCTTTAGGGATATATATAATATCACTATAGAGTGATTGATTATTTAGGAGGAATCTATGATGAAAATAATAGGCCATATAATATTTATAATTTTATTTTTACTAATAAGCTTTTTTGGTATTGGCCCTGTTTTAATGGCAGATGGCACAAGCCAAGAGAGAATAATAACCTTAATAATCGTTTTAATCATCTACGGAATCTGGTTTTGGCTATATAGGTACTTTATCAAAAAAATGAAAAACTATTAATATTTTCACCAGGGAATACTATTAATATTCTGGGTACTATATAAAAAACCAAAAAAATATTTAGGAGGTACAATATGTTTGCGAAAAAAGTAGATGCTAGGGAATATGCCCCAAAGGATAAACATAGAGTAATTTTTGAAACCTTTGACTCGCTAAAACCAGGTGAAAAAATGGAGCTAACTAACGACCATGACCCAAAACCATTACATTATCAAATGCTAGCTGAAAGAGAAGGACAGTTTGAATGGGAATACCTGGAGGAAGGGCCAGAGGTTTGGAGAGTATCCATAGGTAAAAAATAGGACAAAAAAAGAGGCATTTTATGTCTCTTTTTTTATATATGCATCCTTTTATTTAACTCTTCTATAATATCTTTACCATGGAAGATAAATAAGGCAGATAAAAATATTATGCTTAAGGCCACACAGATTACCGTTGGATAGATAACATTTGTCCATCCCAATAGCATAAATAATAAGGGTACAATACCAAACAATCCATCGATTAAGGCATAAGTAATATAGTCATTAATGCTTAATTTCATAATCTTAGCTATTACGTAAATCGTTATCATGGCTCCCATGCAAGCAATAGGGATTACAAAATCTAAGGACCAACCCTTCCAGCCAATTTTCCAATCCCAAAATATTGCAAGAATAGATACAATAGCTACCTGTTGGACTATTTTTCTTGGCATATGGTATTTTCCACTAATTAGAGAGAACAGGCCAATCCACATACTTATTAGACCTAGAAAGACGAAAATCGACCATCTAATTCTTGATGGAAATATAAGATCTATAGAAAAACTTAAGACTATTATAACGATAGATATAAAGGCCATTATCTTTATGGCCAGGTGTCTTGCATATATAGGGGGTACTTTTGGGAAAATATCCTCTTCAACACCATCTACACTAGTAGATAAAAGATTTCCACATAAGATACATTTATCTCTCTTATCCCTTATATAAACTTTACAATGATTACAATATTTCATAAGAATCCTACTTTCTAAATGTTTGAAGTGATTTGGATTTCAACTCCACTATCTGAAAGGAGTTGAAAAAAGGTTTTTTGTATATCTGTATCTTCAAAGGGGGAAGTAAAACTAATGACTAAATTGTCTTTATAAGAACACAAGGTTATTAAAGGCCTTCTTGCACTGACACAGACGCTGAACTGCTTTATATAGTCCTTAAAATCTTCAAAAAATACAATTCTACCTATATTTGAAATAGATGAGGTTATTTTCCTGTCATTAAGCTTATCAGCTATCCTGAGAACAAAATCCTTTATGCTCAAGGGAACTATCCTAGCCAATAAGTTTTTCTCCAAAGACACAAAATACTTCAATTGCTTATCTAATTGTTCCTTAGTTAATTTCCTTTTAAATTCTTCCCTTACATGTCTGATTATTTCATTAAAATCTGAACTATTATTTTTAAAATCGTAACTAATAGTCATGGTGGAAAAGAAATTTCTTGCAGTTTTAGAATCATAATACTGTCTTAAATTAATAGGCACAGATAATACTACTAATTTTTTCCTTTTATTGACAGGCATCTCCTTGTAAATAGAATAGAGGAGAAGGGAAGTCAAAAATATAGTTAGGGTAGTATTATATTCATGGGCTAAAGCTAATACAGACTTAACAGACATTGACCCCTCTATTAGCTTAGTCCTATTTTCATCATTTCTACTGCCATTTATTTGATATACTTTACTTATTTTTAATTTTCCTCCATTTTGTCTTTTGATATCGTCACTATAGTTCTTTCCAAAGCTATCATCCATTTTTTGGCTGATGGAAGCCCTAGGGTTTAAGGGTGGGACCTTACCTTCAAATCTTTCCCTGTACTTTATGGTCATATAGTGATAAATGAGATTTTCCATAAACCAAACAACCCCAGCCCCATCTGTAAGTCCATGGAAAATTTCTAAATTAATTCTCTTATTATAATAGGATACACGAATAAGTAAATTTCTCCTATGCTTAATATAAAGAGGGGCACAAAGAGGGGTGGATTCCAATTCTACTCTTGGGTTTAGATTACTAGATTCAAAATAGTACCAAAAAAACCCTCTTCTTAGAACTGACTTAAATAAAGGAAAACTTTCCATAGTCAGGTCTAAGGCTTGTTGAAGCACAATAGGATCTACCTCTTCATACAATTCACAAGCAAGCCTAAATACCTTAGTATCCTTATTGTTAGCCACTGCAGGAAAATACTTAGAAGCATTATCTAGTTTTGTCCAATTTGTTTTTCTTTGTTTCATAATTATTTTCACCTATATAATTTTTTACGTGTGGTCAGACTTCTTCAAATTTGGAAGGTCGAGGGGGTTTAAAATTTATTCGTGTCATGTTATATACAGAAAACATACAATCTTGAAGTCAAATGAACGTTTTTATTTTTTAATTTTACTCTAATCTTTCAAAAATGAGTTTAGTATATCATACAATTCATCTGTATGGTTGGTATTTAAAGGACTAGAAAGAAAGCCATGGAGGGCATCTTTAATCCTATATATTTTTACATCATTTCCAAATTCTTTAAGTTTGATACCATAGGCCTCCCCTTCATCTCTAAGTGGGTCAAATTCTGCTGTAATGATTAAGGTTTTAGGTTGATTTGATAAGTCATCTGATAGGAGGGGTGCCACATAGGGGTTTAACCTATCTTCCATGTTTTTTACATATAAGTCCATGTAGTCTTGTATCCGTTTAGAAGTCATTATAAAATCTTTCCCATTTTCAATTACAGAAGGAAATGGAGAAGCTTCACTATGGTCATAATAAGTAGCGGGATATATTAAGATTTGTTTTTTGGGTAAAAATTCTCCCCTGTCTCTTGCCATAAGGGAAACTACAGCAGCTAGATTTCCACCAGCGCTATCTCCAATTAAGCTAATATCATCTTCTTTAAAATTTAGTTTTTCACAGTTTAAGAATATTTCCCTAGTAGCCCAGTAGCAGTCTTCTAAGCCCTGGGGAAAGGGGTGTTCCGGAGCAAGGCGGTAATCCACTGAAACAACAGTATGGTTAGTCCTATTGGCCATATTGGCACAGACATTAGTATAGGTATCTATGTTGCCCGTTACCCATCCACCACCATGGAAGAAGATCAATAGCTTAGGTAGGGGATTCTTCCTTGGTATAAAGACCCGAACAGGTATCTCCCTCTTGTCCTTTATAATCTTATGGTCTAGAACCTTGTATATAGGCTCTATAGGAGGATTTATTATATTTAATACTTTACGATAGGCCTTATAATGTTTTTTTAAACTGATATGGGGGATAGATAAGATTTTTAGGCCCAATTTCTTTATATTTTTCATAGTCTTCTCCTTGAAATTTCAATTCTTTGATTACAACTATAATACCCCAATAAAACTCCATTAATAGGCTTTTCAGTTATAGACTCATCTTAATTAAGTAAAACAAAAATAAATGGAGTGGATAGGCAACATAAAATGATAGTTGCAAGGCCTTATTCTTAGGTCCTAGCTTTCCATTATAAAAATATATAAGGGGTAGGGCTAGGAGGGAAAACTGTTGAACAAGGGAGGTAAAGGCTAGGTTTATGATTAACATAATCAGGCCTAAGTTGAGAAATTTTTTCTTAGTTGGAAATTCCCTATTGTAATAAAAAGCTAGTATATATATTATGCCCATAAAGGCGTAGTCTACAAATAAGAAGGTTGACAATATAATAGCTAGGAATAAAACCGTATTTTTTTTAAGCTTATACCTGCCATCCTTATTATCCATAAAGTGCATAGTCATTAAGCCTAAAAACAGGGTAAAGAATATATTCTGATGCCCAAGGTAGATTTTACCGTAGAAGGCAAAATCAAAGAATACTTCAGATACTAAAGCAAAGATAAATAGCCTTTTGGCATATCTTTTAAAATCACTAGTATGAAAATATCCTTCTACCAGTAGAAAACTGTAGATGGGGAAGGCAATCCTTCCTATCATCCTATAGGCCATAATGTCTTCATGGAATATGGCTCCATAATGGTCTATAATCATGGAGACCAAGGCTATTAGTTTTAATATAAAAGTATTCATATTATACCTTCCTTCTATTTTGAGTTATAACCATTATATTATATAAACATATGAAGGTAAATAAAAAGAAGGTACTGTTTCAGTACCTTCTATACAGCATTATCTATGGCATCTTTAAAAATTTCTTCTACTTCAATGGCTATATGCTCTAGGTCATCATATCCAGCCATTGACATCAGGACTTTAGGCTTTGCAGTTCCTATTCTGGTAATACCATCCTTTTCATAAACTACAACTTTACAAGGTAGGAAATAACCCATGTCCAGATGTTTGGTCAAGACTTCATTAGCCTTTTGGGGGTTGCAAACTTCTAATACTGCAAAATTATGGGGGAAGTCAATTCCATGTTCAGACATTTTTTCTTTGAAGTTTAGTTGCCATAGTACTCCAAACTTTCTTTCCTTTAAGGCTTCTGTTATACTGGTAATAGCCTCTTCAAAGGATTTATCAGTAGTTTTTTCATATCTTATTTCCATTTTAGCACGCTCCTAATAGTATTATTAAACCTAATATACCCATAGGGGGTATGCATTAAACATAAAAATTATATTTTTATTCTTTTAATGTCATATAGGCAGATGGAAGGCACAAAAATAGACTAAATTTATTTCTAGTTGGGTAAGAATATAAAGAGTATGCAAAGGGAGGTATTTAGATGAAGGTAATTGTATTTTTAGCCGAAGGATTTGAAGAGGTTGAAGCCTTAACAACAGTAGATTATCTAAGAAGAAAAGGCATAGTAGTAGACACAGTATCCATAACTTCTGACAAGGAGGTTAAGGGTGCCCACCAAGTAACAGTCCTTGCAGATAAAATAATTGATGAAATAACAGATTTAGATTCCTATGACGGAGTAATAATACCAGGTGGAATACCAGGTGCAACAAATTTAAGGGACCATAGTAGAGTAGTAGAAATAGTTAAGACCCTTTATGACAAGGGTAAGCTGGCTGCTGCCATATGTGCAGGCCCAATAGTCCTTGAAAGGGCAGGTATTATAAAAGGCAAAAAGGTTACTTCCTATCCAGGTTTTGAAGGAGATCTAAAAGACGGCATATATGAGGAAGAAAGGGTAGTAGTAGATGGGAATATGATAACTGCAAGGGGGCCAGCCATAGCAGTAGATTTTGCTATAGAAATAATCAAATACTTATTAGGAGCAGAAAAGGCAGAAGAGTTGAAAAAAGACATATTATATAACAAATAAAGTTGGTAACAATGGTTACCGACTTTTTTTTCTTAAATGGTATAATAAACCTAACGATAAAATCGATTCCTATTTAGGAGGGGTAAAGTGAATAAATATTTTGATGTTAAGGATAAAGTTTATGACATAACGGAAAAATATCCAGAGACCATAGAAGTATTTGTAGCCAATGGATTTCAACCCTTGGCCAATGAAAAAATGAGAAAGTTAATGGGCAAGACAATTTCTTTAGAAATGGCCTGTAAATCAAAGAAGGTTAACTTGGAAATCTTTACTGAGAAGCTAATAGAAGCAATAGAACAGAATAGAAATTCAGTAGACTCCACTTTGATTACAAAGAAGGCAGACATAAATGCTGATGTTAAAGTGGAAGGGATCTTGCCTTGCCCAGTAAGAGTACCCTTGTTAGAAGGTTTTAACAATTGGATAGAAGAAAACAAGGAGAGACTTCAATTAAATATTGAATACGACTTACAATCTGCCCACATGGGTGTAAATTGGTTAAGAGAAAAGATTGAAGCAGGCAATGAGGACTCACTGGCAGACATATATTTATCAGCTGGATTTGATTTATTTTTTGATAAGGACTTAATGGGTAAGTTTAAGGAAAATGAAGTATTCCAAGATATAACTGGCCTAGAAAAGTTAAATGAGGATTTTGATAACCAAGAAATAGATTTAAAGGACCCAGAAAGACAATATTCCATCATAGGAGCAGTACCTGCTGTATTCATGGTAAATACTGAGGAATTAAAGGGTAGGGATTTTCCAAGGACATGGGAAGACCTATTGAAGCCAGAATATGAAGGCTCAGTGTCTATACCTACTATGGACAATGACTTATTTAATGCCATACTTTTAAATATCTACAAAAAGTACGGGGAAGACGGTATTAGAAAATTAGGCAAGGCCCAGTTTAGGAGTATGCATCCAGCAGAAATGGTAAAATCCCATATAAGGAAAAACAAGTCTACTGTACCAACGGTAACAATAATGCCCTACTTTTTCACCAATATGGTAAGGCCAGATAGTCCTTTAAAAACCCAATGGCCAGAGGATGGAGCTATAATTAGTCCAATCTTTTTATTGACTAAGAGCAAGGCTAGAGAAAGAACAAAACCAATAGTAGACTATATATTTTCCAAGGAAGTTGGAGAGCTTTTATCAAACAACGGAAAATTCCCAACTACAATTCCTGGAATAGACAATAAACTATCTCCAGAACAAAAATTTATGTGGCTTGGATGGGATTATATTAAATCCAATAATATTGGAGAGTTAATTGATAAGTGTATGAAGCTCTTTCATGAAGTAAAACAGGAGGAATAATATGAACTTAATAGTGTTTTCAGGACCACCTTCATCGGGGAAAACTTCAGTCATATTAAAGACCATAGAAGCATTAAAGCAAAGAAATATATCTGTAGGAGTAGTTAAATTCGACTGCCTTTATACAGATGATGATGTTCTTTATGAAAAGGCAGATATTCCTGTGAAAAAAGGGCTTTCAGGAGCCCTATGTCCAGACCATTTCTTTGCTTCAAATATTGAAGAAGTAGTTCAATGGGGTAATGACTTAAAACTAGATATGTTAATTACAGAATCTGCTGGTCTTTGCAATAGATGCTCTCCCTATATAAAGAATGTTAAGGGAGTATGTGTTATAGACAACCTATCAGGAATAAATACTCCCAAGAAAATTGGCCCAATGTTAAAATCAGCAGACATAGTAGTAATCACTAAGGGAGATATTGTATCTCAAGCAGAAAGGGAAGTCTTTGCTTCAAAGGTAAGCTCAGTTAATCCTAAGGCCATTACCATGCATATAAATGGTTTAACTGGCCAGGGAGCCTATGAATTGAGTACCCTACTATATGATGAAGAGCAAAATATAGATACTGTAGAGGGAATGGAATTGAGGTTCCCTATGCCTTCAGCCCTTTGCTCTTATTGCTTAGGGGAAACTAGAATAGGCAAGGAGTATCAAATGGGCAATGTTAGAAAGATGGATATGGGTGATTAATATGATGAATTTAACAATTAGACAACTTGAAGAAAAATATCCCTTTGTAATTGGATATTTTGAAGAAAACAAACTAGATGTAGAAGCTCATAAAGATAAGACCTTTCAGGAATATTTAGATACCTTAAGTGAAGATTATGTAGAAGAATGGGCCATAAATAAGGAAAAATTAGCTCAAGACCTGGAAATCTATATAGAACAGATGAAGGAGTTTCTAGGTATTAGTGAAGACTTAGGAGTAAATTCACTAACCATACTGCCAGGTCATGATAAATCAGGTAAGGAAGAAGGCTTTGGAGAGCTTACCATAAACAAGTCTGAGATAGTCTCCATAGTAGGACCTACAGGGTCAGGCAAGTCTAGACTATTGGCAGACATAGAATGGACTGCCATGAATGATACTCCTACAGGAAGGACTATTCTTATAAATGGAGAATTGCCAGATAAGAAATGGAGATTTTCATCCAATAATAGACTGGTGGCGCAGCTATCTCAAAATATGAACTTTGTCATGGATCTTACAGTTAGAGAGTTCTTGGAACTCCATGCAGCCAGCAGATTAGTTGAAGATGTTGAAGGCACCATAGCTAGGATCATAGAAGAGGCCAATAAGCTAGCAGGGGAGAAGTTCAATTTAAATACACCAGTTACAGCATTAAGTGGGGGCCAATCAAGGGCCTTGATGATTGCTGATACTGCTATCTTAAGTTCTTCCCCTATAGTACTAATAGACGAAATAGAAAATGCAGGTATAGACAGGAAGAAGGCCTTAGAACTATTAGTATCTAGGGATAAAATAGTCCTAATGGCTACCCACGACCCAATTCTAGCTTTAATGGCCAATAGGAGAATAGTAATTAAAAACGGCGGTATAGACAAGATAATTGAAACAAGTAAGGAAGAAAAGGAACTATTAGTAGAGCTTGAAAAGATGGACAATATAATTCAAAGTATGAGAAATGAATTAAGAAATGGAGGAGTTTTACATGCATGATGGTTGTACAGGAACATTTGAAAATGGAAAAGTAGTAGTAGATAAAATTAGGATGATGGGCTTTAATACTATGGAGATGCCAATAGCCGTAACAATAAAATGTATAGAATGTGGCAATGAGTTTGAAATGACCCATTTAGAAACTAAATGCCCCCATTGTAATATGGTTTATGGAGTAACCCCTTGTTCCGCATCTAATCCAGAAAGGATAATGGCTGCGGGAAAAGACTATTAAAAAAACCCTACTTTTATAGTAGGGTGTTTTTTTTAAGCTTTAGCCTTTTCTGTTTTAGGATTTTCCTTAGAATTTTTATCTGTTATACCAGGCATCTTACAATTTCCTTCAAATCTTGCGTTTTCATGGATTACAACAGTTGGTACTTCCAAATCTCCTATTAAGGTGCCTGTGTCAAGTATTACTACTTTAGAATTAGATACTATATTGCCATTAACAGTACCGCCTAAGGATAATTCACCGGTTTTAATATTTCCTATTACCTTGCCACCGATACCGATGACTATACTGCCATCATAATCTATATCTCCCTCTACAATTCCATCGATTCTAAGACTTCCCTTTCCTTCTATCTTACCAACAATTTTTATATTTTCCCCTATTAAGGAATCTATACTATCAACAAAATCTTCCCTTTTCTTAAACACATGAACCCCTCCAAAACTCTAGTTATTGATCAGGCTAAGTGGGTCTATGGCCTTGTTGTTCTTATGTATTTCAAAATGAAGATGTACTCCTGTAGACCTACCAGTACTACCCATTTTAGCAATTACTTGTCCCTTCTCAACCTTTTCTCCTTTTTTAACTAAAATCTCCCTATTATGTGCATATAAAGTCTTGTAGCCATTTCCATGATCCACTATGACAGTCCTACCATATCCGCCGTTTCTGCCAGCAAATATTACAGTTCCCTTTGCAGCAGCCTTAATATCAGTTCCAGAAGAATTGGCAATATCTATTCCCTGATGGAATTGAATTCTTCTGGTAAAAGGATCCCTACGATTACCAAACTTAGAAGTAATCCTGCCCGATGCAGGCATATTATTAGGAACAGTTTCTAAATACTCAAATTGAGCTTCCACGTCTTCTATAAATATTTCTAGCTCCAATTTTTTATCAGATAAGATTTCCGATACTATACTCATCTCTTCACTAGGACTTGAGATGTCCATTTCAATGTTTCTATTTACTGCCCCACCTCTAGAAGGGCTATCTATACCAGCTAGTTTTTCTAGTGTTCTCTGCAGTTTATCGATTTCGTTTAATTTAACTTCTACTTCTTCCGTCTTTTTTAGTAGCTGCCTATTTTCTGCCTCAAGGCTTATTAATTTCTGTTCCTTATTTCGGTTTTCTTCCTCTAAATCATTGATTAGAGCAATTTTTTCATTAGCTTCTCTTATTAAGTTGGCTTGGTAATTGAGAGAAATTTTTATGTACAGAACTAGAGAAATAGTTAATACTGAAAGAATTGCCAGTGCTGCCTTAGGAAACCAGTTTGGAATTGAAATTCTCTTGACCTTTTGCGTATGAGGAACTATTAGTATAGAGATTTTAGAATTATCCTTGTCCATCATAATAGTCTCCTTTTTCACCTTATGTATTTTATTAATATGTAGTTTGTCCTAGATAGTATGTCCTAATTTTGAATTATATCATAAAAAAATTAGAAATGGAATAAATTAACAGGATTAAAAATTGATAATTTTTTTCATTTTGTAACAAAGGTTACCGAATTAATAGGAAAAGGAAGTTATACTAGGAAATGTGAGTTAAGGGAAATAGGTGGTTATCACCAAAAATATAAATAAATTTAATATAGGAGGAAATGTGAATGACAATGTTTTGCTATCAATGCCAAGAAGCTGCAGGTGGCAAGGGATGTACAAAAGTAGGTATGTGCGGTAAAACTGCAGACCTAGCAGCTCTACAAGATTTAATGATCTATGCATTAAAAGGCATCTCAGCTTTAGGAGTAAAGGCTGATGAAGCTGAAATTACAATACCTGGTCTAGACAGGCTATTAGTAGATGGATTATTCATGACAATTACTAACGCCAACTTTGACAAGGAAAGATTCATTGAAAAAATCAAAGAAGCTCTTAAAACAAGGGACCAATTAAAAGCTAAATTAATGGAAAAGGGAATAGAACTTGGAGATTTAGCTGACGCATCTACATTTACAGTAAACTCAAGAGACGAAATTGAATACAAAGCAACTAGCGAAAAAGTAGGAGTTCTTGCAACAGAAAATGAAGATATAAGATCCTTAAGAGAATTAATAACCTATGGATTAAAGGGAATGGCAGCTTATGCTGAACACGCAATGAACTTGGGTTATGAAGATAAGGAAATATTTAAATTCATGAGAAAGGCTTTAGCAGCTACTTTAGATGATAGTCTATCAGCAGATGACTTAATAGCCCTTACAATGGAAACTGGTAAATACGGAGTAGATGTAATGACCCTATTAGACAAGGCTAATACATCAACTTATGGTAATCCAGAAATTACAGAAGTAAACATAGGTGTTAGAAATAATCCAGCAATCCTAGTTTCTGGCCACGACTTAAAAGACTTTGAAGAATTACTAGAACAAACTAAGGGTACAGGAGTAGATGTATATACACACGGTGAAATGTTGCCAGCTAACTACTACCCAGCATTTAAGAAATATGACCACTTTGTAGGAAACTATGGAAACGCTTGGTGGAAACAAAAAGAAGAGTTTGAAAAATTCAATGGAGTAATACTATTTACTACTAACTGTATAGTACCTCCATCACCATCCTACGCAGATAGGGTATATACTACAGGAGCTACAGGCTATCCAGGATTCAAGCATATTCCAGATAGGGTAGATGGAAAGCCAAAGGATTTCTCAGAACTTATCGAACATGCTAAGAGATTACCAGCTCCAACAGAAATCGAAACAGGTAAAATCGTAGGTGGATTTGCTCATGCACAAGTATTTAAATTGGCTGATAAGATTGTAGAAGCAGTTAAATCTGGTGCAATTAAGAAGTTCTTCGTAATGGCAGGCTGCGATGGAAGACAATCAAAGAGAAACTACTACACAGACTTTGCTAAGGCTCTTCCAAAGGATACAGTAATATTAACAGCAGGATGTGCAAAATATAAGTATAACAAATTAAACTTAGGAGATATCAATGGAATCCCAAGAGTATTAGACGCAGGTCAATGTAACGATTCTTATTCCTTAGCAGTAATAGCATTGAAACTAAAAGAAATATTTGAACTAAATGATATTAATGAATTACCAATAGCATATAACATAGCTTGGTATGAGCAAAAAGCTGTTATTGTTTTGTTAGCCCTACTATACCTAGGTGTGAAAAATATCCACCTTGGACCTACACTACCAGCATTCCTTTCACCAAATGTGGCTAAAGTATTAGTAGATACATTTGGAATAGGAACAATATCAAATGTAGAAGATGACATAGCTATGTTCATGGGAGACCTAGCAGAAGCTTAAAAGCAAAAAACCTCTTAGTCAAATAGGCTAAGGGGTTTTTAATAAGATCATATAATAATCCCCTAGCTTTTAGTATATTTTTTAGTATAATAATATATTAGGCAAAGATATATTTATTATATCAATATATCTGACAAATTAATTTACACAAATGGAGAGATTAAATGAAAGACTTAATAAAGAGAATCAATGAATTAGCAAACAAGTCTAAAACAGTAGGCTTAACAGAAGAAGAAAAGGAAGAGCAACAAAAATTAAGGCAAGAGTATTTAGCCATATTTAGAGGAAATATGAAAAACACCCTATTGAAAGTAAAGGTTGTTGACCAAGAGGGGAATGATATTACCCCAAATAGGTTAAAGCGAGAACAAGAAAAAAATAAATATTTAAACTAAAAACCCCCTAATCCTTAGATTAAGGGGTTTAAATTTATTTAAAAATAAAGGGGGCAGATTTAAACCTATTTATTTTTAGCAGCACTTTCTCCTGCAATTCTACCAAATACGTTTACATCTGCTAAAGCATTTCCACCTAAACGGTTGGCACCATGGATACCACCAGTAACTTCTCCTGCTGCATATAGGCCAGGAATTACATTACCATTTGTATCTAGTACTTCAGCCTTTTCATTTATTTCGATTCCACCCATAGTGTGGTGAACTGTTGGTACCCTAGGACCTGCATAGAATGGAGCAGTGTCTATCTTCCATTGGAATAAAGTTCTTCCAAACTCATCTGGTCCACCAGTTTCTACAGCTTCATTAAACTTGTTAACAGCTTCTACTAAATTATCTGGATTAACTCCAATTTTTTCAGCAAGTTCTTCTAAAGTATCACCTTTAAACGCTCTACCTGCTGCTACTAATTCATCTATACTTTCGTTGAAGTTATTCTTATGTTCTCCAGTTGGATAGTTTTTGCTATCAAGGATTACCCACATGAAGGCATCTTCTTGCTCAAACAATGCCTTAGTCATTACGTCTCTACGAGCACCTTCGTCAACGAAACGCTTACCTTCTTTGTTTACGAATATACGGTTTTCAACGCTTTTTTCAATATTTCCACTTAAGCTACCAGTTTCAGGATCACCCATTGGTAATAATTGGATTTGTTCCATACCTATTAGGTTTGCACCTACAGACTTAGCCATTGTTATACCATCACCAGTAGCACCTGGATGGTTTGTAGACTTAAGGTTAACTAAAGAAGGCCAAATTGCATTATATTCTTCTCTCATTTCAACATTGTTACCGAAACCACCTGTAGCTATAACTACACCGTTGTTAGCTTTAAGTATTAATTCACCTTCTGGGCTTTCTGCCTTAACACCTACAACCCTATTATCTTCCATTATTAATTCAGTTGCCTTAGTATTAAGTAATACTTCCATATCTGAACTGTTTTCTTCGATATAGTTCATATAAGTATTGATATATCCAGTTCCTAGAGGTTCAACAGGTGTGTGAGCCCTAGGCCATAATCCACCTAATACAGTAAATAATTCATCTTCAAACTCCATACCCATACTTTCAAGCCATTCTATAGTTGGATAAGCATTTTCAACTAATACTCTTATTAGCTCAGGCTTACCTAACTTGTCTCCGCCTTCATAGGTTTGTTGGAAGTGTTTATCTATAGAGTCTTCAATTCCCTGAGCTTCTTGTCTTTTTGGGTCAACTGCATTATAAGCTGCACCAGAGATTATAGTATTTCCACCAACTCTAGGCATTTTTTCTAGAACAATTACTTTGGCACCATTTTGGTGGGCTGATACAGCTGCTGCTAATCCAGCACCGCCTCCACCTATTACAACTACATCTGTTTCCTTTTCTATAGTTTCCCCAGTTCCAGTATTAGCTTTTGCTGAAATCTTTTTTAAAGCCTCAATATCAGCTCCAGCCTTTTCTAGGGCTTGTGTTACTGCAGCTAATATTCCTTCACTTGACATAGTAGCACCAGCAATAACGTCTACTCCTAAACCTTGAGCTTCAATTATTTTAGCAGGTATTTGCTCGAAAGCTGGATCACTAACGCCAGGAGTTTCATTATGTTCTAAAACTTTGATGTCAGTAATCTCATCTTCTGTTACAGTAACTTCTAGCTTAATTGTACCACCGATACCTTTTCCTTCACCTTCATATGTACCTGGTTTAAAAAGTCCATCTCCAGAGACTTCTTTTGGTTCATCGGATTTACATCCAAATAAGGAAAAAATCATGGAAATAGACAATAAAAAAACTAACCATTTGATTTTCTTCAATTTTTTCTCCTCCTTATAAATATTATTATTAGGAATAAAGTGAATTAATTCAATGAACCCATTCATTGAACATATTCATTATATAGAATGGTTAATAAATTGTCAATAATTATTTAACAAAAACTTTAATTTATGGTAAACTTACCTTAAATCTAAAAAGAATCTAATTAAATAGTTTAGGTGAAATTTTTAGAATATTGTTATATAATAAGATAGAATCTATTAAATTTAAGGAGTAGAGATATGGTAAAGGTGACTAACAGAAAATTACAAGCCCAGGCTACTTATGAAAAGATATATAACACTGCCATGAGCTTAGTGGAAAAAAAGGGGTTTAATAACATTACTGTAAAGGAGATCTGTGAAAAAGCAGGCGTAGCAGTAGGTTCTTTCTATAACTACTTTAATTCCAAGGACGATATTTTATATGAAATATTTAACAAGGCAGACAACTTTTTTTTGCATACCGTTGCTAATAGAATAGAAGGAGAAAATGCTAAAGAAAAAATTATCAATTTTTTTATCCATTATGCCGAATACTGTAAAAGAGATAAGTTTGACCAATTAAAACAGATTTATAATACCAGCAATCCAATGTTTATAAAAAAGGGTAGATATATGCAAGAGGTATTGAAAAAGGTGGTAGAAGAGGGAATAGAAAGAGGAGAAATATGTACTGACATGAGTCCAGATGAAGTAGTGAGATTTCTATTTATTGCCTTAAGGGGAGTAATATTCGATTGGTGCTTGCATGACGGTGGATATGATTTAACCCAATTTGCCAAGGACTATACTGAACGGTTGTTGAAATGCTTTTAGTACTGTAACCAGTAGACATATAAGCCTACTGGTTATACTTATTTTGATTATCCGTATGTTTGACTAGGAATAAAAGGGTAATTATATAATAAAGTTTAATTTAAGAGGTGGACTATGGATAAGAATAAAAGAGTGGAAGATTTAAAGAACTACGTTCAAGGGGTCTTAAACAGGGAAGAGGGTAGAAACTTATACTTTACCTATAAGGACAGTCTAGATAATGTAACCCCCCAAGATGCCTTTGAAGTATTTTACTCCAAATTACAAGAAGGCTATATGCCTAAGGATATATTAGAGATCTTAGATAGGGTAATCAATGTTTTTCATAGGTCCTTAAGTGAATATGAATGGAAAAAGCCTAAGGAAAATAGTTTTATAGATATTCTAATGAAAGAGAACAGGGCCTTGGAAGAGAAATTGGATAAGATACGTCCAATACTATTGGATAGAAAGGTTCGAGAGAAAAAAGACTTTTTATTAAAGGAATTAAGAGAACTCCAAGAATTTGATGCCCATTATCTAAAAAAGGAAAATATCCTCTTTCCTTACTTAGAAAAGAAAATGGAAAGCTTTGAGGGCCTAACCATTATGTGGTCTTTACATGATGAGGCTAGAAGAGATATTGCCAAAATGATAGAGATTTTAGAAACTGACAAATTTGATGATAATGAGTTTAATATTCAAATAGGTAAACTATTCTTCTCCCTGCTTGGAATCGTTCATAAGGAAGAATATATACTATTCCCTGCAGCCATGGAGGTCATAGAAGTCCATGAATGGGAGGAGATGAATATACAAAGTTTAGAATATGGTTTCCCATTTATAGAGCCGCCAGCTATTGAACATAGGGAGGTAGATGTAAAGGAATTTGATGGTATGACCTTTAAGACTGATACAGGAGAGCTAAACTTTGAACAGATTTTACTGATATTTAACGCCTTACCTGTAGACCTATCCTTTGTAGATGAGAACAATAGGTTAAGATACTTTACCAGACCTAAGGACAGGATATTTCCTCGTTCACCTGCTGCAATAGGTCGAGATGTTAGGAACTGCCATCCTGCTGAAAGTGTCCATGTAGTAGAGGAAATTATAGAAGAGTTCAGGTCAGGAAGGGAGGATAAAGCAACTTTCTGGATTAACTTTAGGGGTAGACTTATTTTAATACAATACTTTGCCTTAAGAAATTCTTTAGGAGAGTATAAAGGAGTATTAGAAGTCAGCCAAGATATTACTGAAATAAAATCTTTAGAAGGAGAGCGAAGGCTTTTACAATGGTAGCATAGGCATTCTATAAAGAACATCTCATTTAATGGGATGTTTTTTTATTTGGAACTAAAGAAGCTTAACAACATATCATACATGTCTGCAGTTATACCTAGTATGGTAGACAAAGAAGAACTGCTAGATGCTAATTCAATTAACTCCCTAGTAATGAATATAGGAAATATACTAGCTCCAATAATAGCAGCTTTTCTATACGGAACCTTTGGTATGAAGATAATATTAATAGTTAACTCCCTAAGTTTTTGCTTTTCTGCCATTAGTGAAATGTTTATAAATATCCCTAAAAACCATAAGAGTCCAGAGAAAATCAATTTTAGCTCTTTTAAAAGGGATTTATTAGAGGGCATAAAAATAATAAAAAGCAATAAACTCATATCTACCATGATAAGCTTAGGAACTATGATTAACTTTAGTGTTGCACCACTCTTTTCCATTGGCCTAATATATATAGTAAAGGAAGTATTAAAGGCCAATGACTTACAATTTGGCATATTCCAAATGGTATTATCTGCATCTATGTTAGCCGCACCTATACTATGTGGAGGAATAATGAAGAAAATAAAAGTAGGAAGGCTTAGTTACTTAAGCTTTACTACTATATCAATATTAATATTTATTATGGCATTGATACCTAGCAATACTTTCATAAATGCCTTTGAAACTAATATGGTCCCAATAATTGGCCTAATGATAATATCTTTTCTAGTTGGTATGGCTGCCACAGTTGTCAACATAGGATTAGGAACCTTATTTAGCCAAGTAGTACCCTTAGACTTGATGGGTAGAACATCAACTGTATTTAATCTAGCAGTCACAGTTTTTATTCCCATAGGACAAATGATTTTTGGAGTCTTATATGATATAATTATCCCATCTATAGTAGTAGCCTTATCGGGTGTTATTCTGATAATAATAGTTAGAAAGTACAAAAATGCCTTGCTGAGTTGTGACGAAGAAGAAAAACCAGCCCATGATTTAGGAGATGTTATTAATGAAGTTTAAATTTTATCCAAGGGAAAGTAGGATATATGATTTTCTTAAATTTCCAAGACTTATTTACTTTGATAAAAATAAAAATGAGACAGATGATAATTTTGAAGAATTTGTAATAACCAGTTACGTGGAGTTTGTAAAGGAAGCTGAAGAAAAGCTAGCCCCATATAGGAAAGAAATTCAAAAGTTCTATGCAGGCCATTTCTATCATGAATATGACTTTATAGACCTGGTTTCAAGGACCCATACTATATTTAACTATGAGGACGAAAAAGAATACCTGGATATGCTTTTAACTTTAGAGGACAGTGAAATTATTAAGAGTATTGTCCATTCTATTATAGCCATCAACGAGGAAGGACATTCATATTCAGATGTTGCCATGGAGAGGGTTGAAAAGATAAGCTCCAACAAGGAGGACCTGATTTCCTTTATAAAGGATTTACCCATAGAAGCAGCATCTAAATGGAACCTATTTTTAATAATAGAAGAACCAGTAGACCATGTGAAAAACTATGTAGATTTAATGTATAAAATACTACCAATTTTTGAATCCATCTATTCAAGCTATGAAGCAGAAGTTAAAGAGTATGGAGAGAAGCTGGTTGGGTTTTTAAATGAAAAAGGTCCCCAGGGACTAGAGGATATAACATTTTCCATGGTTAAACCAGGTGTATTAGATTTAGGAGAAACTAATATCTTAATTTCCTTAGTGTTTTCCTATGCCATTTCTATAGTGACAACTGCAAAAATAAGTTATGTAGCCTGGGGCTTAAAGATGGAAGAGGCCTTCAAATATATGAAGGAAATAAATGAAAATAAAACTAATGAAAGAATACAAGTCTTTAAAAATCTGGGAGATAAGACTAGATATGAAGTAGCCAAGTTAATAGCCTCAGGAGAGAATTCTACTAAAGAAATTGCCAAGGCCTTAGGGGTATCAAGTGCTACCATATCCTATCATATTAACAATTTGCTAACCTCAAAGATTATAAAACTGGATAAGGTAGATAATAAACATTTCCATGTTGTAGACTATGATTTACTTGAAGAGGTCATAAGAGGTCTTATGGAAGATTTAAAATTCCCTAATACTAATTAGGGGGTTTTCTTTTTTGGATAAACTATTTACCTAGAATAATCTGGCTTGAACTGTAAAGAATTAAATATACAAATAATTATAATAAGACCAGCTATTAAATGTCAAGAAATAATTTAATTTTTTTTGCTAAGTCATTTTAGAATTTCTGTTAGAACCTGTCAAGGGAAAAAACGTCCTTGACAGAACCTACCATAAATTCTTATGTAAAAATGGGCAAAACAAATAAACCTAAACTAATAGCAAAGAAATTTAGGTTAGTATAAAGCTAAACTTAAGGAGGAAATTTATGAAGAAATTTATTAATGCAGTTATATATGGTCATGGTGATGCCAAGGAAATATTAGTTGAGAATGGAGTTATTAAATCTATTGGTAAGAACCTTGGACCAACAGATGAAATAGTTGATCTAGGCGGTAAATTAGTTACTGCTCCCTATGTAGATCCTCATATACATTTGGATTATGTATATACATTATCTGAACTTGGGAAAACAGGTGCCGGTTCAGGAACACTTTTTGAAGCAATTGAAATGTGGCCAAAATTTAAAGAAAATTTAACTATAGATAGTGTTAAAAAACTTGCCCTTAAGGGGATCAAAGATGAGGTTTCCCAAGGAGTACAATATATACGTACACACATAGATGTTACAGACCCAAATTTTACAGCTTTAAAAGCTATTTTGGAACTTCGTGAAGAACTAAAGAATATAGTAGAAATCCAAATTGTAGCATTCCCACAGGAAGGAATGTACACCTATAGAGGCGGTCGTGATTTAGTAGAAGAGGCACTAAAGATGGGTGCTGATGTTGTTGGGGGAATACCACATTACGAACCAGCTAGAGAATTTGGTGAAAAATCCATTCATGATATTGTAGAACTAGCTATTAAATATGATAAGTTAATTGATGTTCACTGTGATGAGACAGATGATCCACATTCACGTTTTGTTGAATTATTAAATGCTCTTGTTCTCATGGAAGACTATGGTACAAGGACAACAGCTAGCCATACATGCTCATTTGGCTCAGCAAATAATTCATATGCTTATAGAATGATAGACTTATTCAAAAAGAGCAAGATGAACTTCATTGCTTGTCCAACAGAAAATGCATATCTTCAAGGTCGTCAGGACACATATCCTAAACGTAGGGGTCTTACAAGAGTTAAAGAATTCATGGAAGAAGGAATCAATATTGCATTTGCACAAGATTCAATAAATGATCCATGGTATCCAATGGGTAATGGAAATCTGATGAATATCCTTGATAATGGAATACATTTAGCTCAAATTATGTCACCTGAAGTAATAGAAAAAGACTTAGATTTAATCACATATAATGGGGCTAGATGCTTAAATATCCAGGACAGATATGGATTAGAAGTGGGCAAGGATGCAAACTTCATTGTTCTTGATGGTAATAGTCCTTTTGATGTAATTAGAAACCGTGCTAGAGTTCTTGCGTCAATTAGAAAAGGAGAATATCTATTTAAGCAAAAACCAATAGAATATGAAGTTGAACTTGACTTAGGTGTAAACTATTAATACGGATTATATCCACCAGCTTCCTGGTGGATATTTTTTTATAAGAAATAGGAAAGTCCTACTTTTTTTAACTCCTTCTATAAGATCATATAGCCCTATCATTGTATTCCTTTATAGTTAATCATAATTTATGTAAGTTTAATCAATCTGGAAGAATTATTATCATATTACAAGTAGGGGAGTAAGCTAGACTAGCACTTAACTATATGCAATTTCATATGGTAAATATATATGATAAAAATATGAAAGGAGAATAAGTTAATGCCTTATAAAAACAATTGGATCCCCACAAAAACCCTTGAAGAAATGGCAATGGAAAATTATGATGTCCTAATAGTGGGACTGGTCCAGGTGGAGGGGCAACCCTGTATAGACTCTGCCAACTATGGAAAGATAAAGGTGCTAAAAAATTGGGATTATTGAAAAGGTGATAAGTTATTTCATTCCCACTCCCTAAATTTTCCTACACAAAACGTTGATACTGCAAGAGATCAACTACTTCCAGACAACTCTAATCCAAGACCAATTCAATCAGAACTAAATAAGTGGCCAATTAATCCTAGAGAGCTAGACATATATTATGGTATGGCAGAGGATGTTTTAAAAACCACAATGAACTACGCAGAAGGCTCAATGTTACAGCATATCATGTTAAATAGACTCCATGGAAGTGGATTTTTTGAAGCAAACCATATGCCATTAGCTTTTGATTTTGTGATGGAGCCCATCAAGGAAAATTTGATAGTAAAGTCCGTGCATAATAATTAGTTTATCTAAGTTCCCCCAAACTATGAGATTGGGGGAATTATTATGTTAAGGCTTATTTTTTTTGATAAGAAAAATAAAGCAGGAAAAAGAAAAGTTTTGTAGAATATATATAAATAAATATGTTTATAAGGGGGCAAGTTTATGAGAAGTAAGTATTATCCAGAACCTTTTAAAATCAAAATGGTGGAACCTATTAAGATTTTAACTGAAGAAGAGAGACTAAAAAAGATAGAAGAAGCCCATTATAATTTATTTTACTTAGATTCAGAGGACATTTATATTGATTTATTAAGTGACAGTGGTACAGGTGCCATGAGTACAGAACAATGGGCTGGTATGATGAAAGGAGATGAAGCCTATTCTGGTTCTAAGAATTATAAGAACTTGGTGAGTACTGCACAGAATATTTTTGGATATAAGTATATACAACCTGTCCACCAAGGAAGAGCTGCTGAAAAGGTCGTAATGCCAATTTTTTTGGGACCTGGTAAATATGCCATATCTAACATGCACTTTGATACAACAAGGGCCCATGTAGAAATAGCAGGAGCTAGGGCCATAGATTGTGTTGTAGCAGAAGCCTTAGATACTGAAACCTATACTCCTTTTAAGGGTAATATGGATACGGAAAAATTGGTGGGATTAATTGAGAAATATGGGCCAGAGAATGTGGGACTAATTATAATGACTATTACAAACAATAGTGCAGGCGGTCAGCCTGTATCCATGAAGAATTTAAGAGAGACTTCAGAAATAGCAAAAAAATATAATATACCGTTATTGATAGATGCGGCTAGATTTGCGGAAAATGCTTACTTTATAAAGAATAGGGAAGAGGGCTATAAGGATAAGACTATTAGAGAAATAGTCCTTGAAATGTTTAGCTATGCTCAAGTATTCACAATGAGCTCAAAGAAGGATGCAATAGTAAACATGGGAGGCTTAATAGGTATTAAGGATGATGAGGACCTATATGAAGAGGTAAAGGCAAGGACCATACCTATGGAAGGATTTGTTTCATACGGGGGCTTAACAGGGAGAGATTTAGAAGCACTTGCCATAGGTTTAGAAGAAGGAATAGATTACAATTATTTAAGATATAGGATAGGACAAATGGAATATTTGGCATCAAGACTAGATGAAGCCAATATTCCTTACCAATATCCTGTTGGTGGTCATGCAGTGTTTATAGATGCAAAAAAACTACTACCTCATATACCTTATTATGAGTTTCCAGGCCATTCTTTGGCAGTAGAATTATATAAGGAAGCAGGTATTAGATCCTGTGATATCGGTTCCTATATGTTGGGCAATGACCCAGATACAGGAGAACAGATTGAATCACCATTTGAATTTACAAGACTAGCTATCCCAAGAAGAGTATATACCCAGTCCCATTTAGATGTTATTGCTGATGCTTTAATAGCTATTAAAGACAGGGCAGAATCAATTAGAGGATATAAAATAATTTGGGAACCAAAAATACTTCGCCATTTTACAGCTAAATTGAAACCAATAGAATAGTAATGATAAATATGGTTGAAGATTTGAACTAAAATTAAAATG
>Ga0209537_1001587_pt1 | contig 25158 bp, 20 predicted proteins | sample BioPla4DNA1_FD_187698 | JGI IMG/M metagenome (GOLD analysis project Ga0209537, IMG submission 187698) | Biogas fermentation microbial communities from Germany - Plant 4 DNA1 (SPAdes) (version 2) | ecosystem: Engineered > Bioreactor > Anaerobic > Digestate | place: Bielefeld, North... | reverse complement strand
CCAAGTTGCGCTGCAAGACCGGTCTTACCCGTCCCGCATTTTCCCAGCAGGATTAAGTTTTGCTCTTCCTTAAGCCATGTCAGGTTGGATAACTGTTTAATCTGCCATTTTAAGCCCTTGTTTGAGTCCGATGCGTCAAATGCTTTGTTGATAATTATATGTAATGAGATAAAAGTTCTGCAATCAGCTTATTGTTAGACCTTTTCCCGATAAAAACATTATCTCCAATGAGAGCTTTGAACTCGTTGAGGGAATTTTTATCAAGTTGACTAAACAACTCATTCCAACGGCTTGTATTACCATTTTGAATATTTTCATTTCTATAAATAATATATTTTTCCGGCATCCAGAGAAGTTTGTTAAATTCTTCAATACTTTCTCCAAAAGCTTTTTTAAAAAAAGAATATTTTGGGCCAACAACACCATGAGTAGCATTTAAAATACACTGAATAGCTCTAAGTTCCTTTCTTGTCCATTTTTCACCTTTATACTTACGGCTTTTAGTATGCTCACCAAAAATTGGAGAATATCTCATAGGAAAAGACCATATTCTTGTATTATATCCAGCATTTTCAAATTCAAGGTTAAGCTTAACATTTGTTTCAAGTCTTTTATATAAATCGCTTGGTTCGTCTTCATAATTGAATAAGATATAGTTTGATAGCTCTTTAATATTATTTTGGGCTGCTAACCACATACATTGTGTGTATATCTTTACAAAATCATCATCAGCATGGTCAAATGCTATTCGGAGTGGTTTTACAGCAAGTCTACTTAGTAGTTCCATTTTTTCGGGATGCTTATATAGGATTCGCGCATCTAACCCTTGATTAAAGTCCACATATCGTTTCTTGACCCGCTCTTTACCATCCTTGATATATTTATAGTTATTGTTATTAACACCGAATCCACAATCAATAATATCTTTAACAAATTGTTCCAAGTTTGGAGAAGCTAATATATTATTATCCATAATAATTAGATTTTGCTTATCTCCAAATTGATTTTTAACATTCTCAATAATCTGTTTAATATCAATATATTTCTTAAAATTCGGCTCCGGCTCAATTATGGGTACAGCACAGAAATCGCAATTTCTTACACATCCACGTGTCAAATGCACAAAATAAGCATCACTTACAGGATAGTTATAATTCAGATAATGATTCTTAGTTGTATCAATAATAGAATAATCCGGAACCATGTCATCAATGATATATTCATTTTCATCTAAAATATTTGATTTATTTAAAAGTCCCTTGATAATTGTAATATCTTCAAGACCATTTTGGGCATGAATTTCTTCTGCCATAATTGTAGCCATCGGGCCACCAACAAAAATATGCTTGCTATTATCGACACTTTTTAAATAGTATTTAATCGTTTTAATTGTTATGTTCCAATAAAATGTAAAAAGTGTTGCTATATAAATTCTGTCCCATTTTTCTTTTTTTAAGGACGGATTAGTGCCTTTACAGAAAACAACTTCATCTCCAAGCATTTTATGATAAGTACTAATTTTCATTAATCCGAGTGGTGGATACTTATTCTTATGGGGGATTGACACGGGGACGGGGTTGTTGTCACCCCAGGGTCTAACTATCACACCAGTCCCACAGAATATACTTCCAGTATTTACTTCACAACAGGCTTTCCAGATAATCTACAATATCCCTAGCCTTTGGCGGACAGCCTTTAACAAATTTAGCAAATCCTGAAGTGCATAAACCAATACCTATCCCATCATTCTGTTTATATTTGTAGCCCTGGCCAATATACAATTTTTCTTCTAAATTCCTCAATAAACCTTTTCCATCCAGCCTTTCCAGAGCATAAATAAGACTTCCATAACAAGCTGAACAGGCACTGTCCTCCACAATATGCCACGATAACTGTTGAACTCTTCTTGAAGGTGTTAATTTTCTTAAACCGTTATCTTTGTTCAATTCAACAATATCAGCATTTTCCAAATCAGTAGTTCCTACGCCAATACCTTCAGCCATACCAATGTACGGAACTTCATTAACATTAAAACCCAGCAAATGGGCTGCATATGTGTCGATAAGCACAGGATCTTTTCCGGCGATGATCCTGTTCATCTGAATCGGGTTACCCCCTTCTTCAAAGTTAAGGTCACCATTCAGACCGTCAACAATTATGAGATTTTGTTTTACCAGCTTGTTCAAATATGCTATTGGTTTATGCAAACCCATGGTGTGAAATCTTCTTTTTTCCGAATTGGGGATACAGCCTTTCATATTCTTTAAAGCACAAGTTATGTTAGTTTGACAGTGGCCTTTGAGAACCGGTATGTTTATCAAATATTCAACTTTTGTAACATAATCACAAATGTTAATCTGTAAATCATCTATAGCAAACGCCTTAAATTTATCTTTTTGCAGATCAATAAGGGGAACCTGATATTTTTCCGATAAATCCTCATATCCGCATACTTTAAAGGCTTCCGAGGTTCTATCACCTACCCATGAACCTTCCATAATTACTATTTTGTTGCGCCCTTTTGCTTTTAAATATTCAATAAGCCCTGCTACTATTTCCGGCGAAGTTGTTGCTCCTGAACTGGAAGGCTTGGCAACAACAAGATTTGGTTTAATGCCAATAAGGGCATCTTTATCTATTTCTTCTTCAGGTTTTATCACTTCAAGCAACTCTTTAACCATTTGCTTTGGTTTATCTCCATAAATGATACGTATCCCACTTTTACCAATCATCTCTATTAACTCCTTTTTGTCTACATCTTATCCAAAGATTTTGTTATCCAACTACAATAATATATTCAGTAAGCGTTAACCCTGGTAGAATAGCAATTATTGTTTTATAGCTATTATTATTTACTACCAAAGATTAATTCCTTGCCAATAATTCCAACCAATCTTCTTTTTCTAAAAAGCTACCCTCTACGTTTCCTTCCATTTTTTTAAAGAGCTTATAGGGAACTGAGAAGGAAAGAGTATTTTTGCCAAAGTACCTCCGGATGGAGATGTCGAAAAGACCCAAAACTGCCCTAGGGGTTTCGCTTTCTTCCTCCAAATAAGGAATGCTTCCAATGGTACTACAACCTGAACCCATAGGGGCAATGACATTTTGGTTGTGCTCCCCCTCATAATTAGCCAGAACCAGAAGGGCTGACAATTGATCGGGAGAAACCAGGAAAATCACCACTTTTGGGGTTTCCGCCACTGTTACCTTTTCTAGGGGTTTAAAGACCACATATTTGGTAGACAAATCTAGCTTAGGCAGACTTTGAATGATTTTCTTTGCAACCTCAGGACTTTTGTAATATCCTTCCCCTTCAGCCAGGGCGGGCATAGCCTCAGCTAATTTCCGTCCCCCTTTGTTTTATACAACTCTTTGTAACCGGTGGAAAGGAAATATTCAATGCCGCCGGGAAATTCATTGTTATTGTCAAAGGCACCAAATCCTAAACTTGCTTTTCCCCCGGGACAAGCAAGGGCCTTTTCATCTAAGTAGACAGTGCGGCCTTTAGAAGCTGCAACCAGCATCGGCCCCACACAAATTACTTTACCTTCTTGAAAACCTACTCCTTCACCTGGTTTCTCGTCCGTCCACATCACCGCTATGGGAGAATTCTTTAAACCGATAGCCCTAGCTATATTGCTTTTCATAGGTTTTACCCCCTTTATATACAAAACATATTTTAATCGAAATCCATAATTTGACTAAATCTTACAAAAGAATAATTGTCTTTTTACTATTTAGACTTTTAATATTATTTACCTGCTTTTCATCAATATTTAGTTCTAAGCTTTTAACCGAACTATTTAATTATTTTGCCCTATTTATCCCTATTATTTTTCCTTCTTCTGCCCACTGGGAAACCAATTTTTCAAAATATTAAGGACGGTACTTTTTGTTTTGTAATTCTTAGACGAAAATTTAACAAAAAGTACCGTCCCTGTTTTATGTATTAAAAGGTGACAATAACCCCGTCCCCTTGTCACTCTTCCGATAAAGAACCGCTACATCGGCCGTACTTTTATCCGGCCATCCCAAAGGATACGGGACGTGGCCGTCCGGTTGAAACTCAATCCCATCAGGGAAATCGTCGAGGGCCGGAAAATTATCCTGGTGGATGATTCCTTGGTGCGAGGCACCACCAGCAAAAAAATCATTGAACTGTTGCACAAAGTGAAGGCAGCAGAAATCCACTTGCTGATTACTTCTCCACCGGTCCTATATCCTTGTTATTACGGCGTCGATACTTCTGAACGGGAGGAATTAATAGCCGCCAGCTACGATGTGGAGGGAACCCGCCAATATATCGGCGCAGACAGTCTGCATTACCTCAGCCTGGACGGGCTGCTTAACTCCTTCCAAGGCGCCAAAGACCGTTTCTGTACGGCCTGTTTCAATGCCAATTACATAGCTGGCAAACCCGGCGGACAAGAAAGCTATTAATCCTAGGAAGGAGGAATACCCTTGCCTGAACAAACAAAGGCGATCAGCTACCGGGATGCCGGGGTGGATATCGATGCAGGAAACAGGACGGTGGAATTAATCAAGAAATATGCCAAGGCAACTACCCGGCCCGAGGTATTATCCGGCATAGGCGGTTTCGGAGGGTTATTTGCTATAGATCCCAGCCGCTACCGGGAACCGGTGCTGGTAGCTTCATGTGACGGTGTAGGCACTAAATTGCAAATTGCCTTTGAACTGGATGAGCACTGCACGATCGGTATTGATCTGGTAGCGATGTGTGTGAATGATCTTTTGGCTCAAGGAGCTCAGCCTTTATTCTTTCTCGATTACCTTGCTACCGGCCGCTTAGTGCCGGAAAAAGCAGCGGCTGTCGTGCAAGGAATAGCAGAGGGCTGCCGGCAAGCCGGCTGTGCTTTAATCGGCGGTGAAACAGCTGAAATGCCTGGCTTCTACTCTCCTGAACATTATGATTTAGCCGGCTTTGCTGTGGGCATTGTGGAGCGCCATAAGCTCGTTGACGGTACTCAGGTAACCGCCGGCGATAAGCTCATCGGTCTTGCTTCTAACGGGCTTCACGCCAACGGCTTTTCCTTAGCCAGAAAAGCTCTCCTGACACAAGGACACCTGCTGCCCGGTACGGCCGGCAACCTGCAGGAACTGAAAAAACAGCTGCTCACCCCGACAAAGATTTATGTACCCCATGTATTGCCTTTGTTGGACAAGTACCAGATCAAGGGGATGGCTCATATTACCGGCGGTGGCCTCGTGGAAAACTTACCCCGGGCCTTTCCCCCTCAATTTGATGCCTGTATCCAAACCGGCAGCTGGCCGGTGCCAGCTATTTTTAACCTTATCGCCCGGCAAGGCCCAGTAAATCCTGGCGAGATGTACCGCACTTTCAACATGGGCATCGGTTTTGTACTGATCGTAGATCCCCGTAAAGAAACGCCTATCAAAGAAGAACTGGCAAAACAAGGGCTCAAAGCTTATACCATCGGTGCCATCGTCCCCGGAAGCGGGGTTACCAGATTTGATCCTCCTCTGACGTAAGTAAAAAAACGCTTATTTTCACCCGGCGGAAGCAAAGGAGGGACATCATGCAGTCTCCCATCAAAATTGCAGTGCTGGCATCCGGACGCGGGACCAATTTAGAAGCCCTCATGCAAGCGCAAAAGACCGGTGAATTGGGTGGTGAAATTGTGCTGGTCGTTTCCGACAACCCAAAAGCCCAAGCATTACAGAGAGCTATACACCACGGCATACCCACTCAGGTCATCGAACCGGCCGGCTACGAAACCAGAGAGGATTTTGACCGGGCCCTGGTAGAAACACTGCGAGCATATAAAGTGGAGCTGGTGGTACTGGCCGGTTATATGCGCCTTTTGTCTGCTGTAGTATTGCAGGCTTTTCCCCAACGGGTGATCAATATCCACCCCTCCCTGCTGCCAAGCTTTCCCGGTCTTAATGCCCACCAGCAGGCCTGGCAGTACGGCGTGAAATACACCGGCTGTACTGTGCATTTCGTCGATGAAGGCATGGACACAGGTCCCATCATCGCCCAGCGAGTCGTAGCCGTGGACCCGAAAGATACAGCCGCCGATCTAGCAGCTAAAATCCTAAAGGAAGAACACCGGCTTTATCCTCAGGTAGTCAGGTGGCTGGCGGAAGGCCGGGTTGTCATACAGGGGCGGAGAGTGTTCATTAAGGAGAGTGATGGGTGTTGAAGGTACTGGTTATAGGCTCCGGTGGGCGGGAACACGCCCTGGTTTGGAAACTGGCCCAGAGTAGCCGGGTAAAGAAAATATATTGTGCTCCCGGTAATGCCGGCATAAGCTCCCTGGCGGAATGTATACCTATCCCGGCAACGGATTTGGAAGCTTTACGGGATTTTGCTTTAGCCCAAAGGATCGAATTAACGGTAGTCGGGCCGGAAGCTCCTCTGGCCGCCGGCATCGTAGATGTCTTTGATGCAGCCGAGCTGCCCATATTCGGGCCAAACAAAGCAGCGGCTCGATTGGAAAGCAGCAAAGCTTTTGCCAAGCAATTCATGATTCAATACGGTATCCCGACTGGCCGTTTTCAGATTTTTCATAACCCGCATGAAGCCAAAGATTATATCCGGCAGCTTAACGCTCCCTGCGTTGTCAAAGCAGACGGATTAGCCGCCGGCAAAGGCGTAGTAGTAGCAACAGGTCCGACAGAAGCCCTCCAGGCTGTAGATACCCTGACAGCTGAACATGGAGAGGCGGCAACCGTTCTGATGGTTGAAGAATTCCTGCAAGGAGAAGAAATCACCGTCATGGCTTTTACCGACGGGAAGAGCATAAAGCCCATGGTCTGGGCTCAGGACCATAAACGCGTATACGATAGAGATCAGGGACCCAACACCGGCGGCATGGGCGCTTACAGCCCAACCGGCCTGGAAACTCCTGCTCTGCAGCAGGAAATCTATGAAAAAATCCTGGCGCCCACCGTAAAAGCCATGGCCCAGGAAGGTCAGCCGTACCGGGGAGTTCTCTACGCAGGATTGATCCTAACTGAGGACGGTCCAAAAGTATTGGAGTACAATGCCCGCTTCGGCGACCCGGAATGCCAGGTCATCTTGCCTCGCCTGAAAACCGATTTAATCGAAATCATCGATGCCGTGTTGAATGAAAGATTAGCGGATTTGGACATTACCTGGGCAGCGGAAGCTGCAGCCTGTGTCGTGCTGGCCTCAGGCGGCTATCCGGGGAATTACAAGACGGGCTTCCCCATTGCCGGCCTGGAGGATTTACCGGACCAGGTGTTAGCTTTCCACGCCGGCACTGCTTTCCACGGAACGCAAACCATTACAGCCGGGGGACGAGTTTTGGGCATCACCGCTTTAGGCCCCACCCTGCAGGAGGCAGTTGCCAGAGCTTATACCGGAGTCGAATTGGTCCGGTTTACTAACCGCCACTACCGCCGGGATATCGCCTGGCGCGCCTTCGCGCGGCAGCAACCCCATGAAAGCTATACTGCATTCACCTAATGGGGCAGTAAAACAGGTAAAAGGCAATCAGTGTTAGTCGAAGGCCCGCTAACCCCCCCTATAACGCTGATTGCCCTATCACCAGCCTTTCAGCCAACGAGGGGCACCGGCAATTTGGTGCCCTTTTTATATGTTTTACATTACAGGAAAGAGGAGAAAGATGCCTACTGTCCACAGGCAATGGGAGATGATGCAAGGTGCCAGATTTTTTGTCCGCCAGTACAACCAGCCCCAAAACAGGCCGGCCACTAAAGCCGCCATCACCAGCATGAAATTGCCCGAAGACAAGTGAACCCCCGCATAAATTAGAGAGCCCAGCAGCCAACCTTTTAGTTCACCATACCTGCCCATGGCCCATTTTTGGATAAACCCACGCCAAAAAATTTCCTCTGCAGGGCTGGTAATAAACAGTAAAACCAGAGCTATGAGCAGGGGCCGTCCCTCTGCACGAATTTGATAAATAGAATGGACTTGCCCCTGGGCAAAGGAGAACAACCACTGGGAAATGGTATAACCCAACCAGAATAACAAGTAAAGAATGACAGCTGCCGCCACACCCAGCAACAGGGAATTAACATGAAAATCTTTTTTGGCCACCGGGGGGCCTTGCAAGAACACAGCTAAACCTGCCAGGACGGAAGCAGCCACTGCCATGGATAACCAGAAGTTGAAAAGCTGGGCACTGAAAATCAAATACCAAAAGACAGCAGCAAGCACTAGAGTAAAGAACACTTGACTTGTAGAAATCTCTCGCGATGTCATAGGATACCTCCAACAAAAGAGTGTTGATGAACAGCGGCCCAAATCCGCTTTAAACCTGCTACAGCACGACGTTAATGAACAGCCCGCCCACCAGTAACAGCCCAAATTGAAAATGGAGCTGGGCATGATTCTTCTCCAAAAGGGCCAGTTTTTCTCCGTCTCCAGCCCATCCGGCCCGGGCATCTCTCATCTGCTGCCAGAATTTAGGGAGAACCAGCAAAGGCAGCAGGGCAATGGCAGGCAATACATCGAAAGCTACCAGGGCTAACAAGGAAAGATAGGCCGCTATATTCAGCAAATAATAAAAAGGCAAACTCAGGTCGAACCCAAGGATAGTGCCTAGCGTGACAATCCCCGCAGCAGCATCGTGCTCAATATCACGGAAATCATTGGCATGCAGTAAACCGGAAATTAAAAACCCGACGGGCAAAGAAGCCCACACCGGGAGCCAGTCACTAATTCCTGTTTGCACATAGTAAGCACCCCAAGCCATCATCGGCCCCATGAGAAAAAACACCAGAATGGTCCCCAGGCCCTTGTATTTATAAGCTATGCCCAGGGTGTAGCTGTAACCTCCCAAGATACCTAAGATACCAACCACCAATAAGGGCCAACTGCGCAGGGAAACTAAATAAATACCGATCAGCGCAGCCACCGCAAAACAGACCAACCCTACCAGCAGCATGTGACCGGGCTTTAATATCCCCAGCACCAGCTGGGGACTGGTACGGTTCGACTCGGCTGTGTCCACGCCGGACATGTAATCCCCGTACGTATTGGTATAATTAGTCCCTAATTGGATCGCAGCCCCACCCAGCAGCGACAAGAGAAAGAGGAAAGAATGAAAATAACCCTGATGCCAGGCCAGAATAGTTCCTAAAGTAACGGGGACAAAGGTAGCCGTCAGGGACCAGGGACGTCCCGCCAGGAACCAGGTCTTTACCAAGAACACTCCTCCTTGCGCAAAAAATGAATCTTGTTTCATAATATGCTCAATTCTATTCCTGCAAAATAATTCCTGCCGCCCCGCCAAAAATTTTCCTAAAAAATAAAGACATACTGGCATTGCAAACCGTCAAACTAGAAGAGCACTTTATGTTTCACCCAAAAAAGTCTGCTTTGAACCAAAAACCTGGGAACATTCTTTAATGCAGTAGCTATATAAAATCCCTCTTTTCATGATTAAAAACCTTAACCGGGTCACCGGCTTTCCGGGTTTCACCGTCAATAAAGCAGGCATCTCCCGCATGGAAGGCAGCTTATCCTCCAGCAGTAAGCTCCCCAAAAAAATTTGTTCTTTAATCTGGTTTGCAACCGGCTTTCTGCACTGCACCTTTCATCAAATCTGTATTCTATTAAGTGTACTATACTGATGTAATACAGACTGAACCTTACTTTCGCCAATAGTAAATAGAAAAAATAAAGAAGTGGCACCTGGCCACTCCTTTTTGTTCGTCACTGTTCTTTTTTCTCTTGAGACAGTTCATGAGCTGCTTCAATAATCCAGTCCTCCTGCCCGCCAACAGCTTTTTTCATCCCAACTCGATACATCAACATTAAACCGAGCAGCCGCTTTTTTAGCATGCAGCATAAAGCTGTAGCAAACTCCTGCATAGTCCAGCATCATGGCATCCAAGTTAATATGCGGGTGCAGTCCTTTACTGGCCAAAACAGGCTGCAATGCTTCCGTGCTGGCATCCACGGCTTTAGACAAGTCCGCATTGTGTTCAATGCCGCAATCAACATTTCCGCCGGCATATTGCCAGCCCCGGCTCCCAAAACGGACAAGGAAGTATCAATGTAAGTGGCACCTGCCCCAATGGCCGCCTGGCTGTTGGCAATAGCTACGCCAAAATTGTTGTGACTGTGAATTTATATCGGTTGGCGGCACGCCCGGTAAAGTAATTTTGCACTGTTTATCTGGTCTGCGCTGCCCGCACATTGCCTCTGGCTAAAGAAGCAAATATTCCCAGAAAACAAAGTGTGCCAAAAATCAGGAAAGACACTCTGGTGCACTGAACAAGAACTGCTTTCGACACAAACTCCAGCTCCACATGACCGATAAAAAGAGTCATCATTAAAGTGACGATGGCCATGCTCACCGATTGCCCTACCAGACGCATAGTGCCCAGAGTAGATGAAGCTAACCCGTAGACTTCCCTTTTTACCGAACTCATGACGGCATTAGTATTAGGGGAGGAAAACAGGCCGAACCCTGCTCCCATCAACAGCAAGTTCGCCATGACTAAAGGGATTGGTGTGTCAGGTCCTAAAAACACAAAAGCAAAGAGGCTAACAGTGGTAATAGCCATTCCCAGGGAAGCCACTTTGCCCGGCTCCACCCGGTCCGAGATTGAGCCGGCTACAGGTGAAAGCACCGCCATCATCACCGGCTGGGCCAATAAAATCAATCCTGCCACTTGGGAATCATAACCCCGCACAGACTGCAAATACAAAGACAGCAAAAAAGTAGCCGCGAAAGTAGCACTGTAGTTAATAAATGCTGCTAAGTTAGAAAAAGTAAAAGGAATATTGCTCCTAAACAACTTTAAATTCATTAAAGGGTAAGTAGTTTTGGTTTCATAGTAAATAAATAATCCTAAAATAAAAACACCGGCAAGCAAGACATACGGCGCCCAGCTGATACTAGTAAAGGACGACAAGCCGTACATAAAACAAACTAACCCCAGCATATAAAGGCCGGCGCCAAGCCCGTCGTATTTTTCCTGCTCTGCTCCAATCCATTCCCCCTGAAGTTTAAACAGGATGACGAAAAAAGCAATTAACGCAAGCAAAGTACAGAAAAAGAAAATCGAATGCCAGCCAAAGCGGTAATTGAGAAAACCGCCTAATACCGGGCCCAAGGACAAACCCAAGTAAACGGCGGCACTGTTGATACCCAAGGCCTTGCCTCGTTCTTGAGGCGGGAATACGGAGGTCAGAATAGCCATGTTAGTGCCAAAAATCATGGCACTACCTGCCCCTTGGAGCACCCGGAAAACAATGAAGGTTTGAATGTTGTGGACCAGCCCAGACAGGAAGGAAAACAAAGCAAACAAAAAAACACCGGTGATGAAAACCTTTTTCCTCCCAATAATATCCGCCAGCCTTCCCATCGGCACTAAAAAAGCAGCCGAAGCCAATAAATAACTGCTCACTACCCAGCCTAACAGGACCGCACTGGCCTGGAATTCCTCGCCAATCGCAGGGATGGCCAGATTTATCGAACTGCTCATAAAGGGGGTCAAAAAAGCCGACATAGTAGCCGACACTAAGGCATACTTTCTTAAAGAAACTTGATTATCCATAACTCCCTCCCCACTTACCTGCTTAAGGTCGCTTATGATTCCCATTATAGCTCTACATATACACAACTGCAAGACAATTTCCTGTAGGAAAACCTCGCATAAAATAAAAGCGAACTGGTAAAATAACCAATTCGCCTCTCCGGTTTTATCTTTTTTAGCAGTCAAAATTTACCGGTGCTGATCCGACCTCAATCGGGTTTCACTTAAGTCTCTTATTGTAATTACAGGCTACCAGCCTTTTGGCCAGCAGATCCTTATCAACGTTAAAACTTTTCTCCGCCTCCTTAGCATTTACCCTGCCAAAATCGGCAGGTCCTATACCGCACCTCAAACTATCAGATCAAGTATCCTCTCCACAGTATTCCGCCGGGCCTGACGCCCTAATTCCATAGCATAGCGGGTGGGGAAGCGCTGCAACTCCCAGCCTGTCCGGTCATCCTTAACAACAGCCACGAAATCGACAAAAACACTGTCAGGCGCCGAATCCCCGTAAGTTTCGATAGTAAAGTCATGTTTTAAACTTCGTTTTTCTGCGGCTTGTTTCTGGGCCTGCTTAGCATATTGAACCATTTTTTCCCGGCCGCGGGCATACTCCTTCTGGATAACCTGCCTCATCCCCTCCATTTTCGCTTCTTGCGCCCGAATCACTGGAAACAACTTGGCCAATCGGACATTTTCCATGCCTTTCACCTTCTCAGCTAGTCTCTCCCACCAGCAATCCCTTAGTCATGGAATTATCTATATTTTATGACATACATTGGCACCTGTAAAGGGGAGAATTACCGGTGCTATGGGAATAGGTAAAACCGCAGACATGAGTTAGCACAATTTTAGCATTTCTCCTCACGGAAGGCGCCCAGTCCCTCCCCGGTTAACCCGGCGGTCAGGCTCACCGGGCCATAAAATAATGCAGCACCAGGCCGTCGAAAACACTACAGGGAATTCACTCCGGCCAGCCGGAGGAATTCCTCCTTGACTGCTGCTAGCCTCTCTCGTGCTTCTTGCTGGGTTTCACCCCGGACACAGAAATAAAACCTGATCTTCGGCTCGGTGCCCGAAGGCCTGGCCATCGCATACCCACCGCCCTGGAAACTGAAGCGAAGCAGATTGGACCGGGGGAGACTTAAAGGATATTCCTGCTCGTCCTCCACCCGCCATCCTTGACCTGACCAGTAGTCCTCCTGACTTACTAAAGGCACACCACCAATGGTGTTTTGATCCAAGGCTCGTAAATTAGCCATAAGGCGGTTGATTTTTTCTTTTCCTTCCAAGCCGGGGAAAGACATGGCTACTTGTTCATCTAAATAGTAACCGTATGTCTGGTAAATCTCCTCCAGTACATCCAGCAGCGTCTTTCCTTCTACCTCCTGGTAGTAAAGGGCTGCTTCCGCCACCAGCGCTGCCGCTTGCACCGCATCCTTGTCCCTGGCATAGGTGCCTGCCAAATACCCGTGGCTCTCCTCAAAACCAAAGAGATAGGTACCGGTTCCCTCTTCCTCCAGGCGTTTAATCTGTTCCCCGATATACTTAAACCCCACTAGCACATCCAGCAATTTGACCCCAAACCCGGCAGCTACTTGAGCAGCCAGATCTGTAGAAACGATACTTTTCATGACGATCCCATCAGAAGGCAGCCTTCCTTGCTTTTGCCGCTGCGACAACAGGTAATGCAATAAAATTACCCCGATCTGATTACCAGTCAATTTGTGATACTGACCTTCCCGGTCCTTCACCATCACGCCCAGGCGATCGGCATCGGGATCCGTAGCTAAAATTAAATCTCCTTCATTTTGTTGAGCGTACTTCAGCGCCAGGTCAAAAGCTGCAGGTTCTTCTGGGTTGGGTACGCTCACGGTGGAGAATTCTGTGTCCGGTACCGCTTGCTCCTCAACTACAACAAGGGAAGTAAAACCGACATCACGTAACAATTGCGGGACCAGCCGGCCCCCGGTGCCGTGTAAAGGGGTAAACACCAGGCATAAGTTTTGGCCTCTTTCCCTAGCCAAAGGCAGGTTTAGCAGCTGCTTTTTAATTTCCGCCAAGTAACTCTCATCTACTTCCTCCCCAACAGCCACCAAAAGCCCTCTGGCTCGCGCTTCCTCTTCGGAGACAGTATCTACTATCCAACTTCCCCGTTCTTCCATCTTGGCCACAATCCGGTTCGCTTGCTCCGGCGGCACTTGACCACCGTCCTCCCAGTACACCTTACAGCCGTTATATTCCTTTGGATTATGACTGGCTGTAATCATGATCCCCGCAATGGTGCGCAGGTGTCTAATTGCAAAAGACAATTCGGGGGTAGGGCGAAGACTGTCAAACAAATATGCTTTGATCCCGTTGGCCGCCAGCACCAGAGCACTTTCCCTGGCAAACTCCCGGGAATAGCGGCGGCAGTCGTGAGCAATCACAACTCCTCTTTGGATGGCCTCTTGTCCCGCTTCTTTAATGGTATCCGCCAATCCCTGCACCACTCGTCTGATCCAGTAAATATTCAGCCGGTTGCTGCCCGCCCCGAGTATTCCTCTAATACCCGCCGTGCCAAACGCCAGGTCACAGCAAAAACGTTCAGCTAATTCCTTAGGGTCGGTAATGCTTAAAAGTTCCTGCCTGGTTTGCGGATCAAAATACTCATTTTCAGTCCAATATTTTATTTTATCTTGAAGGGTAGTACTCTCCATACCGTCCACTCCTTTTACTTCACTCCAGACCAATTTTTGCGGCGTTCAAAACGAACCACATGCAAAATTTTCCTTTTTTGTGTGCCCACCGGCCCACCTGCTCTTTCATCCAGCATCTACCTGGTATATAATCAAAAAAAACAAACCGGCAGGTGATCCTGATGCTGCTGGCAGCTGACATAGGTGGCACTAAAGCCGTATTTGCTCTTTTTGACATTCAGGAGGGAAAACCCTTTCTGGTGGTCGACAGGACCTACTCCAGCCAAGGAATTGCCTCTTTGGGAGAAATTGTTTTGAAATTTCTTGACGAAACAGCCCAAGACCGGGATGGGCAGGAAATTCTAGGGGCTTGCTTTGCCATCGCCGCACCCGTTTACGGCTCAACATATACCTTCAGCAACCTGGCCTTGACGGTCCACCCAGCACAGGTAAGAAAACAGCTGAGTTCTATTCCCCAAATTGATTTCATCAATGACCTGGAAGCTTTAGGCCATTGGATCCTGGCCGCAGAAGAACAGGACTGCTTTTGTCTTTACGCCGGGCGGCCGGTCCATAAACGCCAAACCATTCTCAACAAAGCTATAATAGCTCCAGGCACTGGTCTAGGGGAAGCACTGGTCATGGCCGGCAAAGACGTCTACCCGACGGAAGGCGGCCATGCAGATTATGCTCCCCAAACCGATACGGAAATAGAACTGCTGCGCTTCTTACAAAAAGATTATGAACATGTCAGTTATGAAAGGCTCCTTTCCGGCCCCGGCTTACTAAATATTTACCGCTTCCTCTGCTGGCAGCGCCGGGAGCCCTTAACGGAGCCATTGCCTTCACCGGAAGAGATCAGCAAGCGAGGTTTAACCGGTGAGTGTCCCACCTGCCAGGATACGTTAGAGCTCTTTACCCGCATCCTGGGAGCAGAAGCAGGTAACCTGGCCTTGAAGGCTTTAGCCTTTGGAGGTATCTACCTTGGCGGGGGAATTCCCCCAAAGATTCTCCCCAAACTCAGGGAGGGCACCTTTTTGCAAAGCTTCCTGCACAAAGGACGTTTTACGACTTTGGTAGAGAAAGTACCTGTTTACGTCATTCTCGACGAGCAGGCGGCACTGCAAGGCGCCGCCTGGTGTGCCCTGAAAAAGCTGGGCCGCTGTTAAAGGAAATCCAGATCACCTGGTGCTGTCCCCTGGGTAATAAGAAAAATAGCTTGAAATAAAGTTTGGTTCTTTTTCCATGATAATGCCCCTGTTTTTATTAGCAGCCAGATATACTAGCAGCTGGAACAACAGCTCCGTCTCTGTCTCCCGGCCTAGCTGAGCCGCCAATTCCTCCACGCGGAACCGGCGTTTAGGGTGCTGCTGCAGATGAGACAACAGCTGATTTTTCAAGGCAATGATCTCACCAGCACCGGTTTTGCCCAATTCCACCGCCGGCTGGTGATAGGCGTTGATATTGACCAGATAGGCATACATGCTCACTGTTCTTTCAAACAGGGCCAGCAACACCCCTATAGCGAAGCTATTGAGTTCTTCGATAGTGATGGTGATAGAAGCCCTGCCTTTCAGGGTCAAGGCTTTGCGCGTACCCATCAAAAAAGCTTGCAGGTAATCACCGCTGGTGCTGTTTTCCCCGACGAGGGGAGATGTCCCTGCCCTTTCTTTCAACACTTGAATGAAAGTGACAAAGAAATTATCCGGTCCTTCCAATAGTTGCTGCACATAGGAGTGCTGGTCCGTAGAACCCTTGTTGCCCAGGACAGTGATGCCCTGACGGACCACGCGGCCGTCCAGGTCTCTTTCTTTACCAAGGGATTCCATTACCAGCTGCTGGAGATACTTGGTCAACAGTTCCAGACGGTCTTTGTAAGGCAGCATCACCAGCTGCCGGCCGCCACGGCCTTGCGTCAACCAGTACCACATCAGAGTCATCAAAGCCGCCGGGTTTTCCTCCAGCTGCTCCTTGCGGCAAACGGCGTCACACCGGCGAGCACCCGCCAGCAAGCCATCAACATCGATCCCCTGCAGCGCCAGGGGCAGCAAACCTACCGCCGACATGACAGAAGTCCTGCCCCCTACCCAATCCCACATAGGAAAAGAGGCCAGCCAGTTTTCCTGCCGGCTTACCCCATCCAATTTACTGCCCCTTTGAGTAACGCTGACCACATGCCTGGCCAGTTCCAACCCTGCTCTTTGATACAACAACCGGGTCTCTTCCAGAGCATTTCTCGTTTCAACAGTGGAACCGCTCTTGGAGATCACAATTACCATAGTCCGGTCCAAGTCGCCTTCAATTTGCGCAAAAACCCGGTCAAAACCATCTGGATCCGTGTTATCGATGAAGTAAGCCTTGAGTTTATCCTTTTCACTGCCCAGGGCATCGGAGACAAACCGGGGCCCCAGGCTGGATCCCCCTATGCCGAGCAAGAGGTAATTTACAAAAGAACGGCCCTTCTGGCCTCTGATCTCACCGGAATGAACCCGGCGGGCAAACTGTTTAACGGATTGGATCGTCCCTTCTATTTCCTGCCGGATCTCTGGCCGCGGCGCCAGTTGAGGTGCCCGCAACCAGTAGTGCCCCACCATTCTGCCTTCATCTGGATTGGCTATGGCGCCCCCTTCCAGCTTCTTCATCTGAGCAAAGACTTCAGCCATCTTCTGAGTCATAGACGGCAGGTAATCATCAGGAAAAGGTACCGTACTGATATCTAAAGTCAAGCCCAGTTCTTCATTATGCAGCAAATATTTTTTATATCTATCCCACACTGGCGTTTACCTCCATTAATATCATCAAACCGATGGCAAGAAACAAGTATGGCTGCTCTCTCTTCAATCCTTTAACCGCCCGCTGGCTAAGGCCAGCTGCCGCAGCCACCGGATCACTTCTGGCGTTACCTGTTTCCAGTCCAGCTGCCATTCCCAGTTACCATTAGTAGTACCAGGCACGTTCATCCGCGCTTCTCGCCCCAATCCCAAAATGTCCTGCACGGGTACAATGACCCAGGCTGCCGGGGTAAAATAAAGCTGCTCAATGATCGAGGCACAATATTCTTGCGGCGTTATCTCCTCTATTTTGGAGGTTTCCCTAATCCCAGGAAAATTATTTTCCCAGCCCCAGGACCAGAGGGTATCGTTATCATGGGTGCCGGTATAATACACCACATGCTTTTCTTCCGAAGCAAACATCTCATTGTAACTGAACTGGTACACTTTCATCCCCGGTAACTGAAAAATGTGCTTTAAGTTCTCCACCTCCGGAGTGATAAAACCCAGGTCCTCGGCCACCAGCGGGAGGTTACCCAGTGTCTCTTCCAGGGCTTCAAAAAACCTCTTCCCTGGCCCTTTCATCCAACGTCCCTCACCAGCAGACCTGGCACTGGCAGGCAGCTCCCAGTAAGCTTCAAAACCGCGAAAATGATCTAACCGGAGATAGTCAACGAATTCTAAAGCACGACGGAACCGCTGCACCCACCAGGCAAATCCTTCTTTCTCCGCCTGCTCCCAGTTGTATAACGGGTTGCCCCACAACTGCCCGGTGGCGGAAAAATAATCCGGCGGTACTCCGGCAACCTTTTCCGGCTTTCCCCGGGTGTCGAGATAAAACAATTCCCGGTAGGCCCAGGTATCGCAGCTGTCCGGCGCTACATAGATGGGCAAATCCCCAAATAGGATAATGCCCTTTTGGCTGGCATAAGCTTTTAATTTCCCCCACTGGTAGCTGAAGAGATACTGCAGGAATTCCTGGTAGGCGATTTCCTCTTGCAACTCCCGGCGGAAATACGCCAACGTTTCCGGCTGGCGCTGCGCCAGATCCTCGTCCCAAAGATACCAGGGTACATCGCCAAATTCCTGCTTTAATGCCATGAACAAGCAGTAGTCTTCCAGCCAGTGTGCCTGGGCCTGGCGAAAACTTTGGTAACGGAGATATAATTCGGAATTACTCTTACAAATTCCTTGGGCTGTATTTTTCCGCCACCTGGTAAATGCCTGCCGAAGCAGTTTTTCTTTCGAAGCGCTCGCCAGGGAATAATTGACCCGACCTATCTCTTTCGCCCAGGTCATTTCAGCCCGAACAGGTTCTATCTCTTCTGGCAGCAACAACCCCTCTTCTACCAGCTGCTCCAGATTGATCAATAACGGATTCCCCGCAAAAACGCCGGGGCTGTGGTAGGGAGAATTACTATCTCCCACCGGATTCAAGGGCAAAATCTGCCAGACCCGCTGCCCGGCAGCCTGTAAAAGATCTATAAACTGATAAGCATTCTCTCCCAGGTCACCAATACCCCAGGGAGAAGGAAGAGCTGTCACCGGCAGCAACACCCCAGCCGCCCGGGGAAGGCTGCAACCCCTCTTAGCACAGTCTTTGCTTTTCCGAAAATAAACCACTTTAGCACTTAAAGGAGGCAGGGTCAATTCTATAGGGGATTTACCAACCTCTAAAATTGTTCCGCCCAATAATTCCAGCGCCAAAACTCTTTCTGCCTGTCCTTCAAACCAAGAAGGCAAGGAAAGCAATACCCGCTGCTCTTGAGCAGTATGCCTGTTGACCAGGACGATGATTTCTTCTGCGCTGCCGGTGCGCCTAAAACCATATATATCCTCCCCCTGGTAAAAAGACTGGAATTCTCCTTCAGACAGCACCTGGTATTCCCGTCTCAATTTAACTACCCGTTTATACCAGTCCAGCAGTTCCCGGTCCTCCCGTCCCCAGGGGTACGTTCCCCGGTTATAAGGATCGGAGTATCCTTCCATGCCCGCTTCATCGCCATAATAGATACAAGGTACACCAGGGAAAGTCATCTGCATCAAAGAAAGCAGTTTAAGGCGGCGCAGAGCCAGGTTTCTCTTCTCCGGCGGCAAACAGAATTTTTCCCGCTCTGCCTCAGTTAAGCTGTCTTCCACAGGGGCTTCGCCCAGCACAGTCAACACTCGCATCCGGTCGTGGCTGCTGATCAAATTCATAGCGGCGTAAAAGTTTTCCCGGGGATAGTTTTCATAAAGGCTCATTATCCGCCGGTGACAACCTGCTGCATCTACCTTACCTAGAAAAAAATCCAGCCATATTTCCCTCAAAGGATAGTTCGTCACGGCATCAAGTTCTTCTCCCCAGAGATATTCCCGCCTTTTACCGTAACTAATTTTGTTTGAAGCATCCTCCCATACTTCCCCGATTAAAACCGCTTCCTGGTCCTGAGCTAACACAGCCTGCCGCAGTTCCTTGATGAATTCATCAGGCAGTTCATCGGCTACGTCCAGCCGCCAGCCTTTTACACCTTTTTTCATCCAGTGCCGGATGACACTGTTTTCCCCTCCATAGATGAAATCCCGGTAAGAAGGCTCCATCTCATTCACATTGGGCAATACGTCAATCCCCCACCAGGACTCGTATTCGGTGGGATACTGTTTGAAAATATACCAGGAGTAGTAAGGGGAATCAGGTGACTGGAAAGCACCTACACTTGAGTAATTGCCGTATTTATTGAAATAAATGCTGTCCGCCCCTGTATGGCTGAAAACACCATCCAGGATGATCTTGATCCCCCTTAAATCTGCTTCCCTGACCAGCTCCTCAAAAAGGGCCTCATTGCCGTATAAGGGATCGATTTTTAAATAATCGCCAGTATCGTATTTATGATTGCTGGCGGATTCAAAAATGGGGTTCAGGTAGAGAATCGTCACCCCCAGCTCCCGGAGATAATCTAATTTAGCTGTAATTCCCGGTAAATTCCCGCCGAAAAAAGTCCAGCGGGTAACCCGGCCGGCGGCATCCTTAATATAAAAGGGGGTGTCGTACCAATTAACATGCAAAAGCCCTTGCTGCTGGGCGAGTCTTTTTATCCCTGCCTCACGGAGATACTGTTCATCCCGGCAAAAGCGGTCCACGAAGATCTGGTACATCACACCTTCTTTTAGCCAGGCAGGAACTTGCCGGGGCAGAAAAACAGTGATTTGATAACCGGGCGGTTCATGGTGGTATAAGGCTCCTTCTCCCCCCAGTCCGGCCTGGTTGTTGCCGTAATAAAGTAATGCGTCGCCCGTATCCAGGCGGAAATAATACCACACCAAACCTGGTTTTTTAGGCGCTTGGTAGTCCGCTACAAATACCTGCCGGATGAAGTCCCCGGTATTTTGGCTCTCCGCCGGTTCCATCGGTAGGAGCACTTCTCGTCCGGCTTTTTCCTCCCACAGGCGCAGCTGGCACTGTTCCAGCGGCGCCGGCACCTCGACGGTTAACCGCAGCCGGATGGTACTTTCACAGGGCACAGCGCCAAAGGGGCTGCGGTAAAAGGCACTGTGGGAATCATGGAAAGCTCTTATCCCTGACAAAGTTCCACCACCCTTGGTTGATTACACCGCTTCCTGAATCAGCTGAGTGTATAATTGAACATATTGACCAGCTGAATTTCCCCAGCTAAAATCCTGCTGAAAAGCCTGAGCCCTTAGCCTTTGCCAGGTGTCCTTCTCTTCCCGGTAAATCCTGACAGCTTTCTGGGCGGTAAACAGGAGTTCATGGGCGTTATAGTTGGCAAAGCTGAAACCGGTGCCTTCGCCGGTATACTGGTTGTAAGGAATCACCGTATCTTTCAGCCCGCCTGTTTCCCTGACAATAGGCACAGTACCGTAACGCATAGCAATCATCTGGGCCAGCCCACAGGGTTCAAACAAGGACGGCATGAGCAGCATATCCGCCCCTCCATAAATTTGACGGGCTAAAGCCTCATCAAAGGTAATCCGCACCGCCACCCGATCGGGATAATGCCCGGCAAAGTAGCGGAACATCTCTTCATACCGCTTTTCTCCCATGCCCAGCACCACCAATTGCACATGCTCCTGCAGCAGTTCACCTAAAATATGGGCGATGAGATCTAACCCTTTTTGCGGCACCAAGCGGGAAACCAGAGCTAACACGGGAATGCTTTCATCCTCAGGCAGCTTGAGTTTTCTTTGCAGCGCAAGCTTATTGGCTGCTTTTCCTTCGAGATTTGTATAGTTGGCAAACAGATAAGGGTCTGTAGCAGGATTGTACTGCTCTTCATCTATGCCGTTTAAAATGCCCCATAACCGGGCGCGCCTGTCCCGCACAATATGGTCCAATCCTTCACCGTAAAAAGAGTTCTGGATCTCTTCTGCGTAGCTGGGACTGACGGTAGTAATTCCGTCAGCCGCAACTAGTCCTCCTTTGAGGCAATTAATGACCCCGTAGTGTTCCAGCCAACTGGCGGCCTGCGTCCTTTCACCTAGTCCCAGCAAATCTCCCAGAGCGGACCATGGCAAAATACCCTGGTGCTTCAAGTTATGAATCGTCAATAAAGTCTTCATTCCATAATAATAAGGATCGTGCCGGTAAAACTTTCTCAGCATCACCGGCACCAGGGCTGTATGCCAGTCATGGCAGTGCAAGAGTTCCGGACGGAAATCCTCCAGGTAAATCAAACTGTCCAAAGCGGCCCGGCAGAAAAAGGCAAACCGTTCTACATCATCTTCATAGCCGTAAATTCCTCCCCGGCCGAAATAGTACTCACTAGCTATAAAATAGTAATGAACTCCCCGATGCTCAACCGTCCACAACCCGCATGGCTGCCGGCGCCAGCTTAAACTAACCTGGAAATTGGCTAAATGCCGCATCCGCTGCCGCAGTTCAGAGGGAATAGTGCCGTACAGAGGCATCATCACCCTAACTTCGCCCCGGTTTTTATTGATCGCCCGCGGCAAGGATCCCCCCACATCGCCTAGACCGCCGGCTTTAGCAAAAGGTCCAGCTTCGCTGATCAAAAACAATATTTTCACGCCAGTTCTCCTCCCATTAATCCCGGGGCGGCTGCCTTAGCAATCACAACCGGGCTGTCTTCGCTCCCTTTGAGCCTTTGCCGGTCCCTGATCCGCACGAATTTATCCAGGATCGTATTTTCCAAATAAGCATTTTTTCCAATCCAGCTTTTCTGCATCAAGATGGAGTTCTTGATTTCCGCCCCAGGACTGACATAGACATTCCGGAAGATAATGCTGTTTTCCACCCGCCCTTCAATTTTGCAACCTGAAGCCACCAGGGAATTTATCACCTGAGCCTTAGTGCCGTAGCGGGTAGGAGGATTATCAGCAATTTTAGTGTGGATCCGGTTAGATCCCATGAACAACTCTTGTCGGATGTTGGGCTGCAGCAAATCCATGCTGCACTGGAAATAGCTCTTAACCGAATACACCCGGCCTACATAGCCGGTAAAAGGAAAACCGAACACTTGCGCCCCAGAAAGCCGCTCCCGCACCAAATCCAACAAATCAACTTCCGGAGCCGATTGGCGGTACTGGAGCAATTCCCATAAAAATCTTTTTTTGATCACCAGCATGTCAAGAAATAATTTGTGTTCTGGCTCCGGCCCGGCAGTGATATTGCTGATCCGGTTATCTTCATCCACTTGCAGGAAAAGAGCTGCTTCACCCTTCTGGTTCACATCCGGACTGACCTGATAAATTAAAGTGACATCCGCCCGGGCAGTTAAATGAAATTCGATAATTTCAGCGAAATTAATGTTGATCACCAGGTTGCTGCAGCTCATGATCACGTGTTCCGCCTGATCCTTAATAAAGAAGTCAGCATTGAGAGTCAAATCCTTTAAAGAAAAGCGGCTGCCTTTCTCTTCCTGTCCGTAGCCGGGCAAGATAAACAGCCCTCCCCTTTTCCGGTCCAGCCGCCACTCTTTCCCCGCCCGCAGGTGATCCAGCACGGAACGATAGCGTAAGGGCGTGACAATCCCTACAGTCCTTAATCCCGAATTAACCATATTGGATAAAGGAAAATCCAACAACCGGTACCTGCCCCCGAAGGGTATGGTGCCAACCGGCCGGCCGGCAGTTAACTCCATCATTTCACCGGCAGGACAAGTGCTGGTGATTAACCCGATCACACGGCTCATCTTCAGCCCCTCCCATCCTTATAGGTATTGTCAAAAGTTTTACTATACTTATTGACATAACCTTTTGATTTAACTACATTTTTAGATAAAAACTTCACCACCCCCCTAATTTTCGAGGTATTATTTAGTTGTCCAACAGGCTAAATAGCCTGAAAAAAAGTAAGGTGGTGAAGACTTTGAACCAAATTATTTTTACACTACTTTTGTATATTCGTATCCAACAACATATTATTGTTTATTTATTGGGTTCTTTAATTGGTAAGCATATGGCCCGTAAAATTTATGATGAACCCGTGAATAAACCTTATCGTAAGCTTCAGGTGGATCAAATGCCTATTATTGAGTACATTAAGAAGCTTGATTACAAAAAACTTTTATTGGAATATTCCATGGAACATGGTAAAGAATTAAAGCCTGTTAAACCTCGAAAAGGTTCTAAAAATCGCGTCCCTAATACTTTTATCTGTCCTTCTTGTGGTGCTCCACATCAGTATCTTTACGATAATACTGGAGGCAGAGGTCAGTATAAATGCAAGGTCTGTTCAGCAGTTTTTAACTTAAAAAACCACTTTTCTAAGTCGGCTATTATTCGATGCCCTCATTGCCATAAGGTCCTTGAAAAAATCAAGGAACGTAAGGATTTCTTTGTTTATAAATGTAAGAATGATGATTGTTCTTTTTATCAACACAATCTTTCCTCTATGTCTAAGGATGAGAAAAAGAAATTTAAAGAAAATCCCCAGGATTTTAAGGTTCGCTATATTTACCGTGAGTTTAATTTTGATTTTAAACCTCTTAGTAATAAAAGCCCTGTTATACCTAAAGTCGACCTTGCTAAGATTTATTCGTCTCCTCATACCTTGGGCTTAATACTTACCTTTTACGTCAACTATGGCATTTCTGCCCGTAAGACCTCCTGCCTTATGCGGGATGTTTTTAGTGTAAATATCTCCCATCAAACCATTCTTAATTATGCTGATGCTGTGGCTAGCTTTGTTAAACCTTTTACTGATAATTATCAGTATGATCTTTCTAATTCCTTTTGTGGTGATGAGACTTACATCCGCGTTAATGGCAAGTGGCATTATATCTTCTTTTTCTTTGATGCTATTAAGAAAATTATTGTTGCTTCTCGCGTTTCTCCTAATCGAGATACACTTTCCGCTGTGAAAGCTTTGGATGATGTGCTTTCTAAACTACCATCTATTCCTGATGATCTGTCATTTGTTGTGGATGGTAACCCTATTTATATACTTGCCCAACATTTTTTTGCTCAACATGGTATCCATTTTGACATCAATCAAGTCATTGGGCTTACTAATGAGGACCCAGTTTCTTCAGAGTTAAGACCTCTTAAGCAGATTATTGAACGGCTTAATCGCACTTTTAAAGGCAATTATCGTTCTACTCATGGCTTTCATTCTGATGATGGTTCTGTCTCTTATGTGGCTTTATTTGTTGCCTATTTTAATTTCTTAAGGCCTCATTCAGCTCTGGAAAAAAAGGTTCCTGTTGTCATACCTCAACTTGCTAAGTTGCCTCATATGCCTGCACGGTGGTGTAAGCTCATCGAGCTTTCTCAAAGCTACATACAAAAGCAATCAGCCTAACCTTTATTTTTGTTTTCGGAGCCTGAGGTCCATTGCACTCAACCAGCCAGCGGCTTGCCGTACCCTTGACAAACACTCTTTGGTAAAATGGTACACTTAAAAACCGAGGGATTTTTTCTGCTGCCTTTATTTCCGCCTCCGTCGCCCTCGGTAGTTTCTACAAACCATTTTACGAGTGTTTGTCAAGGGCGCTGGCGGCTTTATACCGTGCATTTCTTTTAGAACTACTTTCTATGCCTCCAGGCTTTTAGTTTTTCATAGAACTTTTTACATTACCTCCTTATACATGTTAAGCCAGGTCTTCATGATAAGCTGCAGCTTGCGGACTAAAACTGTCGTGAATTAATGCGATCTTCCCCGGCAAATCTGGCTTAACCAGGCAGCCCGGCACTACCTGGACACCTTCCATGACAATAGCTCGGAACAA
>Ga0209537_1001582_pt1 | contig 25197 bp, 15 predicted proteins | sample BioPla4DNA1_FD_187698 | JGI IMG/M metagenome (GOLD analysis project Ga0209537, IMG submission 187698) | Biogas fermentation microbial communities from Germany - Plant 4 DNA1 (SPAdes) (version 2) | ecosystem: Engineered > Bioreactor > Anaerobic > Digestate | place: Bielefeld, North... | reverse complement strand
GGAACTAAAGGCACGAAAATACTGGTACCAGGTCAAAGAGATCAAGATCAAAGTGATCCTCCATAACCTAACGAAGGCAGTACAAACAGTCGTGATTGTCGTTGTCTGGAAGGAATTCAACAGAGCCAGAAATTTAGATCTGCATTAAGGACTATTGTAGCAACGCAGAAAGGCTCTTAATGCGCTCTTCCAGAGAATCCCGGTAATCTATCGGGAAGACAGTATAGCCCATCAGGTCAAGTCTATCCCTCTTTTGCATATCATCCCGCTTCTGAGCTTCCTGCTCATGATCCGGTCCATCAACAAAGATTACAATCGAGTGACCGTTTTTCTGGTAGGTAAAATCCGGACGGGCAATCATCTCATCTCCTTCTGCAATGACCTCCTGTCCGCTATCCGGAAGAGGAAGACCTGCCTGATAGATCGCCTCAAGAACCTGCTTTTCAAGAGAAGATTCACACCTTGACATAAGTTCATCGAGTCGGTTCTTCGCCGAGGGAGAATGGTCGGGGATGATGCTGACTTCTGCCATCTGAAGAGAACGGAGGAGAGGAAGCACAAGTTTTCGGTCAAGGATGTCGTGGTCGAACTGGTTGTAGTAGTTGCACAGGCACTCATAACATGCACGGTCACACTTTTTCTCATCATACTCATGGAGGATGGTTAGTGCCTGCCTGATTACTTCATGGAATGTGGATTGGTCCGCAATCGATTCCAGAACTCCGGCGCCACCTTCTGAGGTCTCATAGAGGACAATGCTTGACTTCTTCTTGTTACCAGGATCTGGCATCAGGAAGTACCGGACCTCATCGACATCGACGTTCATGCTGATCTGGACGCCCTCGATGATCGCCTGAGCAAGAGTGGTAAAGAACGGTCGATACAACTCCTCATCCAGCGGATTTCCCTCACCATCAAGCGGAACAGGCACATCAATCTTGACAACGTCGTGTCGGGTGTTCGTGTAGAGGATGATGTTCCTGATGATGTTCTCCTCCGTTCCGTTCCTCCAGCACCTCTTCATCTCATTCGTTGAGTCAAGGTGGTCTTTCACCCCGTCCTTCCCGAAGATCCAGCGGTTGCATGCCGTGCAGAGTGTGAAGCCCGACTGTGGTTCATCCTTATCGGATGGTATCGGACCGTGGTTGATGCTGACGATCTTTCCCGAATGGTCGTAGGAGAGGGTGAGCAGCGGTTCGCCGGGGTCTCCCGCCACGTAAAATTGTCGTGCGCCTGAGGGGGCATAGTGGCGGGTGACCTCATAGCCGAGACGTTGCCGTTCTTCCTCGTCGCTCGTGATCGTCGATCTGGACTCCGCCAGCTGGTCGGGCATCTCAATTGAATGTTGAATCACTGCTGCATTTTCCAAGGACGCACCACAGTTCCTGCAGGCGCCACCGGTCATTGAGATCTCCTTCTCGTCCAGGAAGACCGCTTCACAGTATGGGCAGATGAGGACGGTGCTCATCGCGGGCTGGTTGTTCTCGGTCCTGAGCCGGGGAGTCCTGACCGAGTACCGGTTCCCGCTGAAGTACACGCTGTTGCCGGGTGCGTACTCGACCAGCGCGATGTTGCGATCCCGCTTCAATTCCGCCTCTTCCGACCCGAAGACCCCCTTGTAGTTGATTGCAAGGGATGTAACCTGTGTGGGGAAGCCGTAGTTGGGGAGGAAACCCTGTGAGCCAAGATACCGATAGGTCGTGAAGTCCCCGCCGCCGTTCCGCATATCGTTCAGTTTCTTCTCGATTGAGTCCCGTCTTCGCTTATAGACGCCTCTCTGCCGATCGGAGATCCGACCTCTCTGCAGGAAGATGTTAATTTCGTCCAGTTCTTTGAGGAGGGCTGAAAACTCACTCCTGAAGAGGTTGAATGCACCGTCAAACGAGGAGACGAACGAATCGACGGTCTGTATGATGAAAGTGTCGTCAAGCCAGTCGAGTGATTGCTTCTCCTCCGCAAGCACCTCGTTGATTGCGTTCAGGATCTGCACCCGGTGTTCCTCGATCATCTCGCCGAGGCGGGTTCTGCTGAGGCCGTTCTCCACATCCGGGGCGCTTTCCGTGAACATGGGGAGGTTATCCTTCTCGAAGTCGAGTATCCCATCGATCTTCTGCGGGATCTTAAGGGTGATGATCTCAAGGATGAGAGCATGGATGTGTGCACGGATGAGCATCCGGTTGTCCATCAGGAATCGGGGGGAGGCGATCTTTCCGGAGATCATCTTTGCTGGATACCGGTAGAAGTACTGGTCATGAGGACCGCGGCGTGAGCCGACACCGCAGAACGTGATGATCATCGAGGCCTGCGACTTCCGTCCTGCACGCCCGGCACGCTGTGCGTAGTTGGAGGGCGATGGTGGGACATTCCGCAGGTAGACAGCCGAAAGGGTTCCGATATCGATACCCAGTTCCATAGTAGGGGTGCATACGATTACGTTCAGGCTATCCTGCGAATCCCGGAACCGGGTCTCAAGCAGTTTCCGGGTCTCCCCGTCGATCTGTCCGCTATGCTCCTCTGCATGGAGCTGGACCGCTTCCCGGAACGACCTTGTATACTCCTGCCGGAAGTAGTTGTTGGAGAGATCGAGCGAGATTAGGTCGGTGCAGTTCGGGTTGATGCAGAGGTTGAGTTCATGGAAGTGGGTCACCTGCCCGCATTTCCTGCAGACCTGCACCTCTCCGGGAGGAGCGAGCGAGAGTTCGATGATCTCGGGGTTGATCATGGAGAGAGTTCCAACCCGGTCGATACGCTCCTGCTTCAGCCCGCCTTCGCCTGCAAGCACTGCTTCTACATGTTCGACGATCTGTTGCGCTTCTTCAGTGGTCTCTGTTCCCAGCGACTTCTTTGTCCAGCGAACCAGCGACCCGTTCGGGTGGGTGAGACGGAAGACCGTGGCCCGATAGGTTTCTCTCCGCGCGTTGTTGCTGTACCCTGTCGGCCGCATGGAGAGGAGTTCGTTGTGGAATATGATGTCGGGGTTCAGAAACCGCTCAATCTTTTCGGCAAACTCATAGGGGCGCATAAAGAAATCAGAGGAGATAGCAAGATTATGCCGCATGATGTCCAGGAACCCCTTCAGGTAATCCTCCCGCCTGCGAGGACCTGCCTGCGAAAGCCGGGGCACGTCCTCCCAGAGGCTGTCATCCTCGGCGAGGCTGTCCAGCCCGGCATAGGTGACTCGCAGCAGGCCAACATCCTCAAGGTTCGGCTGGTTCTTCTGACGGGTTGAGCCCATTTCGAGGATGGTATTCAGCAGGAGGTATTTCCTGTACACTGGTTCAGCCTGTGAACCCCTCCGCATTCTGCCCTGACCGGGATCCTTCTCGTATTGAGGGAGAGCACCGTCTGCACGATATTGCATAAAGGTGTCAAAGATGGCGTCACCTGCCTCGGTGAGAGGGAGGGAGTCCTCGGCATGAGCCAGGGCATGATACAGGCCCCGCCTGAAGTGGATCCGCTTCTGGATATTGTTCATGTGGGCGGCCTGTAGGGCTGTATCCTGCCGGTTATCGGAGAATGCGATGACTTTCTGCTCCTTTTCGGGAAGGGTGATGAGCATATTCGAGACTAAAATGTCGGTAGCGGTAGATCTCCCCACAGTGCCGAAGGAGAAGAGTTTGTTGAACTCCCTCCGCGTTCTCAGGTCATATGATACGCCGCAGCCTTCACTCGGACAGAACCGGAACGGCATCTCGATGAGGGTGACGCGGAGTTTCTCCGGGCACAGGCAGATCTCTCCATCTTCTCCATCAACAGTCAGTTTGTTACAGTCCGGGCAGTAAGTGCCGGTCCGCGGAGTGGCTATGGTGCGATACCTCTCTTTGACCGCTCCGGAATCGGTGCACCACCACTCCGGCGGGGATGCCCTTTCTTCGCTAAACTCTCCCAGATAGAGGTACAGGGCTTCTCCCTCTTGCGCGGGAGCATCCAGATCACGTGGTCTGACCGTTCCGTCGGTCAGGAGTTCGACGCTGTAGTACTCCTGGCCGCATGCACGGCAGAAGACCATGGGGAAGGTGATCCGTGTTCGCCCTCTCTCCGCACAGACCGGGCAGGTGACCTCGCCGGCATCGTGAAGGTGGGGGCCGTCGCGGGAGAGGCAACACTTGATCTCTCTCCCCTGGGAGAAGTACATGTGCATCTTGGGGATGAACCGTTTCTGGAGGGTATCCCCAACAGGCACCTCGCTGAGCATCCCTGCAATGAACGCAGCCTCGATCTCCCGGGCCGCTTCTTCGTATGTGGCATCTTGCCTGACGGTCGCGCGATATATGCGGATCAGGTCGGGAATACTCTTTGGTTCGTCGGCAAGTTGATCCTCGATGAACTGGATGGTCTTCTGCGACCCGAGAGTCTCCCCGAGATAGGCGGCTGAGGGATCTTGAATCCCGATCGGCTCGCCGATGAGCTGTTCGGTGAGTTCCTTCAGGTAATCCCCACCGGGCTCCTTTACGCGAAGCAGGTCGTCGCCGACGAGAACCCTGTCGGGAAGTTTGCTCTCCGTGCCGCGGGGCGGGAGGAGGAATGTCTCTCCAATGACCGATGTTCTATCAAATGATTCCCCGAAGAGTTTTGCGGCAAACCTTGCGATGGCCTCTCCTGCCCTCTCACCCTCCCCCTCTCTCACGGTCGCACTGGTTCCGATGCACCGGAGCGTGCCGGTGGTTCCGGTGTGCTGCTTCAGCCTCCGAATGAGGTATGCGGTATCGGCGCCCTTCTTCCCGGTGTAGGTGTGGATCTCGTCGAGGACGAGGTACTTGAGGATGCCGAGGTTCTCCGGCGGGAAGAGGATCTTGTCCTCGAACCGGGTGAGGATGTACTCGAGCATGACATAGTTGGTGATCAGGATGTCCGGAGGGGTTCGCTGGATCTCCTCCCGTGAGATGAGCTCGCTATCGTAGGGAGCGTCCCGCGCGGTCCGTTCCCGGTATGTGATGAGCGCTTCGTTGTAGGTGTGCGGAGTATCGCCGGTGTAGATGGCGACCTTCAAACCCGAGCCGTCCAGGCGGGCCGCGAGGTCATCGTACTGGGAGTTTGCGAGCGCGTTCATCGGGTAGACGAGGATTGCCTTGATGCCCCGGAGGCCCCGGTCCTGCATCTCGAGACATGTGGAGACGACCGGTATCGCAAAGCAGAAGGATTTCCCGGAGCCGGTTCCCGATGTGACGACGGTGTTCTTCCCGGAGAGTATCGATCGTATTGCATCACTCTGGTGCCGGTAGAGGCGGACAGGAGGGGATGACCGGTCAGCCGGATCTCTGGTGAAGTACTGTGGAGTTTCTGGATGGAGGATGTGCTCTCCAGTGAGGGTCGCAAATGAGTCTCCATCGGCGTACCGACGGGCAAGCTCGATGTACGGGCCTTTGTAGAGGAGGGTTCCTTCCTCGATCTTTCTGTCGATCCATTCTTTGATGACGGGATTCTTGAATTTCTGGAAAGAACTGACAAAGGTTCGATATGCGCCGGCAACTGTATCGAGGGCTGTTACCGGGTCAAAACTGGTATTTGTCATAGGACGTAATGGATCATCTCTGTTGCAGACAATAAGGTTTATGATAGGTTTTTGGGACTGGTGGGTGAGGAGGGGTTCGAGAGAAAAAAAGTTATTTTTTGGAGCTCTTTGTGGCAGAGGACATTGCCCGAGACTTAAACCCCTGGTTGGTGCCGCTCCGGTCGGCGGAGGCCTGGATTCGCCGTGCCGCATCTGGTGTCATTGTTCCTTTCTTACTCACATTGCTCACCTCCATTCTACGAGTGTAATGGGAACCACTTAACTGTGGCCGGAAACTGTTTCCAGGATGTGCAACTATTCTGCTTCCTGTATAACATCCTGCTCCTCTGCCTGTAGCACCTTCCAGGCAAATTCACCGTGGAGCGTCAATCGGTACTGTTTTGCCTTTCTGCTGTTGCGGCAGAATGACTCCTCGATGAGGTTCCACTCAATGAGCTGCTGCAGGATCTTTGTAACTGTCCCGCGGTTTGGACTGCGGGTGACCCCCTGGTCGCCTGAGAACCGTGAAGGTCGGTAGTCTTTCTCCAGTTCCCTGCTAAAATCCTGTCGGGAAGTCCAATTTCCTGTGCCCCTACGCGAGAGAATTGAGAGAGCAGTTGCATAATTAGGGTTCCTTCTGACATCATCAAGGTGCATTCTCGGTATGAGAACCTGTTCGATGCGGTCGTCTGATGGTGTCAGGTAGATCCGGGCATCGAGCCAGAGGGCCATGATGAAGAGGGAGAGGGAGAGCATCTTTGTTCCTCCGCTCAGGTTGAACGAGTAACGCGCTACAGGGTACCGGCGTGTAGTAGTGAGGACGGCGTCGCGGATGGAGTGGATCGTTGTGTCAGGTGTCCGGATTACAGCAAATGAGATTGCCAGCGGCTCGCAAATCGCTCGCACACCTTCGATGGCCTGGCGGATCTGCGGTTTTACTGGCCTCAGGTGTTCAGGGTCATCCGGCAGGTCATGATAGACCCCTTCTTCGACCACAATGAACGTATGGGTGATTCCTTCGAGGCTTTTTACGCAGATCGGAAAGGTCTGGTTGATGCGCTCTCCTGCACTCATGAAGAGGAGGTGCGGATGGCTCATAGGAGATGATACATCCGGGTTGTTTAATTTGTTTCCGATTTTAAAAACAATTTCAAAGAAGGGTGATGATATTCTCCTCTAGAATCGTAATGCATGCCTGCACATTCTGTCATCCGGTCCGTCAACTGGCACCTGATCTCCGCCTGCAACTACTCCTGCCGTTTCTGTTTTGCCCGGAACCTTGGTGAACAACCGGTGCCATTCTCCGAAGGTCTTACGATCCTCGCGCATCTTGCAGATGCAGGAATGGAGAAGATCAACTTTGCAGGTGGTGAGCCCCTGCTGCATCCGAGCCTCTTTGATTACTGCCGTGCCGCACGGGACCTCGGGATGACCGTTTCGATCACCACAAATGGCTCCTTGCTCTCACAGAAGCTCATTGAGGAGCACGCTGCGTGTATCGACTGGCTCGCGCTATCAGTAGACTCGGCATCCGAGTCTACCGAGAAACGCCTCGGGCGCGGTTACGGGCAGCATGTCCAGCACTGCATCGATCTGTCGGATACCATCAGGGCGGCCGGGATCCGGCTGAAGATCAATACAACGGTCACCCAGCTTACGTGGGAGGAGGATATGGCAGACTTCATCAAAAGAACCTCTCCCGACCGCTGGAAGGTCTTCCAGATGCTCCACATTCAGGGTGAGAATGACGATGCTGTGGCCGACCTCGCGGTGACCGATGAACAGTTCCAGGCGTTCTGTGCCCGTCACGCGGATGTCGTCCTTCATGGAGTTGTACGGCCGGTATTTGAGTCCTCTGCGATGATTGAGGGGTCGTACTTCATGATCACTCCCGGAGGCTGTGTGAAGACAGACACCGGGCGGGTGATCCGGAAGTATCCACTTGCAGATGTGTTGCACTCGGGGGTTATGGAGTACGTTGATCCGGTACTGTACCTCGGCAGGGGTGGGGTGTATGCATGGTGAAGGGGTCCTTCTCAAAAACACGAATGGCGGGGTTTCATATCCTCCCTTCCCCTATTCTCGATTGGGATCGAGGGCTGGAGCGGCGCCCAGCTCGTCAACAGCGCCGAGGGGAGTTGCAATGGAACTGAATACAACTATAGTCAGGGACTTTCTCTGGGAGTCATACTCCATTTATTCCGATCGTGAGTTCCTCCGGTCAGTTCAGGATCTTTCACATGAAGAGAAGCGTGAGCGGTTTATTGATCATGCACTGGATAACTGGCTGCTAGTCCGTTACAAAAGGGATCCGGGATTTGTTTTACACGTCATGGATGCGGTAAACGGCAACCCTGCCGTTCAGCAGAGGATCCGGGAGATCATCCTCCTTCTCTTCGGAGAGACTGCCCGGATACCGTACTCTGATGATGAACCCCTTGGTCCCAAGGGCTCGACCGAGATCATGCAGAGAGCAATCGAGATGGGTAAAAACCCGTTTGAAGAAGTTGCCCGCTTCTCAGAGAACCCTGCAGAGATAGAGCAGTACAATCAGGAACGTGCTGAACGGGAACGCGAGAGTAAGATGCGGTATCTCCAGGCACGTCTGGAGGACGCAGAGAGCAGGGTTGACAATGACCTGGAGATCATGGCGATACGCCGCCTGATGCTCGACCTGAAGACCGGTCGCTACTATGGTCACCAGATGGGCTCTGATGACCCTCTTTTTCCAGCGGCGGGTTTCACCGGGGATATTCTTCTCACCTCCCAGAGGTACCTCTTCCAGAACCTCAAGTTCCGGGGGAGGTACTTTGCCACAAGCGATCAGTCCCTTCCTGAGATGTCCCTTCATGAGTGCATCGTATGGATGCTCCCATTCCAGCATGCGCTTGAAAAGGCGATATTTGGGGGGAGTATAATTGACCTGTATGCCGAGCACAAGGACCCTGCGGCCCTCTGGAAGTTTGAGGTTGACCTGACTACCATCGCAGGGTATGAGTGGTTTTTAACACTGTCCCGCGGAGAAAAGGTGGCAGTCCTGAACGGAGACTATCCCTTTGCAATAAGAGAGGATATGCTATCTGCAGTTGCCGATCTTGGTCTGGATATGTCCAGGTATTGCGTGGACAAACAGATTCAGTTGTTTTATGCAACCCTCTATGAGCATGCCGCAAAGATGGGTGAGTGTGCATACTCGCATGAGAAGAGGGGGGACAAAAAATATTTCATTGCCAGTGCCGTTGCAACCTGCTATCGTGAATTCGAGGACTACAAAGCCGCTCTGAAATGGTATGAGATTGCCCTGAAACTAACGAAGAAGCTTGATCCCGCAAATCAGATTTACAAGGAGTTTATTGAGCGTAAGAACTGTGCGGAGATGCGATACTATGTCCGCGGAAGTGAGATCTTCCGAAAGGAGATCGCACAGATCGAGGCAGATGCAAAACGACTTCCGGCGGAGATCCGTGCATCCATTATATACAACCTCGCTGAGGCCTGCCGCCGAACCGGGCATTATGATCTGGAATATAACTACTTGATTGAATTTGCATCTCTGCCAGATCTGGAAACTACCAGCTTAAGTATACCCCTTGATCGGCTGAATCTACTCACGATGACACTCGATGACCCGGATTTCCGCCGAATCAAGCGTATCGAGTTACAAAAGCGATCAGAGATCTACCAGCGACGCTATGAAAATGCAGTACGGTCTTTTCAGCATGCAGATGCCTACCGATGGAATGATAGGCTCCTCGCGCTCGGACCTACGTCGAAGCTGTACCAGGAGAAAGCGGCCCTGTGCCGACATGCAGGGCAGATCGAGCAGGCACTCGAGTTCTACCAGCTTGCTGCGAAGCATGCAGATACTCCCCATCAGGAAGCACTCTGTTGGATAGCTGCTGCACTGCTCGGTACGCTGGCCAGTGGAAAGGTTGACCATGAGGTGATCGAGTTAACCCGCGCCGCCCTTCGCTGTTGTGCCGGGAGGCATTACGAGTGGGAAGAACCGGTACATGTTGTTGTCCTGAAACAGATTGTGCATGAGACAGCAACGTGGGATAACGCTGCTCTCCCAACCCAATTTTTACAGGTGTTCGTGGAAGAGTTCGACTCGATGGATCTTCCCGGCAACCCGGCACTCCTCATCGGGGAAGTGCTCCTCGGATACGGTTTAAGCGCAGAGGCGCGGCAATGGCTCCAGGTCGCTCATGAGAGGTCTGAAACTCCATCTGAAAAAGCCCGGATACTCTGCATGATCGGTGTGTCGTTCCTTGTGGAGGGGGGTCACCAAGCTGCTTGTGAGTGGTTCGAGCGCACACAGAAGGCTGAACCGGAGTATTCAGAAGCGTATGCCGGCATGGCACAATGCCATACCTACCTGATGGAATATGACCGCGCCAGCGCTGATATCAGCAAGGCGTGTGAGCTGGATCCTGAGAATGAGGCGTACCAGGAGCTGAAAGAGGAGATCGACAAGCTCTCCGCCCACGTCATCGGTCTACCACGCATCGACTCTGAGGAGATCCGCTCCATCTTCAGGACCGGGGACTGGCTGCTCTTCAGCGTGTATAAGGGGCCTGAGAGAGGCATCTACGATCTTGGGCCGGTTGTTATCCAGTACGGGAAGGGCGTTGAGAAACTGCTTCATGAGAGCCTTCTTCTTCCCATCCGTGAACGGATCCGGTCGGACAACATGTTCTGCAGTGACCCGCATGATGGAGTCCGGGCAATGTTCTGGAAGGGGTCTGATGAAAAGAAGATTCCTCCTCTCCCGTTCACCTTGAAGACTGTGCTTGGGAATGACGAAAAGTCGCTTGCCCTTGGTCAGTGGGGATACCTCAGCAACGACATCAGGAAGACCCGGGCAAACCCGGTTACCCTGGCGTTCTCTGATATGCTACAGGAGAGGGGGTTCTCTATGAAGATTCTCAATGAACTCGGGAAACTGTGCCGGAACCTTTCTTTTGAGCGAAACGGGGCGGCGCACATCTCGTTCTACAGCCGGGATGAGGTGATGGAGAAGAGGGGCGAGATGGTGAAGATCATTAACGATATCATTGGCATAGTCTCCAGATCAGGCGGTGGCTCGTAATCTGCGTGTTACAAGATATAGCCCTGGATGTGAAAATTGAAACTTATCCTGGTTGGTAAAAGATCTTATCTACAACCCGGGAAAGGGGGCGTTCCGGGGGTAAAAACCCTGTTCCATATACAAATCCTGCTTTTGGCCTGGTGATGAGACCCGTGCGAAACGTGCCGGTCTCTCCCGGTGCATCAAGGCGCCGGAAGCCATCAAGGCCAATCCCGCCCTCATCCAGGGTAACTATGCAATACTGACGGAGACGTTTCAAAAGAATGTTGTATTGCTCGTTTGGAGAGAGCTGGAATGCATCTCTGATTGCCGTAAGCGAGGCGGTGTCGTAAGGGACGGCAGTATCCGGGACAAGTAGCGACATCATCTTTGCTTTGTACACCGGTGCCCAGATAGGGAACTGCCATCGTTCCCGCCAGAATGGAGGTGCCCAGTCGTCGCAGAGGAGTGTATGATTGTATGCCACTGCTTCCGGGTAGATCGTGTCCCAGACATCACGACACCACGCAAGCACATCATATGCTCCCTTATATCTGGGCGGCAGTCTCGACAGGTCGGGGGCTTGTGCTTCCAACAACTCGACCAGAAGGCCATGTGCTCTCTTGTCAACAAACATCCGCAGGTAGCCGGGCAGGATATCTTTGAATGTGAGACCCTCGCGGATCCTCCAGTGGAAGGTACATCCAAATTTTCTGCATGTGCAGTCGTCATCACAGGTGCAGGGGACACGCTCCCAGAGCTCAGCGAGTGTCGCCTGTTCCTGAACCGTATACCGGTTGCGGTTTACGGTAAACGAGACTTCATTTGATCTTCGGATGGTCTGGCGGATCTCGTCCGGCGTTGTGGGCAGTCCGGGAGCCATGGCTATCGGTGCCCAGGGCGAATTTCGCAGATCCTGAGCACATGGTCAGGCAACTCTGCGCCGTACACAAGTGTAATCGAGGTCTGTGGATCTATCTCGCCGGCATTTTTCTGAAAGGTTGCTGAGAGGCCCTTCAGTCGGTCGAGATCGAGCGGTGTCTCTCTCCCAATCTCCGCGTCCAGAAACCATTCAAGGCCGTTTCGCGCGTTCCGGAAGTAGCGTTGCATCTCTCCATCGGTGATGTAAATCAGGTATCTGCGTATCGTCTCATTACGTATACTGAAACTGGCGAGCCTGCCGATGTCCGCGAAGACCTTGCCTGCCTGCTGGGAGCGAGGCTTTCTCTTTGCACTGGGGATCCTCCTGTCGTACTTGAACTCGGCGACCATCCCCTCCCGCCCGTCTGCGGGCAGGACATAGGCGTCAACTACCTTCTTAGCAAAGGAGGGGTGAGGGTACTCGAGCACGATCTCATTCGGAGTGATGCCGGCGTGGGTGAGAAGGGAGGAGAAGAAGAGGTATCGAATACTATCTTCGGTGGTGTAGATCCCCTTAGCAAAGCGCTCTTCCAGCAGGCTGGCAAACGCTGCGAAGGCTGCAGGATACGGGCTGTCACTCATCAGTTACTCCGAAGGACGTCCTCAAACCACAGGAGCGCTCCCTCACCGATCTTCATCTCAGACGGCCTGACTGAGTTATTGTGCTTGATGTTGTTCCTCAGAGCGTGGACTCGTTCAAAGTGGTCTATAAATAAGTCTTTTTTACCAAAGTCATCCTTGAAGTGCTGCCAGCGTTCTTCGATGAGCAGCCGGTAGTCATAATACTCAAGGAAGTCGATCAGTGAGAGGCTGGCATTCTTTTCCATCGGGTGTGTCTTGAGATACTCCCTCCTCCGGATCTCGGCCTGTTTCCGGCGGCTAATACTGTCTTCCCTATGGACGAGATCGAGAGCATAGATGAGGTCAGGGTGCTTCTTCTCCTTCTTTTTGAGATACTTGATAAGGTTCAACTCAAACTCATCCAGTTTGTAGTTGATATACGTCTTCATATTCCGGACGTCCTCCTCGGTCTCGCCCTCAGGAAGGACGATGAGCGGCTCTCTGGGATAGCCGTCAGGGGGTGTAGGCCGGCTGCTGAGGAAGAACGTGCCGTTATCGGTGGTGAAGGGTGTATCCGGGGCAATCCTGAGGAGTTCTTCTCCGGTCTTCGGGAAGAGATACTCGCGCGCAAAACGTCCATAGTCACCTAAAGCGGCGTCTCCGGCTGCTTCTTCCGAGAAGCAGTGGAGGATCTCGACCCGGGTCTGTTCCCTGACCATCTCCCAGTTGATCAGATTCCGGTATATCGAGCGGGCGGTGAGGTCAAAGACCCTTTTAATGCCCGCTTTCTGGATGTATTCTATGAGTATCCGCGTAAGCGCATCGATCCTCCGCCAGAATGTCTGCACCTCTATGGACTCGATCTCCACCGGGCAGGTGTAGAGCTGGAGGGGCTCATCGGGGGTGACCAGCCCGTAGAGGCCCGAAAGGATAAGGAAGTGGTGTCCCGACCCGTACACGGCTCGCATCGCCTCCGTAGGCCCTCCGAGGCCCTGGAAGTAAAACTTGCCCTGGTAGCGCTGGAGCGCGGGAAGATATCTCCCCTCCTCGTTGCCGGCAAAGTCCGGACCGTCGACGAGGTTCCTGTTCATTGCAAGCTCGGAGACGAACTTCGTCTTTCCCCAGAGGATATCCTTGAGGCTGTGTTTCAGTTCGCTGCGCTTCAGGCGGAGGAACTCACTCTTCCCCTCGGAGAGGAACCGTGCTATACCGCAGTCCGTGGGATAGCCCGGCTCTCCGGGGCTGCCGTCCTTCGTGCGCGAACAGATGCCAATGATGAGGATACCGTCCTTCGGGTTGTATCGCATTACGCCACCTTCTTCTTCGGTCATTCTCCTTCACCTGCTTCCTCACCCGCGTCCGGATCCCCGGCCCCGCCGGACTTCCGCCTCTCTATATACTCAAGCGCTTCACGCATCGAGAGCTTCCGCGACGACGACGCCCCCCGGATCCAGAACTCGTCGTCGCCGTTGTTCTTCACAAATACCGGCTCGTTCGAGGCCCTGACCTCGACCGCCCAGAACACCTTCCCGCCGTCTTCGAGCGAGTGGATCATGATCTTGGGGAGGAACCGGTTGCCGAGGTACTGCTTCACCAGGTCATCGAGCCGGAGCCGCAGGCCGTCCTCGTTCTTCCGCTGGGAGAGTTTCAGGTCGCCGTCGAGCCCGACGATCTTACCCGTATCATCGACGCCGACGAAGAGCACCCCGCCGTGGGTGTTCATGAAGGACGCAAGGGTTCTCGCGATGGTGTGCTCCAGCGCTTTGTTGCGCTGCTTCCGCTCCCGGTCCCAGGATATCGACTCCTTGAACTCGACCCGCTCGCTCTCGCCGCCAGTGATGAGCGCTCTCCAGTCGGGTTTCCCATCCTTCTCCGGGAGATCGGCCCGCATCACCCGGACGAACTCCCGGGCAAGGTCGTCGTACTTCCGGAGGATGGCCTCCTTCGTGCGGTAACTCCCGTACGCGGCCTCGTCCTTGCGCTTCACGATGGGGAAGGTCTCCATGATGTAGTCGACGTCATCCCGCGAGATCTCGTAGAGGTGGAAGTAGAGGGCGTCGAGGTCGCACCGGAGGTCGAACCGCCGCTCCTCGTCCCAGACGAACGGCCGGGGTGTGCCGTCCGGCCCGACGGGGTTTGCCGGGAACCAGGCGTTCCACTGCGCCACGCCCACCTCGGCAAGGACGTCGCGGGCGAAGGGCTCGAGGTCCCAGGCGGTGTAGGTGAGCTCAATGACGCGGGGGGCGATGAAGTCGATGAGGGCGGGAGTGTAGGTGGAGGGCGGGAGGACGGGGAGTTGCTTTATGATATGGTACGTGAAATTTGTCCCACCCATTTTTTGCCGGATAATATAATCAAGAGGATAGGCGATGAAAGATGATATATAGAGCAATACATCCACAAATTCACTCGAGTTGTGAATGTAAATTAGCGGCATTGAATGCCCAACGGGAATATTCGGAAGAATGGAAGCCACGCAGGTTCTTTCATTTGTGGTGTTTGAAATATTCCGAAACCCAATGAGATGATTTTGTTCTGGGTATCTAGTGCGGGCAATGAAATCAGCATATGCTACCCAATATCTGGGCAAGGGAGACTCCTGCGTGTCATTATGGATCTCTTGGAACCTCTGGAATTCGTTACCACTTGGATTGGCATCGGAAAACCGATGGTCGAAGTGCCAAACCATCTTGCCCTCATACAACGGCAACCAGACCTCCTCCCCCTTCACGAACCGATTGCCCTCAAGCACGAACCCCGCCTCCTCCAGCTCCCCCCGCGTGCGGAAGAGGTGGGAGTCGTTGGACATATCGAACATTCGCTGGAACGAGACTCCCCAGGGGTTGCCCGCCTCGCCCTTCGTCTCATCAATCAGCACTGGCACCCGCCGATAGACCGCCTTCGTGATCTCGGCATCCCGCTTCGACCGGAAGATCGGGCAATTCTTCGTGTTCGGATTGATGAGCAGGATCTCCTCGGGCGTGAGGGTGAAGTGCCGGTCGTCGTCGTGGAGGTCGTCGATCGTATGGAGGAAGAAAGCGAGGTCGAATGCGCCAGTGCCTGCCTCCATACCGGCCATCGTGAGCAGGCAGAACTTGAACCTGCTGTCGATCGGGAAGAATTTCTTTCTGTTTTCGATATCGTAAAGGCTCACCAGCGATGCCTCTTCAACGAGATCGCCGAAGAACGGAGCCGTCGTTGCATCGGTCGCGATCCCGGTCGGCACGATGATCCCGGCCCGGCCCCGGGAGTTGATCGCCAGTCTAGCAAATTCAGCAAAGACTGTATAAGTGTTGACGTCTCCCGTCCCGGTCAGGGGGAATCTGCCCGATGTGCGGATGAAGAGGCTCTCGCACTCGCTCGAACGCTTTGCCGCGAGGAACTCGGCATGGAGCGCGGGATTCTCGTTCTTGAGGGCGTTGATCATACGGTTCCGCTCCGCCGCATTCCGGGCGCCGGCGACCGCCGGGTCGCGGGCGGCGAAGAACTCCTTCTCCTGTATCTTGATCCGCTCCCACGGTGGGTTCCCGAGCACGCAGTCGAACCCCCCGTCAGCAAAGACCTCCGGGAACTCGAGGTGCCAGTGGAAGAACCGGTGCTCGTTTGCAATACGCCGTACCTCGGCCAACGTATCCTCAACGAGCATCCCTCCCCCGCTCGCCTGAACCATCCGCACCGTCGCGGTCGTCGGGGCTGTCCTCGCGTGCTCCCCATCCAGAGGCCAGAAGAACGCGGCGCACCAGCAGTCCGCGGCCAGGCGCTCCTTTGCATACTCTGATGAGGCGATGAGCCGCTGATATTCGGCCTTCTTCGCCTCGACGCTGTCCGGGTCGTCCTCGGAGACCTCAACGAGCGCCGCAAACCGCCTGGCGCAGGTCTCCAGCACCGTCGACCGGGGGGAGAACTCCTCGAACGTCCGGGTCTGCCGCTGCTCCTTGTTCGCCGCTTTGATCCTCCTTGCGACGTCTTTCGAATCTCCCTCCACCGGGGTATACGCGTCATCCGGGATGCCCCCGGCGATCAGCTCCGGCGTCGCCCCGACGAGCGAGTTCCCGCACTTGATATGGTGGTCGAGGAACGAGAGCGGCTTGTCGCCCACCAGCGCGTTGATCCAGAGGGAGACCTTCGCAAGCTCCACTGCCATCGGGTTCAGGTCGACCCCGTAGATGCAGTGTGAGAGCACATCTCGCCGGGCTGCCTGCACCTCCTGCGCCGAAGGCAACTCCGTCCCGGCGCGGATCTTCGCCAGTTCCCGGCCGAGCCGGTTCGAGGCCGCGATCAGGAACGCACCGCTCCCGCACGCCGGGTCGCAGACCCGGATCGAGAGGAGCGCCTTCTCCCTCGCTGCAGGATCCGGTCCTGCCCGGGAGAGCCGGTCGGCGATCACCGGGTCAAGAGCGCTCTTGATCAGCTCCGCGATCAGGTCAGGGTTCGTGTAGTACGACCCCGTCGTCTTCCGCTCCGAGCCCCGTGGGTCCAGCATGAACTGGCCGGGCCGGTACTCCCGCCCGTTGACCTCCTCAAAACCCGTGGTGATCCGCGGCGTGTAATCGAGCAGGCTCTCGTATATCGCCCCGATCTCCTCCACCGAGAGGTCGGCGTAACTGATCCGCTGGCGACCGTGACCCCTCTGCCGCCTCCCTCCGGTCTCTGAGACTGTCCAGGTCAGCGAGCGGATCGCGTTCATCAGCGCCGTGTTCCGACACTTCGCATCCTTCAAGAACCGGGCCCCGTCGTTTGAAAAGAGCATCCCGTCGAACGCGTTCACCCCGAGTTCGGGCACCCCCTCCTCGAGCATCCGAAACGTCACAGAGAGCCCTTCCCAGAGGTCGGTGTTCCGGTCGTCCCGCCCCTCAAACGCATCCACCCGCTCCCGGAGCGACGTGATCGAGTACTCCTCGAGGAAGAGGTCCCCGTGGTCCCCGCCGCCGCCGAGCATCCCCCGCTGCTCCGCAAAGAGCATGAAGATGATCCGGTACACCACCATCAGGACCTCCTGATAGTACGCCCGGCAAGCCCCGTCATCGCCCCGCAGCCGCTCGATCAGCGCCCCGTCCAGGAACCCGTTCCCGAGTTCCTCGATCGCCCGGACCACGTTCCCCCGCAGGCTCTCGCCGATCTTCTCCCCCGCCTGACGGCTCACCTCGTAGTACTCCTCCAGCGGCTCTCTGCCGGTCGCAGGATCGCGGGCGAACCGGCTTGCGTGGCAGAACCGGTAGAGCGCAAGGAACTCAGGGTAACTCCGGTTCAGGAAGATCCCTTCGAGATCGAACTCGATGTATCCGGGGACCGTCGTATGATGGTAGTCCCGCAGGATCCGGATCACCGTCTCGTTCATCAGTACCGCCCAGGTCGCATCGTGCCGGTTCAGGCAGTCCTGCAGGGCATCGTGGGGTGAAGGCTCCCCGCGGGAGGGACGGGCGTCCGGGTCCGTCCCCGGCGGCAGGATATGGATAACTGGCGGTTTCGGGATCCCCTCGCGGGCGAACCAGCCCCGGTGGGAGAACCGGTACTTCAGCCGGTCGCTGATCACGATCTGCTTCGTCGTGGACGTCGGCTCGAACCCGAGCGCGTCCAGCACCGGCCGCTGCCAGAGACGCCTGACCTCCTCCGCACTCATCCTTCCAGCCCAGATATCCCGGAACTTCTCGTCAAACCGGCGGAGGAGCCGCTCCCATACATCCCTGACCTGCGCGAGGAACTGCGCCTCATCCTGCGGTGGCAGGTCCTCTTCCCGCCAGGGCCGGACGAACGTCATCGGCCGGGCATACTCAAACCCGTGCTTCTCGTCCTGCAGCAGGGAGGCAAAGTGTTCTGTGACAATCCCGCCCGAGACGCGGACAAAAGACTGCTCCCTCCCCCTCATCGCCGCACCTCCGCCGTCGGCACCGGCTCAAGCAACCGCAGCGATATCAGGTCGTGGGAAGCGACCGAAATCTCCGCGGCGCCGGAAAGCCACCCGGGATCGGGGTAGACCGCCGCGAGCTGCTCCCGGAGTGCCTCCCGTTCAGCCACCAATTCCTGGCGCCGGGCCTCGATCCGCTCGGCAAAGATCGACGACCACGTATCCTCGGCAAGCGCCCGGACAAGGTGCTTCTTCACGCTCGCCTCGCGCCCGGGGGGCAACGGCACCATCTCCACACGGTCGAGACCGGCGGCCTCCTCCTCGCCCGGGAAAGACCCCGTGACCAGATCGCAGGCGACCGGCACGATCTCCTCCACCAGCGAAGGGCGTGCCCCGCCGATGCTGTAGCGAACGAGGAAGTGGTATAACGCCGTCACGTGGGCCACATCCGGGGTCGCCACCACGCAGACCCTGCCGTACATCTTCGTCTCCGGTGAGAAGACATCGCGCTTGACGAGCTCGATCAGGCGGCGCACCACCGGATGGCCTGTGTTCAGTTGCTCGATACCGGCCTCCTGAAGAGCGATCCGCTTCTCGAACGTAGCCTTCTCGATCACATCGGGTAAGCCCGGCACCACCAGATCATTAGAGAGCAGGATTCGCAGTGTCCGGTTGCGGTCATGGTTCTCCGTGATCTCGCAGCCGAAGCGGACAAGCCCATTTCTTACAAAACGCTCGAAATCCTTCTCTGTCCCGATAACCTGCTCCGAAAGCGCCATCCGGGCCCGAACATCCTCGAGATCGACACCGGTCTGCCCGTAGAAACTCTCCCTCTTGATCTTCTCGATAGTCTCCTCGCTGAACGGATCGACCCGCTGCCCCGAACCGGGCCTCTCCTGGTACGAATCAAACAGCGTCCGCTGCGCTGGCGGCAGACCTACATCCAGCCCCATCTCCCCGATAAGGGAGATCACGTCCGCATCGTCCCCGAAGAACGGCGGAGAGAATCCATAATCCTCCCGGATCTGTTGGGCCTTCTCGTACAGCACCCGGAGAATCTTTGCATCGAGTGTATCCCGCATCACCAGCGTCCGTATATGCACCTCGGGCTCGGGCTGCCCGTACCGGTCCAGCCGGCCGTTCCGCTGCTCAAGCCGGTTCGGGTTCCAAGGCAGCTCGTAGTGAATGACCTGGTTGGCCATATGCTGGAGGTTCACCCCCTCGCTGATGCAGTCGGTCGCGACCAGAACCCCATACTCCGCCCTGATGAATGCCTCCATCACCTCGTGCCGGTTCTTCTCGTTCAGGTCGCCGTACACGGCAAACACATGTGCAGGATCGATGCTCTTCAGCTTCTTCGGTATTTCTCTCGCGAGATAGTCCAGCGTATCCTTGTACCGGGTGAAGATCAGGACCTTCCGCGGGCCGTACTGTCCTCGCATCGCCAGGTCCAGGTAGCCGTTTCTCCGGGTGAGCTCCCGGAGCTTGCTGTCCTTCGCCGGGGTCACGTCCCGTGCCATCTTCATCAGGTCCCGGAGACGCTCCGCTTCCGCTTCCAGTGCCGTCAGGCTCCCGTAAACCACCTGGTCGAGACGCTCGGACGCCTCCTCATCCGAGAGATCGCTGTCCCCTTCTTCATCAAGGGCAACCGCCTTCGCGTGCCCCTCCGAGATTGCCTGCTCCTGCCTCTCGTCCTCCTCCCGGATCTTCTCCTCGATCCGCTTGAGCCGGTTCTCAAGCGATATCTGTAACGCACGTGGGGAGGAGAGCCCCCGGCGGTGGAGGTGCAGCACCACCCACCGGGCCATCGTCCTGACTTCAATACGGTCATCCCGCTCTGCGAGATCGAGCAGACCAGTTCCGTAGTTGCTGAGTTCGTTTATGATCGTGTGTTCCTCGGGGAACGCCAGATCGACGACAACCTCCTTCTGGTCGCGGGTCGGGAACGGATTATCTTCAGCGGCGTGGGAACGGAACCAGTCAACCACATCTTTTCGCCGCCGCTGGCAGACATGGTCTTTCGCCAGGGCCCGGTTGATCACCGGCTCATGCGGCGGGCCGGTTACAATCCCGCAGTCGAGCATGGTAAGGAGGCTGGCGAAGGTGTCGGTATAGCCGTTATGGGGTGTTGCTGTGAGCAGCAGGAGATGTTTCGTCTTCTTCGCAACCTCTTTCGCCAGGGTGTGCCGGAGCATACCAGTGCTCTCCTTCTCGGAACTCTGGTGGGGTTTTGCGACGAGATGTGCCTCATCGATGATCACAAGATCCCAGCCCGCGCTGATCGCAAAGGGGCGGACCCGCTCGGATTTGATGTAATCGATGGAAGTAATGATGCACGGATAACAATCCCAGGGGTTCGCCCCCGGTGGAATACCCCTCTCAAGGCCGCGGAGATGCACCGACGAGAAGATCTTTGCATCAATCTGGAAGAAGAACCGGAGCGCATCCTTCCACTGCTCCCGAAGGTTCTGCGGGCAGATGATGAGGATCCGGGATGCCAGGTTCCGGGACTTCAATTCAGAAACGATAAGCCCGGCCTCGATTGTCTTACCAAGCCCGACGTCGTCGGCGATCAGCATCCGGACTCGCTCCCCCTGGTTCAGGGCCATAATTACAGGAGCCAGTTGATACTCTGTCGGGATGACCGCACTCTTCCGCAGGCTCATCAACGGTGCAGTCCCATGCACCATGGAATACCGGAACGCCTGAACCAGCAGGCGGTTGGTGGCGACATCTCCGATTATCTCCGGGTTCGGCGGATGAATTCTCCCCCTCTCAATCCTTTCAAACGGTGTGAAGAAACGATGCTGCTCTGCGGAATCGCTGTCGATACAGGTCGCACAGAGGATGTCCCCATCGACCAAATCAACTCGCCACAGGCGCCTCCTTAACGATACAATATCTCCTGAACGATATCCCATATGCTCACCAGTTTGGGATGCCTCAAAGGGGCAATCAGAGTTAGAGGAACAATCTTTTTCGAAACACCATAAGCAATTCTCTTTTATCCCATGAAGGCAAAGGGACTCTTATGGAGCACTGGCTTGCAATATCCAACCGGGACAATTCAAAGGTTGTAATAAAGAACCATATCTGGGGAGTTCCCAAACGGCACATCAATACAATCAGTAAGACGAAACCCGGTGACACTCTTCTCGTCTATGTCGGGCAGCAGGTGATCGATAGGGATACCACGCTTCCGCCGGCGATCACTGGGTGTTTCGAGATCACCTCAGAAGTCTATGAAGACACAAAGCCAATCTTCACCGCACCCCCGAAACTCGGAGCCGAAGTATTCCCGCTCCGGATCAAGCTCAGACCCATCAAGATCTTCGATCCTCCGATCGAATTCAAACCACTTATATCGGAATTGAAATTCATCACCAACAAGACACAGTGGTCCGGGCACATTCGGGGCCAGGCAATGCGGATCATCCCCGAAGAAGACTACCAGCTGATAATGAACCAGCGATAACAGAGGAAGAACCATGAGCACTATCACCGGTGTCACCTTCCCGGTCCCGAAACACCTCATGCCCCGGTTCTTTGCCGAAGGCAAAACCGTCTTCATCAAACCCGCCACCGTCTTCAAGGAACTCCGGAGCGGCATGAAACTCGTCTTCTACCAGTCCCGCGAGGACACCGGCTACGTCGGGGAGGCGACGATCAGGCGGATCGTCATCGAAGACGACCCCCTCGCGTTCTTCGAGACCTTCGGCGACGCGATCTTCCTGACAAAAGAGGAGGCAAAAGCCTATGTCGAGAACCAGGAACGGTGGCAGGGGGTCCGGGTCAGGAAGGAGGCGCCCCGGAAGCGGCCCTGGATGGCCCTCGAACTCGAGGATGTCCAAAAATACGATACGGTGAAGAAGCCGGAGCGGTTTGTGCCGGTCGGGGGGAAGTACCTGCGAGAGTGAACCCATGGGCGACATCCGCATCTTTCGCATAGACGGGCCGGAAGCCTGCGAACTTAAGGGGTCTTCGGTCGCACTCGAAAAATCCCTCCAGGTCTACATCGAGAAGAACCTGGAGCAGCTGCTCGGGATCACGTTCCTCGAGAGCGAATACTCCACCGGAAAGACGCACGGCGGCCGCATCGATACCCTGGGGATCGATGAGAACGGCTTTCCGGTCATCATCGAATACAAGCGGGCCATCAATGAAAACGTCATCAACCAGGGTCTCTACTACCTGGACTGGCTCCTCGATCATAAAGGCGAGTTCGAGTTGATGGTTCTCAAAAAGCTGGGCAAAGCCTACGACGAGAAGTTAGACTGGAGCAACCCGCGGCTCCTCTGCATCGCCGGTGACTTTACGAAGTACGATGTCCATGCAGTCCAGCAGATCAACCGCAACGTCGAACTCATCCGTTACCGGCAATTCGAAGACAACCTCCTGCTGTTAGAACTCGTGAACGCGACCGCTGCACAGAACGCCGCTACTGCCCTGAGCACCACCACAAAATCCAGTGAGGGCACCGGGCTGAAACCGGCCCGCACTGCACCGTCATTCTCTGAAAACCTTGAACGTTCGGATGTAGCCCTTCAGGACCGCGTCGAGGCGTTGAAGGCTTACATCGAGGCGCTCGGGGACGACGTCCAGACAAAGGTGCTCAAGTTCTATGTGGCCTTCAAGCGGATCAAGAACTTTGCCTGTATGACCATAGGCGTCCAGAAAAGAGAGATTGTCGTCTGGGTGAAGGTCGATCCTGATACAGTTGAAATCGAGCCGGGATTCACCCGGGACGTAAGAGAGATCGGTCATTACGGCACCGGGGACCTGGAGATACTGATCCGCTCCGATGCAGACCTGGAGAAAGCGAAACCCCTGATCCTGCAGAGTTACGAGGCGAACTGATCACAAGGAGCAGAGGTGCACGACCATGCGCTGCCCTGGGCCCGCTTCAACAACCCGGACTATAAAGAGAAGGTATGCCACAAGTGCGGGACCAAGCATACGACGACAAAGACCCGCCCGGTCTGCAATGACTGCTACAAGACCTACTATCGGTGAGGGTAGACGATGAGGGAGAACTCTCCGCCGGCAGGTGACTGCTGCAACGGCCTCTTCGATGCGTTTGAGTTTACGCGGTTTCAAGATGCAGAACCGCCGAAGCGAAAAGGAGTCTACGTCATTCGGATTCACCGGCGTGGAACTCCGGCAGAAGAAGTCCACGATAAGGCCATCGCTCTGGCCGAGTCAATCGGCTGGGATGTGGCAGGCCGGTTTCTTTGCAGCCGGCTCGACCGGCTCTCAAAGATCTGTGACTGCCCGACGATCTCATAGAGTCGGCAGGGACATACGACGGAAGCAAGAATACCCTCAAAGGCCGGTACCTGGAGTTCTCCAGACGCCACACCGCTCAGTATCCGATATGGGCGCTCCTCGCCTCCGGGTGGGAGTTGCAGTATGGATGGATGATCGTCGACGAGAACCCTGGAGCTGCCGAAGCAGCCCTGAAGGAGAGGTATCAAGAGGCGCACGGCGGGAAACTGCCGGCGCTGGTGAGCCGGTGAGCGGGGATTTACCAACACAAACACCCCATCCTCTGGATAGAGATAGCCCCCCTGGCAGTCGCGTTCACGAGTGGCAACCTATTTAACTCCCGATGACTAGAAGGGCACTCTGGAGTACAGATATGACAGAGTGCCCCCGGTGTCACGGAGCAAATATGATAAAGACGATCTTCGGCTCCTTTAAGTGCCCACAGTGCCTCTATAACGGAACCAAGTTGAAGCGAAAGGGAAGGCGGAACGTGTTCGGGGTGCAGAAAACACGTAGATCGGACAGAACGCCCTCTAAAACGCCCAGGAAGCGATCAAGCGAGAAGCGTGAGCAGAAAACTAATCCACTCCCGCAGTGTCTCCAAGAGGATACTGCAGAACTCATTGAGATCGTCACCCTCAGAAAGACGGCGAGGACAGCACAACTCGCCGCCATCCGGGCCATGGGTGAGAAAGACGAACCCCGAGTTATCGAATTGCTGTCGTCCATGAGCAGTCATCCGGACATTGACTTCCGCAGATACGCCCGGGAAGCGATCGAGTCGATCAATTTGCAACAGATGAAACAAAACACTACGAAATCCCGAACACCGGTTGAAAAGACAGAATAGCAACACACGTTTTCCAGTTCCTCAAAATAACTCAGTTTTTCACAAGAGAGCAAAATATGGCTCTGTTGAATTCCTCCCAGACAACAACGATCACGACTGCCTGAACTGCTTTTGTCAGGTTATGGAGAATCACCTTGCTCTTGATCTCCTTGACCTGGTACCAGTATTTTCTCGCCTTCAGTTCCTCACCGAATCTCCTTTTGAGCACTGAGAAGGCTGTTTCGACCTTGTTTCGTTCCCGGTACCGTTCCTTGTCGAAGTCGGCGTACATCTCCTGGCGATAGATCCCCGACCGGATCCTTCCCTGCCAGGTTCTGACCGGGATCACTGAATCTGCACCTATCTCCTCCCGGATCTGGCGATGCAAGGTTTCAGCATCGTATCCTTTATCCATGACGTAGCACTCGGTTTTTCTGACTCGCTGACACTGTCTGAGCAGAGGTACCGCATGATTGACATCGTGGACGGGATGTTGTGAGATTTTGACACAGAGGATCACCTGCTTGCGGGTATCCACGGCAATCGAGGTTTTCAGGAAGTTCTTTCGCGTTTTACCCGTTCTCCAGGAGTAATAGTGACTGGCGTAGGAGCTGGTGAACCCCGAGGCATCAATGGCGGTTATGGGAACTATCTCCCCCGCCGAATAAAAGAGCGCCAGGGTTTTCTTGAGCATTCTCGTGAAGAGGAGGGAGGGAACCCGGGCCATGAACTTGTGGAGGGTCGAATAGTGGGGAACCTGCTCCAGCTGGAGCAGGTCCCTGATCGGACCCAGCAGTTCAACGAGATCCACCGTGTCCCGATAGTCGGTACCCAGAGCCTCCCGCAAGAGGAGGATCGTCATGAGTTGATGCTGAGTATACGTTTTCCGGGAGTATTTGCAGGAATAGAGAGGTAAATGAGAAGATCGTACGGCGGTAAGGATTGCTTTGGTAAGGTTGATATAGCTATTCGTCGACACTAACTCTGCTCCTTGCTGTTGGTTTGGTCATTAACACAAGGAGCAACGATTTTATAGATCTTTCTCTTTAGGGGTGACCGATCCTCGGCAAGAGGGTTTCAACAGAGCCAAAAATTGACGATATCGGTGCGTGGATCGCCCGGGCGCTGTATGCTTCGGAAGAGATGTCAGCGATTCTCGCCGTGCAGTTATTGCGCGATTGTGGCTATAGGTTGTTATTGATGCAGCAGGAAGC
>Ga0209537_1001579_pt1 | contig 25219 bp, 22 predicted proteins | sample BioPla4DNA1_FD_187698 | JGI IMG/M metagenome (GOLD analysis project Ga0209537, IMG submission 187698) | Biogas fermentation microbial communities from Germany - Plant 4 DNA1 (SPAdes) (version 2) | ecosystem: Engineered > Bioreactor > Anaerobic > Digestate | place: Bielefeld, North... | reverse complement strand
TTAATTAGGAAGACTAGGCCTCAAGGAGGAATGCTACGACCTCTATCTGTACAAATATTATCTCACAAGAAGAGTGAGATAGAAAAGTAAATATAGTTTTTAACTACAACATTATTATACGAGGAGGCATTAAGTTGATTGTTGGTCTTGATGTTGGTGGTACCAATATCGATGCAGTTATTATAGAGAAAGGTAATATTATAGACACTATTAAAAGGCCAGTTAACCATGAACATTTATTTGAATCCATTTGGACTGCTTTGGAGGAGCTTTTTTCTAGGCATGATAAAGAAAATATAGAGAGAATCAATTTAAGCACCACTGTATCAACTAATGCCATTGTAGAAAATAAAACATCTCCCGTGGGCATGATTATCCAAAATGGTCCCGGCCTGCCCAATGATTATTTGGCATGTGGAGATGAAAATGTTTTTATTTCTGGATATGTTGATCATAGGGGTAAGTTAGTAAAGGATTTAGACCAAAAAGAAATAGACAAAGCAATTGAACTGTTTAAGGAAAAAAATATAGATTCCTGTGCCGTGGTAACTAAGTTCTGTACACGAAATTTTAGTCATGAACTAAAGATAAAAGAACTCCTAGAGAAACATTTCTCTTCTATTACCATGGGTCATAACCTATCAGGCAAGCTTAACTTCCCAAGAAGAGTATTTACATCCTACCTAAATGCGGCAATCTACCATACCTTTAAGAATTTTTCTAATGATATCAAGAAATCCATGGAAAGAGAAGGAATAGGTGCCCCACTATACATTCTAAAAGCTGATGGAGGAACTACTAGCCTTTCTGCAGCCCAAGAGCGGCCTGTTGAAACTATTCTTTCAGGCCCAGCAGCTAGCTTTATGGGCATTAATGCTCTGCTGCACACTGACAAAGATGCCCTGCTTTTAGATATAGGCGGCACAACTACTGATATTTTCTTTTTAGCTGACGGGTTACCTCTTTTTGAACCTTTGGGCATAGAAATAGGATCTTATAAAACATTGGTTAGGGCACTTTATAGCCATTCTATAGGTTTAGGCGGAGACAGCAGTATTGAGATAACAAACGGGCGGCTTAAAATAGGTCCAAACAGAGAAGGTCCTCCCTATGCCTTAGGCGGCCCCAAAGCTACTCCTACAGATGCACTTATAGCCCTAGACAAGATGAAAATTGGCAATAGGGAAAAAGCCATTGAAGCAATGAAACTGTTAAGCAAAGAACTTAATTTGTCAATAAAGGATACAGCACAAAAAATCCTAGATACCATGGGAGATATGATTAAAAATGAGGTTGATAGGTTGCTTGCCCAAATAAATAGTAAGCCTGTATACACTGTTAAGGAATTATTATATGGCAAAAAAATTAAGCCCCAGCTAATAAACATGATAGGTGGGCCAGCTAAATTCATGCAGCCTATACTAGAAAAGAAGTTTAACCTGCCTTGCTATTTTCCAAAACACTATCATGTGGCTAATGCCATAGGCGCAGCCTTGGCCAAAATTACTACAGACATCACCTTGATAGCAGATACCTCACAAGGCATATTATCTGTACCGGAAATGGGGGTATATGAAAAAATAAATAGAAACTACGGATTAGACTCAGCTAGGCAGAGGGCTATCGAGATACTTATAGAGCGGGCTGTTTCTCTAGGTGCCGCAAAAGATGAAATAGAAACTGAAATAATCGAAGAAAGTGTTTTTAATATGGTAAGGGGATTTTTTACCAGTGGAAAAAATATAAGAATTAAGGCTCAGATAAAGCCAGGACTTATTGGAGAAGTAAAAGGTGATAAAAATGATTAAAGCAAAAAATAAATTAGGTCTTGTTTTCTTCCCTGCTTTTGATTGGGCTATTAGCTCTACTCATCCTGAAAGAGAGGAAAGACTCCTTTATACTCAGGATCAGATCTTTGAGGAAGGAATAGAAGATATTGAAGGAATATACTTCTATAATCCTGCTATAGCTACCGAAAAGGATATTCAAAGAGTACATTTTTGTGTCCCTGATGTAAAGTCTAGACTTACTAAGTCCCATTTTATTTCAGCAGGAGGTGCCATCAAAGCTTTTGAAGCTGTAATGGATGGTGATGTGGATAAAGCTTTTGCCCTGGTTCGACCCCCAGGCCACCATGCTCAAAGGGTGGTATATGGGGATAGGGGCTTTTGTATAGTCAATATTGAAGCAGTTATGATAGAGAGAATAAGGCAACAAAATAAGGATTTGCGGGTGGCTATTGTAGATACTGATTGTCACCATGGAGACGGTACCCAGGACATCTATTGGAATGACAAAAATACTCTGTTTATATCCTTTCATCAGGATGGAAGAACCCTTTATCCCGGCACAGGTTTCCTTGATGAATTTGGTGGACCTAGTGCTTATGGCTACAATATAAATATACCCTTGCCTCCTGGTACTGGAGAAGAAGGGTTCTTATATGTATTGGACAATGTAGTTCTACCTATATTAGATGAATATAAGCCAGACATTATTATTAATTCTGCTGGACAAGATAATCATTACACTGATCCCCTAACCAATATGAACTTTACCGCCCAAGGCTATGCTAAGCTAAATGATAAATTAAATCCTCATATGGCCATCCTAGAAGGAGGTTACTCTATTGAAGGAGCCCTGCCCTATATCAACTTAGGAATAATATTGGCCATGGCGGGTATTGATTACTCCCATGTAAAAGAGCCTGATTATGATAAGGATAAATTAAAGCAACCATCAGATATTACCGAATATATTAAAAAGTTATCTCATATGATTTACAAGCGGTGGCAAAACCGCGAGAAATTAAGAGCAGATATAGTTAAGGGTAAGGATAATATACAAAGAGCTAGACAAATCTATTATGATACCGATGGAATACTGGAAAATCAAACCCAGAACTTTAAAATTTGCAAAAAATGCTCAGGAGTAAATACAATCGATTCCCAAAGCGATACAGGATACCATATATTTGCCATAACCATTCCCATGGATGCCTGCTCTGACTGCCTAGATCAAGGGTATAAACTATACCAAGATACCTCAAAATTCCATTACACCAATATTTACCTTCAAGACAGAGTAAATGATGTGTACTATTCAAAATAAACCTTTTGTTAAAGGTAAGCTAATAAAGGAAATCAAAAAGGCAGCCCATTCCTTATAACTTCTTTATTCTATAGTAAACTCTGCCGCCAAATAATGGGTGTCAAATTCACCCTTTTCTTTAAAATTTAATATATCTTTTATAATCCGATACTCCCCTTTATCAAGGCTGCCGTATAGCCATTCCCAATTAACCTGCCATTCTCCCTTATCCCCCAAATTTAATGGATAAGCAACGTCATCAAAACCATAATCCCCTTCAATAACTACTGGCACTTGGTACCATTTATCATTAATCTTTTCCTCCAATAAAAAAGATTCACTATAGATACACTCTTTTTGTAAATCGTTCTCAAAGATTACTACTAAACCAGTAGACGAAACCGAATCTTCTTTAACGGTCATAATAACCCCTTCAAGATCATTAACACTCTCATATTCTGTAGGTTTTAGACCATCAGTCTTATCCCTGGGTGGAACTGCTATTTTTGTACAACCGCTAGATATAATTCCTATAAGTAAAAATATTATTAATAAAAATTTTTTCATGCTTTTCACCTCAACATATAAGACGAAACAAAAACAAAATAGTTGCATTACCACACTCATTGTATTGGTTTATTTCTCTTTTTTGCAATTTTGCCATTTCTCGACTTTATTTTTAAAATATTTGTATAATATGTTGAAAACAATGTTAATTAATAGTATAATATATGTATGTAACATACAATTTTATTTTTATGTAAAAAGGAAGGTGTGAATGAAGGACAAAACTATACCATATATAGAAATTTGGAACTTGCTCGATGATATACAGTCACTTATAAATATATTAGCTCGCAAAATACAATATCAATATGACTTAACCCCTCAGGAATTGCGGGTTTTAATAGAATTAGATAGAGGTTCTGTGATGAATATCAGTGAACTGTCAAAAGCAATAAATCGTGACTTCGGAAATGTCAGTCGGACTTGTTCCATATTAGCTAAAAAAGGCTTATTGAATCGTTATCGTTCAAAAGATGACCAAAGAATTACCTTGGTAAGTTTAACTTCAAAGGGAAAAGAAAAATTAAATATATTTTACAACTATAATATGTCATTGTTGAGAAGCAAAATACTTGAAAAAAACATGACAGAATATGAAACTATGATAGCGGGAATGAAAATATTTCGTTCCTTCGTTGTCGAAAGAATGGAGGCAATAGATGATTAAGCATGATAGAAATAAAAAACCTAAACCACCAAAACCTATTTTATTCTATTACGGGATTGCATTCTTAGTAGTTTTACTACTCAACTGGATTGTATTCCCCTATCTAATGAAACCTAAGGTTGAAGAGGTTAGCTATTCCTTCTTTTTAGATAAAGTTGAGAGCAATGAAGTAACCAAAGTAGAAATGGATGAAAACCAAATATTGTTCACTACTAACAATGGTTTTGGCATGCCCTCTTATTATAAGACGGGATATGTCCCTGATCCAGAGCTGGTATCTTTATTGCGTGCCCATAATATAGAGTTTGGAGCCGTTATTCCAAGACAGCCCAACTATTTCCTAAGTCTAGTACTGTCCTATGGTATTCCCCTTTTGATATTCTGGTTGATTGGTAGAAGGATGAGTAAAATTTTAGGTGACAAAATGGGGAATGGAGGCCTATCCTTAGGAGGAAGTGCAGGTAAAATCTATGTTCCTACGGGAGATAAAAAAACCTTTAAGGATGTAGCGGGCCAAGAAGAAGCAAAGGAAGCCCTTAGGGAAATTGTAGACTATCTATCCCACCCAGAACGGTATTCAGAAATTGGTGCCAGATGTCCAAAAGGTGTACTGTTGGTAGGACCTCCTGGAACAGGTAAAACCTTAATGGCCAAAGCCGTGGCTGGCGAAGCCAACGTTCCATTTTTCTCTATTGCTGGTTCTGAGTTTGTAGAGATGTTTGTTGGTCGTGGAGCTGCGAGAGTCAGAGACCTTTTTGATCAGGCTAAGAAAAAAGCGCCTTGCATCGTTTTCATAGATGAGATTGATACCATTGGTAAAAAGCGAGATGCTGGATTGAATACCAATGATGAAAGAGAGCAAACTCTAAATCAATTACTGACCGAAATGGACGGCTTTGCAGGGGATTCAGGAGTTATCATTTTGGCAGCCACCAACAGGCCTGAAACTCTAGACCCAGCCCTGCTGCGTCCCGGCCGATTTGACCGCCAGGTGCCAGTTGAGCTGCCGGATTTGCAGGGACGTATAGATATTTTTAAGGTTCATGCAAAAAATTACAAGATGGAACCCAATATAGATTATCATTTGTTAGCACGTGCTACAGTAGGAGCCTCTGGGGCCGAGATAGCCAATATTGTAAACGAGGCTTCCTTGCGTGCTGTGCGTATGGGGCGTTCTAGAGTATCCCAGGAGGATTTAGAAGAATCCATCGAAGTTGTTATTGCTGGCCATCAAAAGAAGAATGCTATTCTCTCCCCTGAAGAAAAGAAAATCGTGGCATACCATGAAATTGGCCATGCTTTGGTGGCAGCTAAGCAAAACAACACTGCCCCAATTCATAAAATAACCATTATCCCAAGAACTTCAGGTGCTCTAGGCTACACCATGCAGGTAGAGGAAACGGAAAAATCTCTAATGTCCAAGACCGAAGCCTTTAACAAAATGGTTACCTTCTGCGGCGGAAGAGCAGCGGAGGAAATTATATTTGGGGAAATCACTACCGGAGCTGCCAATGATATTGAGCAGGTAACAAAAATTGCTAGAGCTATGGTAACCCGTTTAGGTATGAGCGACAAATTTGGCATGATGGCCTTAGAAACCAACACCAATGTTTATCTAGGTGGAGATAGCACCCTAACCTGTTCTCCAAAAACTAGTGAATTGGTAGACCGTGAGGTACAAAATCTAATACAGGCCGCATATGATAAAGCAAAAGAGATATTAACAGAAAACAAGAGCAAGCTCCATGAGCTAGCAGAATTTTTATACAACGAAGAAACCATAACTGGAGAACAGTTTATGGAAATTCTTAATCAGGAAAATAAGTATAGTGCATAAAATTTTAGCCAAAAGAGGTAATTTCATTATCTCTTTTGGCTTATATAAAATTTGAATAAATTACATATATTTTTCAATTTATATAGAGAACTTTAATGTTTTATGGTATGATAATATGGGGTACTAATAGAATAATTAAAATATGTATTAAGGTTTATAATATAGTTATCATAACTAAACTATATTTATCAATTGTAACTATCATACAAAATTTATTAGTAAAGGAGTAGTTGTATGAGTAACAAAATGACCAACAACCAAAAACTTTTGGACTGGGTCCAAGAAATGGCAGAAATGTGCCAACCTGATGACATTTATTGGTGTGATGGTTCTGAAGAAGAAAATGAGCGCTTTTTACAGGAAATGGTTGACAATGGCATGGCCATTGAACTCAACCAGGAAAAAAAGCCTGGCTGCTATCTCTTCCGCAGTCATCCTTCTGATGTAGCACGTGTGGAAGACAGAACTTTTATCGCATCCAAAAAGCAGGAAGATGCAGGACCAACAAACAATTGGATTGACCCTGATGAATTGAAGGCTACCATGACAGAACTATACAATGGATGCATGAAGGGTAGAACCATGTATGTTATCCCCTTCTCTATGGGGCCTATCGGCTCACCAATATCCAAAATTGGTGTTCAATTAACAGATAGCCTCTATGTTGTAGTAAATATGCGTATTATGACACGTATGGGCAAGGAAGTACTAGATGTTCTTGGTGATGATGGAGAATTTGTACCATGTCTACACTCAGTAGGTGCTCCATTAGCAGAAGGCGAAAAAGATGTTAGCTGGCCTTGTGCACCTATAGAACAAAAATATATCAGTCATTTCCCAGAAGAAAGAACAATTTGGTCTTATGGTTCCGGTTATGGCGGAAATGCTCTATTAGGTAAAAAATGTTTTGCACTTCGTATTGCTTCTGTACAAGCTAGAGATGAAGGCTGGCTAGCCGAACACATGCTTATCCTAAAGATTACAGATCCAGAAGGTAATGTTAAGTATGTAACTGGTGCCTTCCCAAGTGCATGCGGGAAAACCAATCTTGCTATGCTAATTCCTACAATTCCTGGTTGGAAAGTTGAAACCATTGGAGACGACATTGCATGGATGAAGTTTGGAGAAGATGGCCGTCTCTACGCTATCAACCCTGAAGCTGGTTTCTTTGGAGTTGCACCAGGAACTTCATATAAGTCCAATCCTAACGCAATGGATACTATAAAAGAAAATACCATATACACAAACGTTGCACTAACTGATGATGGGGATGTATGGTGGGAAGGAATTGGCGGAGATGCACCTGACCATTTAATCGACTGGCAGGGCAATGATTGGACTCCAGATAGCGATAAGCCTGCAGCCCATCCTAATGCGCGCTTTACAGCTCCTGCTAGACAGTGTCCTTCCATCGCTCCTGAATGGGAAGATCCAAAAGGAGTACCAATCTCTGCAATACTAATTGGTGGACGTCGTGCCAGCACAGTTCCTCTAGTTCACGAAAGCTTTGACTGGAAGCATGGAGTATTTATGGGTTCTATCATGGGATCCGAAATCACTGCAGCTGCAATTTCTGATAATATTGGTAAGGTCCGACGTGATCCTTTTGCTATGCTACCTTTCTGCGGCTATCATATGGGAGATTATCTCAACCACTGGCTCAGCATTGAAGGTAAAACATCTGCTGATAAGCTGCCTAAGATCTTCTACGTTAACTGGTTCCGCAAAGACAAGGATGGCAACTGGCTATGGCCTGGATTCGGTGAAAATAGCCGTGTGCTGAAATGGATTTTTGAAAGGGTATCTGGTAAAGGCCAGGCAGTTGAAACTCCTATCGGTTACATGCCTACTCCTGATGCTATTGATACCGATGGACTTGATGTCAGCGAAGAGGCTATGAATGAACTGCTTTCAGTTAATAAAGAAGAATGGCTAGACGAAGTAGCTTCTATCAGAGAGTATTACAAGATCTATGGAGACAAACTACCAGAAGAATTAGAAAGACAGCTTAATGCTCTAGAAGAAAGACTACGTAATTCCTAATATATTACGAGATATTAAAGGTAAAAAAGCAATTGACTGGGATACTCCCAGTCAATTGCTTTTCTATTAATAAATCTAATCTACAGCTGATTCGGTATAACGATTTCCTGGATTCCAAAGCATAAATTCGTCAATTCCATTATCCTGGAGAGCTTTAATTTGGGCTCGCACTTCTTCCTCACCATATTTTATATGTCCTTTTACCCAAGTTGCAGTAAAATCTTGAATCCAGGGCCTTATAATAGCAGGCGTTTGGAGGTTTTTATTTCTCATTACAGCATCCCTTGCTGAATGATATATGGTCTCGTAGGGATAAGCGTCAGGAATAGGAAGTTGATAGGTGTGGTTAGCATAGTGGCTTGGGTACATCATAGGACATACATAATCCACTACATTGCTAATTGCCTCCCAGTACTGCCCTAATCCCATGTCATCGGTAACAGAGGCTACAAGACCGTAAATATCTGCACCAATATAAACCTTTTCCTTTGACAATTCCTCATAGGCATACTTTAGGAAGTTTTGTATAGTCTCTGGTTTGCTTTCGCCATTTGTATTCCGATAGTCCAGATATTGATCTAGCTTACCCCCTCCAGAGTCAGGAAAACGTACATAGTCAAATTGTATTTCATTAAAACCTACCCTAGCAGCTTCTTTAGCAACAGCTACATCATATTCCCAAAGTTGCCTATCATGGGGGCTAGCCCAACGAAGTCCGTCTCTTTGAACATGGGCCTCACCTGTTCGTTTATCTATAATAGCCCGTTCTGGATACTGTTCAGTATATATAGGATCTTTAAAGGTTACTATTCTAGCAATGGTATATATATTGTTATCCTTTAATTTTTTCATAAAGGCTTCAATATCCTTAATAGGAGTCAATTCGTTGGCTTTGGGAGCAAATTTTTCAGCGGCTTTAGTGTAGAATAGCATATTCCCATTGTCGTCCTTTACGTCAATAACAAAGGTATTTATACCAGTTTTTTTAGTCATTTCAATTAAGCTGTCTAGACGACTGCCACTGGCTGAATAAACAGTAACATAAACTCCCTTTACCTTGACCCTAGGGTTCTCAAGATATTCGGTTACTTTGTTCTGGGGACTAAAATCTAAGTTTTTTAGATCAGGACTTAAAAGCTCAGTACGATCAGCATCAGTATAATCTGAAGATATCCATCCTTCTAAAATCTGATCTCCTGTACCATAGGAAATATACAGCCACTTTGTCCCATCTTCCTCTACAATTTTTTCATCCAATATTTCAACGCTACTGCCCTGCATTAGTTGTCCTACCTTTTCAGCATTAGCGTCAGGCTCTTTACGCACATTAAGCCTATCGGCACTTACGTACACCATATTTCCCTGATTAATAGCTTGTCCATCTTGGTCACTGTCTTGACCTGTATGTTCATCTTCTTGATTATTCTGGTCATTAGTCTCATCCTGATTTTGGGTATCCTCTTTTTCATCTTGTGCCTCCTCTTGCTGCTGATCCTGCACCACAGAGGATTCCTTGTTTTGTACACATCCTTGTACTACAAAAAATAACATTAACATTGCAAGTAATAAACTTAGCTTTCTCACATTTAAACCCCTTTACATTCTTTTTAATTTAATCATTCCAAAAAAACCTGCTGTACTAGTTCAATATTTATCCTTTACAATAGCAATTGATACAATTATATTATATAGAGCTTTAAGTGAAATGGATAGTGTTAAATTGTGTAAAATATATCACTGAGGCGGTCTGGGGCCATAATACTGATAATAATCTACTCTAATTCTGCCATTGTATAATTTCCGCTTTTTATCAGCCTTGCGCCCAAAATGTCTCTCAAACTCTTCATCGGCAGTTAATACATATATGGACCAGGTGTCCAGATTACTAAACTTTTTACCCATCTCTTTGTATAGAGCTTGTACTTCTTTCCTTTCCCCCAACCTTTCTCCATATGGGGGATTACAAATAATACAACCATATTTTTTCTTGGTACTAAACTGGGAAAAGGGTAGTTTGTGAAAATCTATATACTCTTCCACCCCTGCCAGTTGAGCATTATGTCTAGCAATTTTTAGCACCCGTCCGTCTATATCATAGCCTAAAATACGAAGGTTAACATTCTTCTTTAAATCCATTGCTTCAGCTCTTGCTTGCTCCCATAATCTGGCTGGAATTTGAGGCCATTTTTCCGCATCAAACTGTCTGTTTAGACCTGGAGCTATATTAAGCCCTATCATGGCAGCTTCTATAGGGATGGTACCAGACCCACAAAAGGGGTCTATAAGCAAACGATCTGTGTTCCAATAACTTAGTGATACTAAAGCTGATGCCAAAGTCTCCTTTAGGGGAGCTTGGCTTGCTAGCTGTCTATATCCCCTTTTGTGCAACCCAGCGCCACTAGTATCAACGGTTAAGGTAACTACGTCCTTGAGTATTCCAACTTCTAGTACATATCTAGGTCCATTCTCCTCAAACCAGCTTCTCTTGTATTTTTGTTTTAGTTTTTCAACTACAGCCTTTTTAACTATGGCCTGACAATCGGAAACACTAAAAAGCTTAGACTTCACCGATTTGCCCTTAACGGGAAACTCTGCATCTTCAGGCAAAAGCTCATCCCAGGGCAGCGCTTTTGTCTTTTCAAACAATTCCTCAAAACTTAAAGCTGTAAATTCACCCATTCTGATAAGAACCCTATCTGCACTTCTCAACCATAAATTAGTGCGGCAGATATCTTCTGACGTGCCTTTGAATATTACTCTAGAGTTCTCTACTTTTAGATCATCATAGCCCAAATTTCTCAGCTCTCTTGCCACTACTGCCTCTAAACCAAAGGTAGCAGTTGCTATTAGGTCCCACTCTTTCATAAAAGCTCCTCATCCTTCTTTATTCAAATATTGTTTTTCTACTATAGTCTTTCCATATATTTTAATAGCAATATCCCTAGAAATATAGTCCATTTTTTATTATTTTGTGTTTATAATGCTAAAAAGAACCGGCACCTGGGTTTTGGGTTCCGGTTCTTCTTATTATACATATTAAGCTATATAATTTCTATATATTTTGTTTGCTTTTACACCCTTTGATATATGTAAACGAATTTACCTTACCTCTCTACCTAATCGGCTTTGGTTTATTCATTCATATTTACATTTAATCATAAGCTGTCCCCTGGAAACTAAACTGTATAATCTACTCTCCTCTATTCATCTGCATGTTTCAAAGCCTTATTAACCTGAGAGATTGCATTTTTAGCAGCTTCCCTGACTTCTTCGTTATCATCAGCTTTTGCTAGCTTTCTCAAGAATTCCAAAGTCCTCTCCTCACCTGTTTCTCCCATAGCCTGTGCCGTTAGTTTTCTTATCTCAGCATCTGGATGAAGAGTGTAGCTAGTAATAAAGTTAATTGTATCCAGATTCCCACATTTTCCTATAGCTTTAAAAGCTTCATTTCGCAACTCTACGTTATTTCCACTTATGATTTTATCTAGTTTTTCTACATTCCCATTTTTTGCCCACTTCTCCATTCTTTTAGCATTCGGCTTAAAAAACATATACATCCACTCCTAATATTTATTTACAATTCCAAAAAAATTAAAATTAATAGAAGGGGACAGCTTTTTTCCCTTCATCTCATATAAAAACCTTACTATTAATCATAACTTGTATACCTTTTGTAGTCAAGATTAACTTAGATATTAACTACTATGTAAAATAGATATTGCTACTATATAAAATAGTTTAATATACACCTTTCTAGATTTTTGGATCAATATTTAATAGCAGGATTTAATGTTTTTCATTATTTCAACATTTAACGGAGCTATAAATATTTGGTTTTTATACAAATGTTCTTTTCCTGATTTATTTTTCATAAATTGGGTTATAGATATATTAAGTAATCATAGCATAATAAGGAGGAGAAAAGATGACGGAAGTATTTGGTACACTTATACAAACTGGAGATTGGAAAGGTGAAAAACACGTACCCATTATACACTGCCCTGAAAAAGTTAAAGCGGGAGAGAATTTTGAACTAAAAATTACCCTAGGAGATGCCATTGGACACCCTAATACTCTGGAGCATTACATATCCTGGTTTAAGGTATATTACCAGCCAGAAGGTGCAAAGTTCCCCATTGAGTTGACTACCTTTGATTTTGGAGCCCATGGAGAAAGCGATGTATTTACCGATTATCATGGAACCACCACTGTTAAACTTCCAAAAAGCGGGACTATCTATGTTCTCAGCTATTGCAATATTCATGGCCTATGGGGCAATAAGGCAGATATTACTGTAGAATAAATTAGATGTTTTTCTCACCCCAAAAAAAGACAGTAGGAGTAAAACTCCTACTGTCTTTTTCATATTCTCAATCCTATCTTTAACAAATAAATTCCGGTTAAAAGTTAATTTTTCTTCGGATACAATGTACTAAAACTGCACCCTTGGAACTTCCCGATCTCCTTCATCAGCTTTAAAGAAGGCCTCTTCTCTAAAACCAAACATTGCTGCAAAAATATTGTTGGGGAAAGTTTCAATCCTAGTATTATATTTAAGTACTGTGTCATTGTAAAATTGTCTAGCATATCGTATTTTGTCCTCTATATCCCTTAAATTATCCTGGAGTCCCAAGAAGTTGGTATTTGCTTTTAACTCCGGATAAGCTTCAACTACCACCATAAGCCTGCTAAGAGCTTGAGACAGCATATCATTGGCTTCCATACTCTCTTGAGGAGTATTGGCACTTAAAACACTGCTCCTAGCCTTCACAACTTGGTCTAGGGTTTCTTTCTCATGGCTTGCATAACCTTTCACAGTCTCAACTAGGTTGGGAATAAGGTCTGCCCTGTTCTTTAATTGAACATCAATCTGTGCCCATGCGTTTCGCACTCTATTTCTTAGAGTAACAAATCCATTATATGCAGATATGCCATATAAAACTAATAAAGCAACTATGCCTAAAATAATATAACCTAACATAGTAATCCTCCTTTTTATACTAATTTATTCTATGCTTACGGGTGGCTATTGTAAGTGTTTGCCTAACATCCTGGCTAGAAGGCTCCGCCGCCTCCTCCGCCACCGCCACCGCCAGAGCTACCTCCACTAAAGCCTCCGCCCATTCCGCTTCCTGATGAATCAGGTGAGGATGCTATATCTGCAGTGCTAATAGCATTACTTATAGAATTTGTAGTACTAGTTATCATGCTATTCATAAGCATTAGATTACTTAAGGAATTATAACCTCCCATATAGGTTAAGGAAGGATCCATAAGCTCTGCTTCACTAAATACCTGAGGTAATTGCTCTATTACTTCTTTGGCCACTCCTAGTGAGATGGCATAAACAAGATAATGTTCCCAAATAACAATGGATGGAATCTCTGCCTTATCCATATTGGAAAAATGGAGCAAAAATCTTTTAAAGGCTTTCCACATAGCAGTCTGCTCTATACCATACCTGGTTCGCTTTTTTATGTTATATACAATCAACATGGTAATTAAAATTACAATACCAAGTATAAACATAAAAACTCCTGAAGCAGCCTTTAGCAAAACAGCTATTGCAGCGCCTGCTACCAATAGGGCTAAAGCAATTAATACATATTTGCCGCTGCCACTTAAGTCATTTTTGGTAAAGAACCCCTGGGCTTCTCCTTGCTCCCTTACTAAGGACTGAAAATCCTCATAATCTTCATGAAACTCTATTGCCCTCGATCTTTTCTTAAGCATATCCTTTAGATCGTCCAAAATTAAACTTCTTCCATCTCCTAGTTTATCTATAAACCAGGATATTAGAAAACTTTCATGGGGATACAAATTATTTAACTCTGCTCCATCAATCTTTGATATCTCATATACTTCTTCCGTCTTTTTAAATACTAAGCCTTTTTCCCTTTGGATCCTGTTAATAGTAATCTTCTTTTTCCTTACAAGATCCATTATTGTAGCCATTATGTCCTTTGAGTCTATTCTTCCTTTGGTCAGAAGATAGGTCATTACAGCTGGAGTATAATCACCGGGCAGCTCCCTATAGTAGTCGCCTTGGAATTCAGGTTTAGCATCCCTAGAGTACTTTGAAATAAATGCAATCCAAGAGTACACACCTGCCAAAAGAATTATGGTAAAAACAGGCCAGATTTTATCCCTAATACTCTTTAGCCTAGCTTCTCTTTCCAGCCTTTTTCTCTCCAGCTCCTCTAGCCTTCTCATCTCCTCCCTGGCTCGTTCCCTTTCACGATTGGCCTCTTCAGCTAGTTTTTGTTCATTTTCTAATATAGAAGGTAGCTTTGTTTCATCGTATACTCGCTTGGCTTGGGGAATAAGCTGGGGTGGAAATATGACCAATGTCTCTACAAAGGTACCTGGCATAACTTCTGGAACTTCAAAGGCAAAAGTCTTCTCATCTACAATCTTAGATACTCCTGTCAAAGGCCCATGGGCAAATACTTTGAGTTCTTCCTTATTAGCACCTTCAGGGATTATAATAGTAATGTAAATATTGCCTATAGGTACCTGCCAGTTGCTATCTATAACCTTCCTGTTAAAAACTCCAATATCATTGTATCTTTCCGCTACATTTACAAGAGTGTATTCATAGATAAATGTCTTCTCTTCATTGCTAGATGGCTCATATACTTTCAGCTTTACAAGGTTACCTTCCTGATCCAGTTCATATACATTTTCACCTTGCCGCTGTGATTGCTGAAACTCCCTCAGCTCTTGATCCTGTTCTACAAATACCCTTAGACCATCAATACCATCGGTTCTGTCCATATCTATATCCCTAAGGACTCCATTAAAATCCCCGTAAAAATCATAGGTAATCTCCTCTTTGATATGGGCATCTCCATTGGGTTGAATATGGATGGTTACCCTGTAATTGCTGATATTATAGCTCCTATCATCTGCTGTTACATTAAGAGATGGAAATCCTAAGGATACAAGAAGTAAAATAAAAACTAATAGATATTGTAATAATTTCGCCCTTTTTATAGCTTAGACCCCCTTTGTACCAAATAATATTTGGCTAATAATGTATATATTTTACCACAATAACACCTGTAAAATCATTTTTAAAGCAAAAAAAGTTGGAAGAAAACTTCTCCCAACTATATATACTAAAAGAATATTATTTTATAACATCCTTTTCATGTCTTTAATTATTATAAATTTACTACATTAATAGGCTTTCCATCTAAGAATGCCTTTAAATTTTCTGTTGCTATTTTCATAAGCCTCTGCCTTGCTTCCTTGGTAGCCCAAGCAATATGAGGGGTAATTATGCAGTTCTTTGCTGTAAGCAGAGGATTATCCTTGGCAGGAGGCTCCTGGGATAAAACATCCAGTCCTGCCCCTGCAATCATACCTTTATTTAAAGCTTGGGCCAGATCCTCTTCTACAACAACGGGGCCTCTGGAGGTGTTAATGAGAAAGGCAGTTTTTTTCATTTTTCTTAGCTTATCCATGTTAATAAGACCACGTGTTTCTTCAAAAAGGGGGCAATGGATGCTTACCACATCCGATTCCTGCAATAGCTCATCCAAAGAATCGGCCCATCTGAAATTTTTTCTGTGGGATTGATCAGTCTTGGTTCTGCTGTGCGCTATAACTTTCATGCCAAAAACCTGTGCAACATCGGCCACCTTTTGTCCTATTCGCCCAAAGCCTATGATACCCATAGTTTTGTCTGCCAACTCAATCAAGGGATAATTCCAAAATGTAAAATCCTTGCTGCTGCTCCAATCTCCTCGTCTTACAGCATTACTATGCTCCTGAACATGGTGGCAGTGCTCTAGCAATAGAGCAAAAACTAATTGAGCTACTGAATCAGTACTATAGGCAGGAACATTAGTAACAACAATATTTCTTTCTTTAGCTGCATCAATATCTACCACATTATATCCTGTAGCCAATACACCAATATATTTTACATCTGGCAATTTTGATAAGGTTTCCCTATTTAGAGGGGTTTTATTAGTCAAAAGAATTTCTGCTCCCTCTGCTCTTTCTAAAATCAAATTTTCTGGTGTTCTATCATATATCTCCACGTCACCTAGGGCTTTTATAGGATCCCAACTTAAATCTCCTGGGTTTAGGGCATAACCGTCTAGCACGACAATTTTCATGTTTATACCTCTTTTCTAATATTGATATTTATATAAGTATCGTCACTATTATATCAAAAAAAATAGAATCATATATACTAAATTTCTTCGTATAACAAACAAAAGACCTGTTTAAAGGTCTTTTGTATAAGCTTTTTTACTATTGTACTCTCTGTTCAATAGCTACCTTTACGTCCTCTGGAGTCATGCCTCTAGCTTCTATTATAGGTCTATTACTATTACTGGTTTGCATACCCATAAAATTATCATCTAGTCCAGTCATAACAACTGCGTCAAATCCATCTAAAAAATCCTTGCTGGCTTTTTGGCGAGTACTAAACTCACTAACCCTATAACCTGATTTTATCAAATAATTTACAATAGGTGTTAATCCTTCCTGCACAGCTATATGTTTCATAGACTAAACCTCCTTTTTTCCTATTATCTCACCACTCAAATACAATTATCCCCGCCAGAAATCTCTATTTATTATAGAATAATCCGGTATGATAAATAGGAATGTCCTAGGCTTTAATCTATTTTTTGTCATAAGCTCCAAAAATTTTTCTTGTCAATTCCCTTGCTGTTGGCGTTGCTGCCAATCCCCCTTCTCCTGTTTCCCTTAAGGAGGGTACCAATAAATCTCCCACTTCCTTCATGGCATCTATAACTTCATCTACTGGAATAAGGCTTTCAATACCAGCCATAGCTAGTTGTGCAGCCACAATAGCATTGGAGGCACCCATAGCATTACGCTTTATGCAGGGAATTTCCACTAATCCCGCTACAGGATCGCATACCAATCCCAATACACTTTTTAAGGCTATGGCACAAGCATGGCTTGCCATGCGGGGACTTCCCCCTAACATCTCCACTAAAGCAGCGGCAGCCATGGCTGCTGCGCTACCACATTCCGCTTGACATCCCCCTTCCGCACCTGAGATACTAGCTCTCTTTGCTATAACCATTCCTATAGCGGCAGCTGTAAACAAGCTCTTTACCATCTTGGTTTGGGGGATGCTTTTTTCTTCCTTACATGATAACAAAACAGCAGGCAAAATCCCGCAAGATCCCGCTGTTGGAGCTGCAACTATTCTACCCATACAGGCATTGGATTCGGCTATTGCCAGAGCCTTTACCAGCACCTTGTCCATAAGAGTTCCACCCAGGCTTTTGCCTTGTTCTATTGCCTTATAAAGCTTATATGCATCACCGCCGCTGAGACCACTGGCAGATTTTATGTTGGGTTGGAGGGCACCGGCAATAGACTCCTCCATTACCTTGGCGTTGGCTTCCATCTGCTCATATATATCATCAACACTTCTACCCATCTCTTGAGCCTGGTCTTCCAGTACTATATCTGATATATTTGCCCTTCTCTTTTCTGCTGCCTGTACAAGCTCTTCTATGCTGTCATATCTTAACATCTGCCCTTACTCCTCTAAATTCGAAATAATTGAAGATATTATAAATCTTTATAACCACTATCCAGTATTACAATGGTTTCAATATAGTCACTTGGTTTATAAAGGATAGTTCACTTAACTTATCTGCCGTATTTTGATCTATTTCCTGATCTACCTCAATTACCATTATAGCGTCCCCACCTCGTCTTTTTCGATACACCTTCATCTCCCCGATATTTATTTGGTTGGAAGATAAAAGTCCAGTAACTGCTGCTACTACTCCAGGAGCATCTCTGTGGGGAATAACAATGGTATGGCTTCTACCTGTAAAATCCACTTCTAAACCATTTATATCCTTGACTACTACATTCCCTCCACCCACTGATGAAGCTGTGACCACAACTACCTTTCCAGAATCATCACGAATACTGATTCTAGCCGTATTAGGATGGGCATCCTTTAGGCTTACCTTCCTTATGGAATAACCAAGGCCTTTCTGGGATGCTATATCTAAACTATCCCGTATTCTTAGATCATCAGGCTCAAAACCTAAAAGTCCGCCTATAATAGCCCTATCAGTACCATGTCCCTTATAGGTCTGAGCAAAAGAGCCGTGAAGCTCAATAATAGCTTCTACCGGCTCCTCTCCCAATAAATTTCTTGCAATTTTCCCAATTCTAGCAGCCCCTGCAGTGTGAGAGCTGGATGGCCCTACCATTATAGGGCCAATAATATCAAATACATCCATAACTAGTTACTCCCTTTGCTATTCTTCTGGCTGCCAGCGTAATTTAGGCTTTCTTGCAGCCTTGGTCTCATCCAAACGTCCAATTGGCGACTTATGAGGGGCATTTTGTACCTTGTCTGGCTGCTCCTCTGCCTCTTTTGCAATTTGGATCATGGCTTCAATAAATTCATCTAAGGTCTCACGGCTCTCGGTTTCAGTAGGTTCAATCATTAGAGCCTCTTTTACTATTAGAGGGAAGTAGGTGGTAGGTGGATGGAAGCCAAAATCTATGAGCCTCTTGGATATATCCATTGCCGATACATCCTCTTTCTTTTGCCTTTGAGCTGACAATACAAATTCATGCATACATATCCTATCATAACTTATATCATAATAGGACTTAAGTTTTTCCATGACATAATTTGCATTTAACACTGCAGTTTCAGCTACCTCACGAAGACCCTCTGGCCCCATGGTCAAGATATAGGCATAGGCTTTAAGAGCTACTCCAAAATTACCAAAGAAGGACTTTATCCTACCAATGGACAAGGGACGATCATAGTCCAGATAATACTTTTGTCCATCAAATTGTATCAATGGGCTAGGCAGATATGGCACCAGCTCTTTGACAACTCCTACTGGTCCTGCCCCTGGTCCTCCTCCTCCATGGGGAGTGCTGAAGGTTTTGTGTAGGTTTAAATGTACTATATCAAAGCCCATATCTCCAGGCCGTGTTATACCCATTATGGCATTTGCATTGGCTCCATCGTAGTATAGTAAGCCTCCCGCGTCATGGACAATCTGGGCTATCTCTATAATATCCTCTTCAAACAATCCTAAGGTGTTGGGATTGGTTAGCATTAATCCCGCGGTATCCTTGCCAACCATATCCTTAAGGGCTTCTACATCTACACTTCCCCTATCATTGGAAGGTATCTCCACTACCTGAAAACCTGCCATAGCTGCAGATGAAGGATTTGTTCCATGAGCACTATCTGGTATCAATATCTTATCTCTTCCTTCATCTCCCCTATTTTTATGGTAGGCCTTGATAATCATCATACCAGTAAGCTCGCCATGGGATCCAGCGGCAGGTTGTAGGGTAACCCCATCCATACCAGTAATTTCACATAATATTTTATTAAGCTCATACAAAAGCCTTAAAGAACCCTGAATAGTTTCATCAGGCTGATAGGGATGAACCTTTGAAAATCCCTCTAACCTTGAAACATCTTCATTGATCTTGGGGTTGTATTTCATAGTACATGATCCTAAAGGATAAAACCCCACATCTACGCCATGATTTAATCTAGATAAACTGGTATAGTGTCTAACAACTTCAGGCTCACTAACCTCCGGCAGGTTAGCATCCCTGTCTCTTAGCAACTTACCAGGAATAAGTTCCTCAATTGCCCTATCATCAATATCCAGCTGAGGTAAGGAATAGCCCTTTTTACCCTCTAAGCTAAGTTCAAATATCAACTTTCTACTCACCAGCTATCTCACCTACCCTTTCCACTAAAGCATCCATTTCCTCACGGGTACGCTTCTCAGTCACTGCTATGAGCCAGCCTCCGCCCAGTTCAGGATATGCTTTTTCTAGAGAATATCCCCCTATTATACCCTTATCTAATAGATGACGGTTTAACTTATCTACAGGAATACTGCTCTTTAATGCAAACTCCTTGAAGAAAGGTCCCTTGAAAATAGGAGTGAATAGACCTGTATTAATTAACTTATCATATAGGTAGTGAGACTTTTGCACACATTGATAAGCTACTTCCTTTAAGCCTTCCCTGCCCATGAGGGATAGGTAAATGGTGGCCATAAGAGCGTTTAAGGCCTGGTTGGTACATATATTGGATGTAGCCTTCTCCCTACGAATATGCTGTTCCCTAGTTTGAAGGGTGAGAACAAATCCCCGATTTCCGTTCTTATCCGTAGTCTCACCCACTATTCTGCCCGGCATCCTTCTCATAAGCTTTTGAGTAGTAGCAAAAAAGCCAAAATAAGGTCCACCAAAGCTTAAGGGGTTCCCTAAGGATTGGCCTTCGCCCACTACTATATCCGCTCCTAATTCTCCAGGGGATTTTAAAATGGCCAGGGAGATAGGATCGGCACATACTATTAATAAGGCCTTATTTTTATGGGCCAGCTGGGCTATAGGCTCTATATCCTCTATAATTCCAAAAAAGTTGGGAGATTGGATGACTACAGCTGCTGTTTCCCCAGTAATGGCTTTTTCCAAAGCCTCCATATCTACCATTCCATCCCTATAGCCTATTTCAGTAACAGGTATATCCTGAAATTTTGTATAGGTATTAACTACCTGTCTATACTCAGGGTGCATACTTCTCGCCACTACCACCTGGCTTCTTCTAGTAGCTTGACAGGCCATGAGAACTGCCTCTGCAACTGCTGTTGCACCATCATACATAGAAGCATTGGACACATCCATGCCCGTTAGTTCACAAATCATGGTTTGATACTCAAATATGGCCTGCAAAGTGCCCTGGCTAATCTCTGGCTGATAGGGAGTATAGGCAGTGTAAAAGTCAGACCTGGAAATAATGTGATCAATGGCTGAAGGTATATAGTGATCATAAGCACCTGCTCCTAAAAAGCATGTGTATTCACCAGTATGCTTGTTAGAGGATGCTAGCTGCCTCATATGCCTAAGCAATTCCATCTCGGACATGGGCCCTGGTATAGCCATATTCCTATCTAGCCTGATTTCCTTTGGAATATCCCCAAATAGCTCTTCAATGGATGAATAGCCTATCTCTTTTAGCATCTTCTGTCGTTCTTCTTGCGTGTTGGGGATGTATCTAGACATTATTATGCCTCCTCTTCACAAAACTTCTCATATTCCTCAGCATCCATTAGATTGTCTAGCTCCCCACTGTCGGTCATTTCAACCACTGCAATCCAGGCATCATAAGGGTCTTCATTAACAAGCTCGGGACTGGTTTCAAGCTCTTCATTTACCTCTACAATTTCCCCTGACACAGGAGAATAGACATCAGCAGCAGCCTTAACGGATTCTATACTGCCTATGATATCATCAACTTCCACATGGGCTCCCACTTCAGGCAGCTCTATGTATACAATGTCACCTAGTTCATCTTGAGCAAAATCTGTAATTCCTATGTAAGCCTTATTTCCTTCTACTCTCACCCATTCATGCCCCTTGGCATATTTTAAATCCTCTAATACTTTCATTTATTTTCCTCCTTATCTTTGTTATTATTAACATCATTAATTAATTGGCGCACTTTGCTAGTTCTACATTTGCCTTTACCACTTGTTCTATTGCTTAAGGTAAAAAGGTGTACTTATCACCCTTGCCTTTAGAGACTTACCTCTTACCTGAATAAAGAACTCATCTTGTAAGTTGGAATACTGGATTCTGACCAAAGCTAAGCCTACGTTCTTTTTAAGGGTAGGTGCTAGACCGCCGCTGGTAACAAAACCTATATCCTTGCCATCGGCTTGAACTTTATAGCCTGTTCTTGGCATTCCCCTATCTATCATTTCAAAACCCACTAGCTTACGCTTTAGTCCTTCCTCAGACTGCTCTACCAAGGCGTCTTTTCCGATAAAGTCTTGCTTGTTTAGTTTTACGAAACGGTCTAATCCCGCTTCCAGAGGTGAAATATTAGGCGATAACTCCTGGCCATACAAGGGCAGGGCCGCTTCAAACCTCAAAGTATCCCTTGCTCCTAGACCTGCAGGAACTAAACCTTCATTGGCGCCAGCTTCCATTATTTCTTCCCACAGCTTTACTGTCTGGTCAGAAGAAACATATAATTCAAATCCGTCTTCACCAGTATACCCAGTACGGGATATCAATGCTTTAACCCCGGCAACTTCCACATTATCTACAAATCTAAAGAATCTAATTTCTTCTAAAGGTATAGAAATGAGCTTTTGTAGGATTTTCTGACTGGCTGGTCCTTGAATAGCTATTAAGCCATAATCTGCTGATACATCCTTTATTGCTAGGTCTTTAGTGTTACAATTATCCCTTAGCCATTCATAATCTTTTTGAGTATTAGATGCATTTACCACAAGTAGATATCTATTTGTGTCCAACTGATAAACAAGCAGGTCATCTACAGTGCCTCCATTTCTATAGCACATGGGAGAATATACTATTCTGCCTGGAGACATCTTTGAAATGTCATTGGTAATCATTTGCTGTATAAATTCCTGGGCTCCACTACCTTCAATAAGGATTTCTCCCATATGGGAAACATCAAATAATCCAGCTGCATTCCTAACAGCATGGTGTTCATTCAAAATACTAGAATATTGAACTGGTAGAGCCCAGCCCCCAAAGTCAATTATCTTTCCGCCCAATGCTACATGGGTATCATAAAGCGGTGTCTTTTTCACAACTTCCCCCTCTTTTCTATATAATTTCTTGAATAAAGCTTTGCCCCTCCCTAGGCCCCTTTATCCTTAAGTATTCCGCTATGCTGGCTCCAACATCTGCAAAGGTAGCCCTTGTTCCTAAGTTAATGCCTTGTTTTAGTTTTTGCCCATATACTAAAAGAGGAACATACTCTCTTGAATGATCAGTGCTGGGTGTGGTAGGATCACAACCATGATCAGCAGTGATTATTAGTATATCCTCCTCCTTTAGCGCCCCTATAAGCTCTGGAACCCTTGCATCAAACTGGGCCAGGGCTTTGGCATATCCTTCCACATCATTCCTGTGTCCGTATAACATATCAAAATCTATGAGATTTGTAAATATTATACCTCCAAAATCCTCTTTAATAAAGTCTATTGTTTTATCTACTCCATCCATATTATCCTGGGTATGTATAGATTGGGTTACTCCCCGATTATTAAAAATATCCACAATCTTGCCTACTGTTTTTACCTCTAGCCCTTCTTCCACAGCATAATCTAAGACAGTTTCATGTATTGGATCCAAAGAAAAATCTCGCCTCCTATCGGTTCGGGTAAAATTACCCGGTTCCCCTATAAAAGGCCTGGCAATAACCCTGCCCACAGCGTGATCGCCGGTTAGTATGTTTCTTGCCATTTGACAAATTTCATAAAGCCTTTCTATAGGTATTACGTCCTCATGGGCAGCTATTTGAAATACACTGTCAGCTGAAGTATATACAATGGGGAAACCTGTCTCCATATGCTCTTTGCCTAACTCTTCAATTATCTTTGTTCCTGATGCTGGAATGTTTCCCAATATAGATGTCCCTATCTCCTGCTCAAATTTTGATATTATCTCTTCAGGAAACCCATGGGGATATGTAGGAAAGGGCTTGGACATAATTGTGCCCATTATCTCCCAATGACCTGTAGTAGTATCTTTGCCAGCAGATTTTTCTGCCATTCTTCCAAAGCAACCCACCGGGCTATCAACTCTTTCAAATCCTTTTATACCATCAATATTACCCAAGCCTAATCTTTGTAAATTGGGTAGTTTAAAATCTTTTATCCTGGCTGCTATATTGCCCAAAGTATTGCTGCCCTCATCTCCGTACTTGGCAGCATCAGGCAGTTGCCCCATGCCAACACTATCCATGACTATAACTATTACTCTCTTCATAGACTTCTCCTTTTCACTAGTGATTTGAGGCTTATCTTTATTAAGTATCCCTATTTTATCATATTCTATAGGGTATTCCATCTATATACTGTAATTATATCAAAACTTTATTCCCTTATTAATTTTTCTTATTGATATTGGTATTATACTATTTATGCTGATAACCTATCTTCCACATTGTTAAACATTAAAGTTTTTAAGCCACTTTTGACATAGGAATTTTTCATATACAGTTTCCAAATAAGTCCGCTTAAGTAATTCTCTATCATAAGTAAAGTAATTCCCTTGTTGATACCTATATACTCCTTAGAAAACCAAGGCTTGTCCTGATCTAAGTTATAGGAATCATATAATCCGTATTCCCCCCATAGCTGAGGAAAACTTTTATATGCGTATAAAAGTGCTTCTATAGACTCCTTGGGCGTAAAGGGTATTGAGCCTGCAGGCCCACATATAGGCACAGTCCCATCATTGCTATTTACATCCTGTACAATCCCAGAAGGTAAAGCGCCATATCTGCCACAATATCCATTAGGACCTGCACAAGCAGTAAGGCCCCAGGAATTAGCACCATAGGTTTTAAAGCCTTCAGGATTATCTATACAGTACTGTCTATTAGCCAAGGTAGCCTTAACAGAGTTGTCAAACCAATTGATACCGTCTCTGTCAACGTATCTTTTTGAATCAAACCATGCATGAGAAAATTGATGTATAAATAGGGAATTATACCAGCCTCTAATATATATATCATTTTTATATCTGCCTATTAATCTACCCATTTTGTAATATGGCTCAGGTCCTACCTTATAAGTAGGGGAACCCGCCGCCAAGATATACATCATCAATTGCTCGGCAAAATAATCCCATTGCCCCCCTAAACCGGGATGACCTTCAGGATAAATTTCCGGCCAGTAATGCATATAGAACCAATTATTGACCCTATCCACTATAAAGTTCCAATCTACTCTCTTATATATTTCTTCAGCTAACTCCTTTATTGAACCGACAAAGTATTCACCACAGGTAATAGCACCATTTACCAAAATTGCAGTATCTATAGTAGAGTATTCACAGTTATTATGCCTTTTGCCACTTTTTATATCTACAAAATGAGCGTAAAAGCCCTTAAAATGATCTGCATTATTCATTAAAGTTTTTAATGTCCCATAAGCCCTTTCATAACCTTGATTATA
>Ga0209537_1001578_pt1 | contig 25226 bp, 21 predicted proteins | sample BioPla4DNA1_FD_187698 | JGI IMG/M metagenome (GOLD analysis project Ga0209537, IMG submission 187698) | Biogas fermentation microbial communities from Germany - Plant 4 DNA1 (SPAdes) (version 2) | ecosystem: Engineered > Bioreactor > Anaerobic > Digestate | place: Bielefeld, North... | reverse complement strand
GGAATACTATGTTCTTTCTTTGCATCGGCAGCTTCAATGAAATTAGCAGAAAACCTAAGAGAGTCCTTATTTAAAAAAGTAAATAGTCTTTCCTTTAAGGAGATAGATCAGTTAAAGACCGCATCACTAATTACCAGGTTAACAAATGATGAAACTCAAGTTCAACAAATGTTCAATATGATGTTAAGAGCAGCAGTTAGATCACGGCTTATAGATTTACTCTTCAAAAAAGGCATAGAAAACACCCAATTATTTCGGGTGTTTTTGCTTTTTACACCGAAATGTTCTCAAAGGTTTATTTTACAATATTTATCTTACTTATATATTATTATATACTTATGGAAAAAGATAGCCCCAAATTGAAAATAACTAAGTTCTGTGCTACTATAAAGATAGATATTTTTTATGGAGGATATTACCAATGGAGAAAATGACAATAAAAAGGCAATAGAAAGATATATAAACAATATGGTAAGAACAAATCAAAGTAAAAATACCATTACAGCCTATAAAACAGACTATGAAATATTTAAAAATTATATGGAGACAGAAAAAGATATAGAATACATACAAGACGTAGATGAAGATACCTTATTTGATTATAGAGATTATTTATATGATGTAAAAGGCTATAAAATTGCGACAGTAAATAGAAAACTAAATGCTCTTAAGAGTCTCTTTGCATACTTAGAAAATCTAAGGATAATAAATGTAAATTATATGAGGGTTATCCCAACAAAGAGGCCATTTGAAGATAAAGAAAAAGTAGAAATCTTGGAATCAGACGAGTTAGATAAGATATTGTCAATGCCATATGAACTTAAAGATGATAATTGGAAACGAAGTGCAGCAATATTATATATTCTTGCTTTTTTAGGACTTAGAAGGGAAGAAATATTAAATCTAAAAATTAAAGACTTGGATATGGTAAACAAGACTTTATATGTTAGAAGAAGTAAAACAAAAGTACACGATTTATTGCCACTAAATGAAAGGGTTTTTATATCTTTAATGAATTATCTCAAGGATAGAGATTCATTAGATCCAGATGATTACTTGTTTAAAGGTGATAGAGGTAAAAGAGTTAGTGATGCTGCCTTTAGCAAAATGGTAAAAAAATACGTAGTAGCAAGTGGAATAGATAAAGACATTACAGCATATACCTTCAGACATACTTTTATTACTAATCTTGTTGAAGAGGGGCTTAGCCAAGCAGACATTATGAAATGGACAGGCCACAAGGATATAAGGGTATTAGATGTCTATACTCAGGGAACTCCAACTATAAAAAATAGAGTTATGGAAAATAGTTTCAAAACCCATAAGCAAAATAAAATAAATAAATTGATAAATGACCTAAATGAAAAATAGGTCGTTATTTTCTTAAAATATTTAAAATAAAAAAAGCCATGTAGCCTTGTAGATGACTGGATTCTGCGTTATACTGTATTTACAAACAAGGTGATAATAGTATAAAAGCAGGGGGGATATACCATGGATCTTCAATCAATCTTAGAAGGAATTTCAAGTAGTAAGTTACCCATAGATAATATAGAAATTGTAAGAGTTAATTTGGTTACTGGTCCAACTTGGGAGCAAAAGAATGATCAGTATAGACAAATTCATAAAGAGGTAATAGATTTATCTGAAAAACTAGATAATCTTATAAATCAGATAGATTTTGAAAATATTATTCAGAATCCTCCTTTTTAAAATAAAATAAGTTTCTCAAGTTTCTCTCTTTTGTTCATTTGTAACAAACTCCTTTCTTATCTTAGTGTTTTGAAAGCCTCCCTATATGGGAGGTATTTTCATTAATAAAAAGGTGGTGAAACTATGTTAACCCCAAAACAACGCCTATCAGTAGTCTTAGTTTTTATTATTACAAATTCATTATTATGTGTAGCAACTTTTATGCCCTTTAAAATGCTGTCTGTAGAAATAGACACATTTATAGGCTTACTACTATTAACTTTCAATCTTTTCATGAGTAAAAAGTTTGCAATTGACTATGCGAATGTAATTTTCAGGTCAAATATCAATAAGAAGAGAAGCAAAACTGGAGGCGAAATTTGATGAATATAATTAGTGGATTTGAAAATGGACAGCAAAAGAAAATAAAAGCAGATTTAAGGAAAATTGGGTTTGAAGATACTGTAGAAATTGCAAAGGTAATTTTTGTTCAAACAAATATGGATATAAATGAAGATATCCTAAAGGCACTAAATGAAATAAAAGAAGATAGACCAGAACTCTTTGATAACTATGGTTATAAGTATAAAATTTACCAACTCGGGTCAGTAGATCATGTTGAAGAAAAGGCTATAACCAATATTTTTGCTCTGTATGTTGCATTCTTCGAAGTTAAAGGAGAAATATATTATCTAAATTAGTTAATATATTCTTTTTAAAAAAGAAGGAAATTTGTAATGAGTATTGAAATAATATAATGGGTTAATCAAAAGGTTAAAATCCTTTCTTTTGTAAAAAATTATCTCATTTTTAGGATGTAAGATTAGTTTATGTTTTCCCCGATTTAGTTGTGATCCTAAAAGTGAAAAGTTGTAAGTATGTGGAAAGAGGGAATGGTAGTGTAAGGTAACTTACTTCCTACTGTTACCCTCTTTTCATTTTCACAATAAATAGTATTCTATTACCTGATAATAACTAATAAATTAGATATATTGATTAATTTTAGATAATACTAGATAAATCATTTATTAAGATTTATATCTAGTATTATTTTTTAATAAATATTACTATTAGATATATCTATTATTAAAAGGTATATTAGTTATTAACTATTATTAAGAGTTAATAATGTTTATTAAAGGAGATGCCATATACCCTTGTAGGTACTTCATCTAGCGACATCAGTATAAATATTATTTTCGGCCGAATAAAATGACCTAATATAGATGATGATGGGGGAAAGAAACCGAATAAAACGAATATAAACCGAATTAAATGCATGAGCAAGACATTTAATCATAATCAGGAAAAACAGACTAAAACAAGGGAAAACAACCTATTTTAAGGTTTTTAACACAACTCTATAACCGAAATAAATAAATAGAGTATTTGAAAGCAGAAGTATTTTAGCATATAAGTATAGATTACAAGAAAAAATTATAATTAATTTAATTTTACCGAAATAAATAAAAATTTTATAAATATGTTGTAAAATACTGATATAATTGGGTTGACAAGCAAAAAAAGATAGGATAAGATTATACTACAAAATAAAAAAAGATATAAAATACAAATTAAACTAACCAAAAATAGAATATTAAAAACAAACCTTAAACAGAACAAAAATAACTTGGTGTAAATGCATAGGCATTTGCACTGGGGCCTTGTTCTGTTTTTTATTTTCTTAAAATGACCTTAAGGCTTATTAAGTCTTAAATAAAGATTTTGTGTAGGAGTAAATACAGTTTAAACAAAATATCTCCAATATATGAAAAGGAGATGATAGGGATGAAAGTACAACTAATGAATGATGTCTGAAAGGAAATATAAGAGATTTAGGGCTTGTAAGATGTGTTGGTATAGTTATATATGGTTAATCTAGTTATCGCTTGTATTAACCTAAAATAGGAGGTTTGAATATGTATAAAGTTTATAATTTTGTTACTGATAAAATTGCAAAGGATGATATTAAAAACATAGAAAAATATTTATCTGAAAAATTTTGTAATAAAGACTTATATAGCGAGTCTAATTTAGGATTCTATTTTAACGAAGAGACTGGAGAAATAACAGCAGAAAATGACGGTTTTAGAGAAGTAATACATGTTGTAGAAAAAGAAGAAAAGGTAGATGAAATAAAAGAATATTTTTTAGGGGAAACAGTTAGGCTTGTTTATAATGTATATTATGATCCCCAAGGAAATGAAGTTTTAGAAATAGGTTTATATGATTTAGATAAAGAAACAAATATATTAGATTATATTTTTGAAGAATACTTAAGAACTGATATAGAATATTTTCTGAGTGAAGAATAGACAACTGGCGGGGTTAGTATCCCTTTAGTATTTTTAAGAATATCAAGCAAATTTAAACTTACTAGAAATTTATGCCAAGTAGATATTTTGGGGAGATGATATGGAGGTTAAACATCTTAAATAAATCAAAAGAAAAACAGTTTCAGGAACTCTATGTTAATAATGATAAACTTTATAAAATGGCAGTACGTGCAATAAATAGATGTTTTACAGATAGATAGTCTATTTATTTGAAGGTCAGAAGTTACTTGGAATTTAAAAACTATTCCCTCAACTTTTCGTCTAATAGATCGGGAGGTGTTTAAGATGAATAAAATGTTTTATGACAACTATAGAGTCCAAAGTGAAAACTATGGACTTTTTGGAAGTGATGCTCTTTTTTCTACAGGTTGGATGGGTGTATTACCAGCAAAGGCTAAAGATCTATATCTAGCACTAAAAAGTTACATGAATGTGTCTTGTAATATAGCATGGCCTTCTACTAAAAGATTAGAGATAGATACCTTAATGAATGGTACTGATATAAGAACCTCTGCAGAGTTTTTAAATTTGATAGGCTTGATAAACATTATTGAAAGAGGGAGTTCTTTTACTGGAAAGTCAACTGAATATCAACTAAGAAATGTATACCTTAAACATGATTTTAGAACCTCCCTATCTAGATACATTATATGAATTATTACTGGAAAGAAAGATAAAAACATCTAAAAAAATGCAAGTAAAAATAATAAAGATGTTTATAATCAAAGGCTTAATAAAGTTAAAGAATATATAAGCAAGATAAAAGAAGAGGATATTAAACTTATTTTTAAGGTCAGAGGGGAACTAGAAAGAGGGGTAGTAATTACTGATTATAAATATGAACTTAGAGGAAATATTATAAATAATTCAGTAGAATATGAGTATTTGGAAAAATTAAAACTTATGATAATAAAGGATTTAATGCAGGCTGTATATACTGCATTAAGAGTTTCAAGTATCAGCGAAAAGTATAATCACTATAACGGAGTACTCCTAAGTGATTTTTTTAAAAAACTTGAAGTTCTCCGAATAGGAGACAATAACACCGACTCAGAGACAAAAGAGTCCGTTGTGGTAGAAAATACACCTATTCGTGGGTCCAATATACAAGTGAATAGGCAAGAGAATAGATTATTTAATAATGATGATGAGTCTATTCATGGAGTAGGTATAAATACTCCAAACTTTGAGGAAGAAGATAGGTCTAGTACTAAAGATAAAGTTTTGAATCATTCTAAAGTTAAAAAACTCTTAAAGGATATCGAAGGGCAGTTGGTTAAATTCAATGTTTCACAAGAACAACAAGATGCCATAATGTCTCTTCTAGAGAATAAAAATTTACAACATTTAAATGATGTTTTTGAAAGTTTTAAACTACTGATAGAAGTAAACTTTGAGGCAGATGATAATGATAACGACAATTATGCATGGTCTGTATGTAATAAGCCAAGTACAGCAACGGCGAAGGCGGCTGCCCGAGGTTTTAAAAATAGGAGTCTAAGGAAGCAGGCAGAGCAAAGGGCTAAAGAAGTTAATAAGGATAGAGCGCCCTTAAAACCTACCCCAAGAGATTACTACGACCAATTCTTTGATTAGGAGGTTGTCTAAGATGCTAAGATTATTAAAAATTGAAACTATATTAGATCTTTACCACCCTAAATACCCTAAATACATTGTTGGATCAAATGAACGTAGATATTTAGCCTATAAGAGAAGGCTAGATGAACTTACAACTGAAGAATATTTAAATTGTTTAAGTAACTATAATGATCCTCAACTACTAATCTATAATTTAGAGAAGCAGATTTTAGAACATGGTTTTTGGAAGACTGCTAGACAAAATCTCAAAAATAAGAAGTCCATAAGCATTGCTGCAAAAGAAAAGATAGAAACCATACTAGATGATGTAACTATACTTATTGCCAGTGGTGCTATTAAGTATAAAGGTGAGTTTTACCCTGTTCCAGATGAACTGTTTTATGCTGAAGAAATAAAGGAGATATTAAGATTTATTATGTATCTTATAAAAGATATAGATGATAGTAAATAGGAGAAGAAACAATAGTAGTGGTCTTTAATTGTAGTAAGAGCGAGGGCTAGTTACGGAATGTAGCATGTATTCAGCCCTTGCTTTTATTTGCAATAATCGAAATTTTAGAATAGTATTAAAATCACTCCAAAAATTCCAGCAATACAAAAAAAGATTGCTGGAATTTCTTTATTTTTCTTACCAAAAGGGATATAATCTTAAATAGTACATAACAGATTGGAGGAATTTATATGCAAGTCATAAGAAATAAAATTCATGAATTGGCAAAGAAACATAAATCAGAAGTTAATGTAGAAATATTAGCAGATACACTTTTTTATAGATTGACCATCATTCGTTTAGGAGAAGAAGATAACAATGTATGGTGGGAATCTAGTATCTTAGGTGAAATAGGGCGAAGAAACTTAGAAAAATTCTTCCCTAATACTTTCTATAAACAACGCTATGATATTGCAAGGAAAATTATTGTTGAAAAAGAAAATAGAGAAATCCCAGAAAAAAGATTTACTACATTATTTAATTTTGGATACGAATTTGAGACCAAAATATTTACTCCTTTTGTAAAGGAAATTTCAAACTCTGATGGTTGGAAAGAAGTATTAGATATGATTGAAAATATCAAGGATAAAAAGTTTACGAGTCCATGGGCTAGAGAGTTTTTTAGTCTATCTAAACTGCCAACTCACACTTTAGATGATAAAAAGACTATAGAATTAGGAAGCATGAGCGAAACATTCTATAGAAGCAAAGTAAATTTTGAAGATGCAATAAAATCATTTATCTCAATTTATGATTTATGTACGCTAGGAAGCGTTGTAACCCCATACTACAAGAGAAGGATGGCTATATAATGGAATCAAAGGATTACAGATCTAGTATTAAAGTAGTAGGTACAGTTCTACCAGACACAAAAGTAATATTAAAAAAATATCTAGAATTAAAAGATGTAGAACTTTTAAGAAAAGAGGTACTTGATAATAATTTAATCTTAAAAACTTCAAAACGAAGAGCAGAGACTATATTTTACGAGTTAAGAAAGAGGTATCTATATGATCAATTAGATGGATATAGAGAAACCTCGTTTATCTATTTTTTGAAAAAGATTGATTCAGATAGTATTATAAACCTCCTTCTATACTACTATTTATGCAAGGAAGAGAGAATTATCTACGAATATGTAGCGAATCTAGTATATGGAAAATATGCAGATGGTTTTTTAGGGATATCTTCAGCAGACACAACAGAGTTTATTTTGGCTCTTGCTGATAAAGATAAAAATGTATCTAAATGGTCTGAAAGGACCATTAACGATGTACGCTCAGGTATGATGGGAGTATTAAAGGAATTTGGCTTTATTGATAGTAGAAAAAGACCTACGTTTAATAAACCATTTATTCCATCAATAATTTTTTACTATGTTCTATATATGAATAAAGATAACATTAGGACTATCGAAGATGTATATAAATGCAAGGATTTATATTTGTTTTTGCTGTTAGAAAGCGATATTCATATATTACTTGAAGAAGCATATAGAAATGGAGTTTTAGACTTTGGAAGGGAAGAACCTAAAACTCTAATATATAGATATAAAACTATGAAGGAGATAATAGATGGCTACGTTAATGGAGAAATACACTAAGATAATAGAGTTAATCAATAATGATAGCCTTGCTTGGGTACGACATTCAGGAGTTCCTTTTATAATTTGTCCTTATGAAAAAGAGGAGCATAAGGATATTATGTATATAATAAACAAATTGCAACAGGAAATAGAAGGGTTTCATTTAGAATTAATAAATATTGAACAACTTTTGTTTGATATTATAGAGGATTACGAGACCATAGATGGCATTATTGAATTAGAAAAGATAGAAGAGGATATTGACATGGTTGAGGAATTAGGAGAATTTTTATTAGAAAAAGTAAGATCTCACTTAATATCCAAGGCTAAAGAAATAGGTCCTAAAGGAAGGATATTGGTTACTAGAGTAGGAGCAACGGCTATATACTTTAACTTTATTAGACTACTATCTTATTTAGAAGGAAGAGTTCAAATTCCAGTTGTATTCTTTTATCCGGGAAGTTATGACAGATTTTCAGTTACACTATTAAATAAATATAAGGAAACTGCCCTTAGGGCTTTAATAATATAGAAAGGGGTTAAGAGCATGTTAATTAAAGATTTATTTAGGGATCCTATAGAAAGATACATAAATCCAGTAATTAAGGTACAAGAAGATGATGTAAATGTGGCTAAACAAGAATTACAAGAGTATGTTATTACAGACCAATTAAGAGAACATTTTAAGGAGTGCTTGGATAAATATCTTAATGATAAAAACAAGGTGGGATATTGGATATCTGGATGGTTTGGTTCAGGTAAATCACATTTCTTAAAGATTTTTGGATACCTACTAGAAAACCATCAATTTGATGATTGCTCTGCTGCGGATATTTTTATTAGAAGAGACGAAACCAATACTTTAAAAAATTATATAGAAAAAATAAACGAAACATATAAAACTACTGTAGTGATGTTTGATATCTTAGAAGAGGCAGCAAAATTAGAAGGAAAAGTTGAGCCTATAGAACAAACTATTTATAAACAATGGCTAAGCACTAGAGGATTTTATACAGGAAAACTTTGGGTAGCAGAAATGGAAAAAGAATTATCTGATGAAGGAAAGTATGACGAATTTGTACAAACTATTGAAGAAATGAGTAATAGGAAATGGGAAGATATAAGACCAACAAGAATAGGTCAAAACTATATTCAAAGAGCACTAGTTAGGGTATTACCGGATCAAATTCCTACGGAATCAATTGCAAAAGATTATATAGAAGACCTTAAGAGAAGTAAAAGTATTTCTGCGTCTATTTTGGCAGATGAATTATGTAAATATGTTGACGAACTAAACAAACAGAATGGCCAAAATAATAGATTATTTGTAATCGTAGATGAAATAGGTCAATACATTTCTGCAAATCCAGAGGTAATTGGATATTTACAAGCCATAGAAAGTACTTTTGCTAGAAAAGGTAAAGGTAAACTATGGTTTGCAGTATCTTCACAAAACAAATTAGAACAAATAACAGAGCAGTACTTAAAGACTGAAGATGAGGTAAATAAAGTAATAGATAGATTTGAAGTAAGGATACATTTGACTCCAGAAAACTTAGATAAGGTTATAAATGAAAGAGTTTTAAAGAAAAAATCAGCCGTAGTAAAAGATATAGATAAATTATATGAAAGTAATAAAGGAAAGTTATCGTCTATCTTAGAGTTTAAAGATTTTAAAAGGTATATGCCTAAACTAAACAAGGAAGATTTTATAGATACTTATCCTTTTCTTCCTTATCATATAAGACTAATTCAGCCTATTTACTATAATGTTATCTCTAATTCAAGAGTTAACAAGAAACTAGGTGGAACTAATAGAAGTATGATTAAAGCAACTCAAGGGATACTTATTGACAGTAATGTTAATGTGAAAGAGAAGAATATTGGTGAATTAGTTACTTTAGATATGTTCTTTGAACAAGCAAAAGAATTTATAGATGATCAAATCCAAATAAGTATTAAAGAAGCAGAACAACTGGACCCAAATAACGGTGAACTATTAGTAAAGATTTTAAAAGTGCTTTATCTATTAGACAACGATGATAAATTACAAAAGGATATAGATACTATTGCAAAATTGCTAATAAACAATGTAGATGCAGATTTTATTGATATTTTAGAAGAGGTTAAATCAGGCTTAGATATATTATACAGGCATGGATATGTAGAAAGAGATGCACATGGAAACTATAAGTTCATAGCGCCTGAGGAGCAGAGTTTTAGGCAAGAAGCCATTTCTAGATTAAATGAAATTGGAGTTAGAGATATAAATAAAAAAGTAAAAGAAGTAATCGATGGAATATTCACTATAACAAGAATAAATTATAAAAACATTAGACCATTTGATATACAACTAACCATTGACGATGAGGTAAGGAATAGTAGAGGCCTAGTAAGTCTAAATTTAAATAGTGTGATGCAATCTTCAGATGAATTAAGAAAACAGCAGCATTTAATGAAAAGCATAGGAGATAGCAGAAATATTTATTGGTATGCAAAGTATGATAGCACAATTGATGAGGATATGCAGCAATATTTGATCTTCAATAAAATAATAGATGAATATAGAAGAAAATGGAGTTCAGATGAAGATAAGAGTTACTTTTTAAGGAAAGAAGAACAAAAGAATATAAAATTATATGAAGATATAAAAGAGAAGATTGAAAAGTCTTTTATTGATGGTACCTATATATATCAAGGAAAGGAATTCCCTACACCAGATAAAGGTGATTTAAAATCCATATTTGAAGATATTGCTAATCTAGCAATACCAAAAGTCTATCATAGATTTGATACAGTAGGGGTTAAGATAACAAAAGAAGATATTCAGAGTGTTTTTAAAGGAAATCAATTATCTATAGATTTAAGTGGATTAAATCTAATACAGGATACCAACGTAAATGCCGAATCTGCTGTATTAAAAGAAGTTTTAAATGAAATAAAAACCTTAAAAAACAAATATGGACAATGTATTGGAAAGGATTTATTAAGTGTATTTGATAATGAACCATATGGCTGGGCCTCAGAAGCAGTACGACTTTTTACGGCTTTACTATTTAAAAATGGTAATATAGAACTTAACTACGAAGGCAAAGATTTTCTTGACTATAATCAATCAGGAGTAAGAGATATATTTGAAAATGAGCCTAATTTTAGAAAAGCAGTCTTCAAGTTAGCGGTAGTAGTTGACGCATCTACAAGGCAAAAATGTCAGGATATTTTAATGAATATGTTTAACAGAAGATCTGAAGATACCTTAGTTGAGTTATATAGCAATACAAGAAATGTATTAATTGATTATAGAAATGATATTTCAGCAATGAGAGAAATAATATCTAGTAACGATTTAGCCTTTAAAGATTCAATAGACAAGTTAGATGAGTTTTTCAAAACTATATTGAACTCAAAGACACAAGGTGAAACAATAAATAACTTTGTTCAAAAAGCCTCAGAATATGGAATATTCTTATCAAAATATAAGAAATTAAAGAATTTTATTGATAATGGGAATTTAAAAGAATATAAGAAAATGAAGTATTTCTTAAATAATGTATGGATAATAGAACTAGACCGTAATGATGAGGATATAGAAACTAAAGAAAGAATATATGCACAAATAATGAAGGATTTAAAAAGTGAATCATTTATAGATTCATGGCCTACTGTTAGAGATGATTTTTATAAACTCTATGATCCATATGTAAAAGAATATATAGAAACTCATGAAACTCTATATAAAGTTTATAATGAGAAAATAGAAGATATGAGCAAGAATAAAAGTTTCTTAAATCTTAAAAGTGAAATAGCAAAAGGAGATATATTAAGTACATTCTCTGATAAATTATGTTCTCATAATATTACTAAATTTGAAATTCCATGTCCTAGTTGTAGAACATTTATTAGAGATATGAAAACTATTATAGATGCAGTGGATGTTTATAACGAAAAAGCCATGGATAAATTGTATGAGTATCTTAACAAGCAAATTGAGGAAGAAAGGGAAGAGGGCGAGGTTGAAGTCCCAGAACCAGTAATTAAGTATTTGAATACAAATAGTTTTCCTAAAAACATACTTCTTAGAAGTCCAAAGTCTGTTAAAGACTATTTGAAAAGAATTGAGAAACAATTAATGGAAGAGATTAGTGCTGGAAACAGCATAATGATTGAATAGGGGGGAGTTCGTTGAATGCAGAACAGAAGAAGACTATTAAGTCTACTATTCTTGAGTGTAGAGACATATTAGAAAAAGATATAGAGCAGGTTTTAATAAATTACGGTATTTATATAAATAAAGAATGGGTTAACTTAAGAGATTTAAAAAACTTAACTGATGAACAAGAGAAGAACAGAAAGAATATAGAAAAGGCAATTGAAAAACTTGGAAAAGGTGGATTTGAGAAAGACAAAGCCGTTATGGAGTATATAAAGGAAGTTTCATACACCTATCTCAATCGTTTAGCAGCACTTAGGGTAATGGAAGTCAGAGGCCTTATTGATGAGATTTTAATACCTAGAGGTGAATATGGTAATAAATCTTTTATTGGGTCAAGGTTCTATGAAGTTGCTAGAGAATTTTGTAAGTATGAAATGGATGGAGGATTAGGATACCTCTTAAATATAATGTTTGAAGAAATCAGTGAGGAGATAAAGATGTTATTTAATACGGAGGATGAATATTCCTTCGTAACTCCATCAAGTGCAAGTTTATTGAAAGTAATAGAACTCCTATGCACTAATATTGATGAGGAAACATGGAGACAAGATGAAATTATAGGTTGGATTTATCAATATTTTAACTCCATAGAAAAAAGCGAGATCTTTACAAGACAGAATCAAAAAGACTTTTTCATCAGCGTAGATGAAGTTCCAGCAACAACTCAAATATTTACTCCAGATTGGGTTGTGAATTGGATAATAGATAATTCTCTTAATAAAGTATATAGTGAAATGAAGAATGGATTAAGGGGTAAAAAAAATGTTGAAGACATTAAACTTATAGATCCTTGTTGTGGGAGTGGACACTTTTTAGTAAGAGCATACGATGTATTTTATGAGATGTATGTAGAAGAAGGAAAATATACAAAAGGAGAAATACCCTATAAAATATTAGAAAACAATATTCATGGTATAGATATAGATTTAAGAGCAGTTCAATTAACAGGGCTAATATTATTCATAAAAACTAAGACTTATCTAAAAGAAAATGGTTATGACACAAATACTCAAGGCAAACTTTCTGTTAATTTGGTATGTGCTGATGCTATTTTATTAAACGGACGTAGATTAGAAGATTTGAAAGAAAAACACAAGGACAATAAAACAATATTAAAAATGATAGAAATTATTTATGAAGAATTTGAAGATGTAAGGCTTAAAGGGAGCCTTATTCAACCGGAAAAGAAATTATTTCCATTATTTGAGGAATTTAAGAATAGAATTGCAAGGAAAGAATTAAGCAAAGCAAAAAGAACAAAGAAGAAGCAAACTAAAGGTCAAGAAAATCTACTAGAAGACCAAGCCATTTCTTTTGACGAGTATAAATCTCAGAGAGACTTTACCAAGGAAGAAAGAGAACTTATGGACAGTTTGAATGCCATTTATAGTGAGGCAATTAAAGCCAATGATATATCAAGACAGTTATTTGCTACGGAGGCTAGAAAATCAATCAAACTTGTAAATATATTCATGCAAAAAACAGGTTATGATGTAGTTGTTACTAACCCTCCGTATATGGGGATTGGAAATATGGATATAAAGTTAAAGAACTTTATAATAAGTAATTATAAGGCAGGCAGTGAAGATTTGTATTCGGCATTTATAATGAGATGTGAAGAATTTTTGAATGAAAATGGAATATTAGGGATGATTGTTCAACATGGATTTATGTTTACTTCTAAATACACAGAACTACGAGAAAGTATATTAAAGAACAATCAGATCGAAAAGGTTGTTCACTTAGGAACAGGAATATTTGAAGAATTGACTGGTGAAAAGGTAAATAGTGTCATGTTTACACTAAATAAAACAAAGCAATACAATAAAAAATCTGAATTTGTAGATATAAGTAATTGCAATAATAGATCGGAGTATCCTAATATAACGAATGGAGTAAAAAGATATTTAATAAATCAAGATAAATTTCAGATTATAAAAGGATCACCCTTTACTTATAAATTATCTGAAAATATATTAAATTATTTTTTAGATTCGAATTTCAAGGATTATGCCCATGTACAACGTGGCTTGAGCACTTATAATAACGATAAATATATTAGGTTTTATTGGGAAATTAGTAATCAAGAAAGATGGAAATGGATTGATAAAACTTCTGGCAACGAGAGATATGTGTCCATAGATAATGTAGTTGTTGATTTTTCCTCAGCAGCAGTAGAATTTTATAAAAGCAGAGGAGGATTTACAGGCAGTAACTATTACTTTAAAGAAGGAATATATTATCCTAGATCACCATATAAGGCAAATTTTAGTGCGAAATATTTAAATGATGACACTCTAATAGAGGATGGAAAGCCTGGATTATTTCCAGTAAGAAAAAATGATTTATACTTTATATTAGGGCTAATGAATTCAAATATAATTATATATTTCATGAATATTATAAATCCAACTAACAATTACCAAGTTGGAGATGTAAACAGGTTGCCTATTATAGATTTCAAGCCAGAATATAAGAAAAAAGTTGAAGAACTAGTATTATCCAACATTGAGGACCTAAGATATAAATTTTCACTCGTAGAAACATCTAGATACTTTAAACTTCATAATGTATTGAATTTGTTTTCTAAGTCCATGAAAGAATCCATTATGAACTTCCTAAGAATTAAAGATGAGATTGAATTAGAAGTCTATGAAAGAGATAAGGTAATTAACAATTTAGTTTATGAGACGTATAAGGTAAGCAATGATGAAATTGAATTCATCGAGGATGAAAATGGAATTAATAACAATACAGATTTAAATAAGTCAGATTATAGTAAGTTAATAGATGTCGACAATAATCCAAATTATGATCTATTAAGTTCAAAGTTTAATTTAAGGAAAGATATTTTAATCAAAACGAGATTAGAAAAAGAATTATATGGAGATAAAGCAATTAAAAAAGAACTAGAGAATATAATTAACTTTTTTATAGGATGTATATTTGGTAGATGGGATAATGAGACAGACGGCATAGTTGATGGTATTATTCCGGTAAATTCTTCGGTGTATCTAGAAGATGATTTAGTGGAAAAAATATATAATATAATAATTAAATTCTTTGGAGAAGAATATGCAGATGATATCTTTGATGAAATAGAAAATATATTAGGTATGCCTATTGAAAGATATATAATTAACAACTTCTTTAAAAATCATTCAAGGAGTTATGAAAAACGCCCAATATATTGGCATATTTGTAGCCCTAAGAAAACTTTTAATTGCTTTGTTTACTATCATAAATTAGATAATGATACCTTATATAAGGTTAAAAGTATCTATCTAAGTCAAATGATTGATAGATACGAGGAAGACTTAAAGTATTATACTAGCCAGTTAATTGAGGCAAGGACTAAGGGTGATAAGAGTAAAGAAAAAGATTTCAAAGATAGATGTAGTGACTTAGAAGCAAAATTAGAAGATCTTAATATTTTGGATAAAAAGATAATGGAGATATTGCCATATAAGCCTAATATAGATGAAGGGGTATTGTATAATATAATACCTTTAGAACCTATACTATCAGCCCCTGTAGCAACTAAGAGAGAAAGAGATAAGTACTATGAAGAGGTAGGAAAGTAATGAAAACACCATTTTATAAATTGGTTCAAGCAGAGATAAGAGAAAAATTTAAGAACTCTAATATTGTTATATGGTATGATTACCAGAATGAGTTTTTACAAGAGTTTAATTTATTTGATGAACAAGGAGTCAATAAAATTGCCTATGAAGGCAGTTTTATTGAACTCCGCTACAAAATACTATTGGCTGATAGTGAACTCACAAAAAAGTGGCTAATATATTCTAATATAGAAAATAAGCAAGGTTTTTTAACTGAGTTTGAATATTTTGGAGACACATATATTGCATCAGTAAAAGATATCTTGGAAAGAAATTACAGGATAGATTTTGGTCAATTTGACATATCAACACTGGAAGAACGCCTAAACATATTGAAAAGATTATGGGATATTATACCTGATAGTGTTATTAGGAGCCTTAATCAAGAAACACTTGATGATATTGTCTTAACTAATGGATTTGGGTATGTTGATATTAGTAAAGAATACACAATACTTAAATATATTTGCGAAACAGATAAGTATGAATCTATACTTGAAGAAGCAAGGATTAAAGATAAATTTTTTGAGTTTCTCTCTTTAGAATATGGTATTAATGTATCTAATTTTGAGTCAAAGGATAAAGTTGTTGAATACATCGTAGATAGTTTGTTTCAAAGTGAGTTGATACAGAAAAGCAGAAATAAAGATATAAGACCTTTTGGAATTAGATTATCAAATATTAATAAAATAATGAATTGTGTTCAACTTCTTGAAACTTGGGCTAATCATGAAATTTATAGAGAAAAGTTTGTTGAGTACTCTAAAAAGGTTTCAGAAAAATACATGATAAATGTACTTAATGAAATGGAAGTAGACGAGTTATTTGCTATTGAATATCTATATGGTATAGAGGAAATTTTATATAAAAAATTAGAGATTCAGATATTTAAAGGGGTTCAGGATCCACATTTAATAAAAGAAGACTTATTAGGATATTTGAACGGTTTATATGTAAAGGAAGAGCAAAGAAATTATCAGTATAGCGAAATTGAAACTGGTATAGATATAGAATCACTAAGGAGCCAATTAAAAGATCTAAATGTATTTGTAGATATTAGAAGAAGATACTATTTTTCTAAATCAAAGATATTTAACAAATGGAACATCCTTAATAATATATTTCAGTTAATAAACATGATTTACCTATTTGAAGAAGAGTTCAAAGCAATAGATAATAACTTTGATAATATAATTTCTCTTTATGAAATGAATAATTGGTGGAAGATAGACCTACTGTATAGAAAAGTTCAAGAAGATTACACGGTGATTGATGATTTTATATCGCAACTTCTAAACTTTGTGGACAAGAGATATTATTACCAATATCTTAAACCCTTAAATGAAGAGATATCAAATATTATTGAGAGTAAACACGATTATGAATTTAAGACAGATATACAATTAGATTTTTGGTCTAAATATGTATCAAACTCTGATAAGAAGACAGCAGTAGTAATAGTAGATGCTTTAAGATATGAAATGGGAAAAGAAATATTCTCAATGCTTGATGAAATTAAATATAAAACAATTACACCAATTATCTCTTCTATACCAACAGTTACGGAATTCGGAATGGCTAGTTTGTTACCTAACGGTAATACAAAACTTATCTTAAATGAAGAGAAGGATTTAATAAAAATAACAGATGGAAACCTTAATTATCCATTAAATAATAAATCGGAACGTGTTAAATTTTTCTTGGAAATATCTGATGGTGATGGAGTGGTTAAAAACTTAACTGAAATTGTAGATATTCCAATAAATAGTTTAAAGAATGAATTTGAAGAAAAAAATAGAATATTAATTTTTTCAAATGAAATCGATGAGGCTGGTCACATTGAAGATAGCAGCATACAGATTTTTCCCGGACTGCTCAATAAGATACAAAGTGCAATAAAGAAATTGATAGATATTGATATTGAAAAAATAGTTGTTGTTGCTGATCATGGCTTCATATTAACTTCTGGGCTAGAGGAATGGATGAAGGTAGATATTTCAAAGGATATGGATAATGTTGTAAAGAAACGAAGATATACTATTTCAAGAAAAAAGGTAGAGGGAAACTATATAACTAAGAGTGCCTACTCCTCAAATTATGATGGAGATTTATATTTCAATTTCCCAAGGGGAATAAATGTGTTTCCAGTTAGTGGAGGAACTAAATTTCACCATGGAGGAATATCGCTTCAAGAATTACTAGTACCTGTAATAGTTATAGAGAAAAATGATGAAAAAGTAATAAAAAAATATACTCCTGAAGTAGTAGAACAAATTAGTTTAGAGGATGTTGGTTTAAATACAGATTTTACCAAAAATAAGACAAATGAAATTCCTAAATCAGTTAAAGAACAAATAGAAAACTATATTGAAAATAATAGTTTAAGTAAGAAAGAGAAAAGAATACTAGAGTTATTCTTAAGAGCATCTTCTTATACAGATTCTGAGATACAAGAAATATGTAATGAGGATGGTATTAGGTTTATATCTCAATCAGTAATGGCATTTATGCAAGATTTCATCTCAAAACTTAATAATGAAGGATATAATTGGATAGGGTTTAAGGTTGTTGGTATGTCAACATATGAGTACTATCTGAAATAGGGGGGAGTTCAAAGGATGAATATAAACGAAGGACAACAAATTTTAAGGGCTTTACACAATGGAAGTGTTCCAGCATATGAAGGTGCCAAATATATTATGTGTGGTCATGAAGAAGAGAGAGATGCAATACTAGAAGATTTGGATTATATAAAATTCAAGTCAAATGGGGATTCACATTCAGGATTCAAAATGATATATGGGCCATATGGAAGTGGTAAATCTTTTTTATGCGAAGTCTTAAAAGAGGAAGCACTGAAGGATAATTTTGTTATTTCAGAAATAGTAATATCTAAGAATACTCAACTCCATAATTTTGAAACAATATACAATAAAATAATGGTTGGTATGAGAACTAATGAATTTAGGGAGTTCTCTGCTTTTAGAATTATAATCGAAAGTTGGATTGAAAAAGAAAAATCTGAGATTATAAGTAAATATAACTTAGATCCTGATGATAATGAAGAGGATGAAGAAAAACTTATAGCAAGGCTTAAAGATAAGATATCATTAGAACTTGCTAAAGCAAATACAACTAATATTTCTATTGTAAATGCAGTTATATCATTTTGTACAGGGCTATTAAGTGGTGATAATACATTGGCACAAAAGTCTCTTGCTTGGTTTGCTGGTGATACTAATATACCTGCCGACATAAAGAGGAGTATAGGGGTTAAAGGATCAGTAGATAAGGGAAATGTATTTGAATTTCTTAAAACATTACTATATATCATAGAAAAATCTGGTTATGCAGGTTTGCTAGTAATAATAGATGAAGTTGAGACTGTAAGAAAAGAGAGAAAAGATATAAGGTATCAGGCTTATGAAAATTTAAGATTACTTATAGATATGGTAAGTAAAGATAACCTACCCGGTTGCTATCTTCTATTTACTGGTACGGAGGAATTAATAGAAGACGAAGAAAAAGGCATAAAGGAGCATGATGCTTTATATACCAGAATAGAGCCAATTAAATTAGGAGATATTCGAATATTAGAACAACCTCTTATTAAATTATCAAGATTTGATTCAAGCCAGTTAATAGAAGTTTCTAAAAAGGTAAGACACATCCACGGAACTGTCCATGGCTGGAATCCTCAAAGTAAAATATCAGATGAATTTATAGGAGAATATGTCCGAAGTTTTACTAATGCTTTTGGAAAGGAAGTAAGCATATTACCGAGGACCTTTTTACGGAATTTTATATTCATCTTAGAAGCAGCGAAAAAAGAACCTATGAGTAAAATAAAATCACTTCTAAACATCTCTGAAGAACAGATAGAGGAATTTAATAAGCAAATTGAACTATATGGTAGAGAAGTTGCCATGGAGATGGAATTATGATTGAATCTAGTTATTTTTTATTAGATGATAAAATTCAGAATGGAATCAAAGACGTTTTAAAGTGGAATAGTCTAACACCTATACAAGAAAAGACTATCCCACGTCTTCTGAATGGAGATAACTCTATCTTAATTGCACAGACTGCTGGAGGTAAAACAGAAGCAGCATTTTTACCTATTATATCTGAAATCTATAAAGAAAAATTGAAACCTATTTCAGTAATCTATGTATCTCCAATTAGAGCGTTGCTTAATAATCAGGAGTTTAGATTGAAAAAACTAGGGAAAATTGGAAATATAGATGCTTTTAAATGGCATGGAGAAGTTGATTATAGCAATAAGAGAAAATTTAAGATAGAACCAAAACATATTATCGCTACTACTCCAGAATCACTAGAGGTCATACTAATGTCAGAGTCATATGACCCAGAAGAATTGTTTTCAAATATAAGATTCATAGTAATTGATGAAGTCCATTATTTTGCAGAAAACTATAGAGGGGCTCAACTTCTGAGTATAATTGAAAGGATCCAGACTTATTCAAAGTATGATATTCAAAGGATAGGTTTATCTGCAACTGTAGGTAATCCAGAAGAAATTTTAGATTGGATATCTGGATCTAGTAAAAGAGGAAAATCAGTTATCAAGCCAGAAAACAAGGGAAATAAATCTAAAATATTAATTAGATACTTTGATGAGTTTAGTGAAGATACGGTTAGTTGTCTCCTACCTGAGTTAAGAGGCAAAAAGGCATTATTTTTCTGTAATAGTAGAACTAATAGTGAAATGATGTCTAGAATCTTAAAGAACTTAGGTTTAAATGCAAAAGTTCACCATTCTTCAGTTAGTAAAAATTTAAGAGAAATATCAGAGGATAAACTAAAAAACTATCCAGGGGAAATGTGCTTATGCTGCACTTCTACTATGGAATTAGGTATAGATGTAGGTGAACTAGATGTAGTTATGCAATTAAACAGCCCTTCTGCAGTGGCATCATTTAGACAAAGAATGGGGAGAACAGGTAGAAGGAAAGGAACTATGTCTCACTATGAGTTCTGTGTTGACGAGGAATTCTACTTAATAAATGCTATTGCCATTGTTGAATTAGCAAGACAAAAGTGGATAGAGTCTACCCCAACTCCATTAGCAGCATATACTGTACTATTTCAGCAATTGTTTTCTATGATTCAACAAAAATTCGGGCTAAAGCATCCATATTTAAAAGGGATTGTAGAGAAATCAAATTCATTTAAAGATATTAACGAGGATAAGTTACTAGAATTTATTCAATATCTTATAGATGAAAACTATCTGGAATTTAGTAATGGTGAATATCTGCTTGGTAAGGAAATTGAGAAGGAATATGGTTATAACTTTATAATGAACTTTTTATCTGTATTTGAAACTATACCTGAATTTTCAATTATATATAAAAATAAAGAAATTGGAACTTTACAATCGTGGTTCATCTATTCACTATTAAAAGAAAATAAGACATCTAAATTTATATTAGCAGGAAATACATGGGTGATAGACAAGATTGATTATGATAGATATAGAATATATGTGCAAATATCTAAAGAAGGTGGACTTGCAATATGGATGGGTAATGGAATGATTATATCTTATGAAATAGCCAAACAAATGCTAAAAGTACTTAATAGTAACAATGATTATCCATACATTGATATGAGATCTAAGGATATATTAAAAAGCATACGATTAGAGCATTATGCATTATCTATAGATTTGGATGAAATCCTTATAGATGTAGTAAAAGATGGATTCGATATATATACTTATGCAGGCCATAAGGTGAATTTCACTCTTGGATTAATAATTCAACATGAACTTGGGCTTGAGTTTAACGTTTCTTATGACAAACTTAAGGTTAGAAAAGTAGAAAAAAATATTACTGAAAAACATATTTTAGATATATTCAATAGATTTAAAACAGATACAGATAAAATGGAAGAAATAATTGAGAAGGCTTTAATATCCTCCAACTTTGAAAGTCATTCTAAATTTTATAAACATTTACCGAGGTTTGCTCAAATAGAAGTTCTTAAATATGAGTTAGTAGATATAAAAAATACAGTAAAATTACTAAAAGAATCTAATATAAATATTGAAAATTTATACGATAGGTTGTAATTGTAAAAATCAAAATCACTAAGAATAAGAAGTATATTATGCTAACAGAAGGGTGGAACACTAGATGAGAGAAATTGAATTTGATATTATATTTGCAATTAATAGAAATGAAGATGTATATATGACTATCTTAGATGGTTAGCAATTAGTTGAATTCTGGGATGATGGGATAATAACATATAATCCAGAGATTCAAAGAGGCACTAAGGTAAGGATTAGAAACAATGAAGAAATCGAAGAACCAGTGTACAGTAATTCTAATGTAAAGAAGATATATAAATCAATGGTCGAAGGCAATTTTTTTGAAGATATGATTACTCTTAATATATTAAATACAGAAGAAAGTAGAATTTCAGATGCTTTTTATGATGAATCAAGTGATACTAATGTAATCGCGATAAATGGCGAAATAAATATAGCAGATGGGCAACATCGTATTCGTGCACTAAAAATGTTAAAAGAAACTAATGAAAAAGGAATAACAAATATTCCTCTAGACTCCTTTGCATTTCCAGTTAAAATAACGCATTATGATATAGAGAAAGCACAACAGCAATTTCATCAATTCTCCCAAGGATTAAAGATTAGTTCAAGTAGATCTCAATATTTTAATACTGCAGATCACACAAATGAGATTGTTAGGGAATTAATGAGAAATAGTGAATTATCTGGAAGAATTGAGATTGTAAGGAATACAATCACAAAAAGTGAGAAGAGAAATGTCGTAACATTTGCAACTATGGTAAATGCAATCAATATGGTATATAGAGAAATGACAAATGCCCAAGCAAGACAATTGGCAATCTATTTATGTGAGTTTTTTGATGAAGTATTTAATCAGGTACCAGAACTTCTAGATTATGAAAGTCGCCAAGAAAGTAAAGAAACATCATTATTAGCAGAGAACTTTATGTTTTATGGTTATGTAGCAATAAGTAAAGTGTTAAGAGATATAGAAAACTGGCAACAGTACATATCTTTAATTAACCAAATAGATTTACATAAGGAATCTGAGATTTGGTTTGGAAGGGTTACAAAAAGAGGAAGAAATAGACTTGCTATTATAAATAGTAATGATTCAAGGAATTATTTTGTTGAAAAAATCTCTGAGCAGTTTGAACAACTTCTGGAGAATTAATTATTAAGTTGTTTTAATAGATTTAAATGATAAGTAGGAAGGTATAGGTATAATACTCGAATTTAATATGAGTGTAACATAATTATATTATGTTACACTCACTAAAGTGCTATGAACCGTAAAAACAAGAGGGTTATGGCACTTTTATTATTAATTAATCTATTCAGTGTAATATAATGGGCTGAAATCTGCATGTGAGAGTGATATAATGAGATTAGAAAATACTTCCAGAGGGAGATGATATTATGGCATTAGTTCAGCCAATTAAAGATAGGAATAAAATAGCAGAACTGAAAATGGAACTATTAAAGAGAAATTATAAATATTATATCTTGTGTATCATTGGATTAAATACTGGATTGAGAATTGGAGATATAATTTCTTTAAAAGTTGAAGACGTAAGAAATAAAAGCCATATTACCTTAAGAGAAGAAAAAACGAATAAAATTAAAGTATTTCCTATTAACCCTCAATTAAGAAGCGAGTTAGATAAATATATATCAGGTAAAGATAATCACGAATATCTATTTCCAAGCAGGCAAAGAAATAGTCAGGGGGTTGTATCTCATATAACAAGGGTACAAGCCTATAGATATATAAAAAATGTAGCAGAGGAATTAGGAATAGAGAATTTTGGGATGCATTCTTTTAGAAAAAGTTTTGGCTATTTCTATTATCAGGAGACAAAGGACATAGTGAAATTGATGCAGATATTTAATCATAGTTCTCAAAATGTAACAAGAAGATATATCGGATTAACTCAGGAAGAGATTGATGAAAGTTTAGAGAATTTCTTTTTGTAAAGGAAATATAAATATTATAATAAAGTAAAGTGTAGGTGAAATATTTATGACTGCCAGTACAGAATATAAAAATCTTAAAAGTAGTATCAAAATCTTAGATAAAATTATTAAATATCTGCCAGAGAAAGAAAATAAGATAAAAACTATACCAAGTATTTTTAATAAAACTTATGATGAAAATTTTATAAGTGATTTTTTATCATATGTGTTAAATCCAATAGAAAATGGCATAGGATTTGAACCATTAATTAAAGTTATAGAAGAATATAGTGAAAGAGCGGTAAGTATTCTAGAAAATCTAACTCTAGAGGAGAAAAATAGTGTTGAAGTCATAAGGGAATACAGTTTCTTAAATGGTCGAAGGATTGATATTCTTATAAAGATCCAAGATGAACTGATAATTGCAATAGAAAATAAGATATTTGCAACTGAGTTAGAAAATCAGACAAGTGATTATGCAAGTAGTATTTATAATGAGTTTCCAGGTTGTGAATATGTTCTATTATATTTGACACATAGAGGAATAAAGCCTATTTCTAAGGAATTTGCATCAATTTCATATAAGGAATTAGTGCATAAGTTAAAAATGGTTAAATTTGATTATAGAGATGATATTAGGAGAAAGGTAATTTTCGATGAATTTATATTACACGTGGAGGAATATATGATGAATAAGAAATCTGATAAAATCACGGATCAAACGAGATTATACTTAGAGTATCAAGATACGATAAAAAAATTAGATCAATATTTTAGAAAAGATTCACTTAAGATGTTTGAAGAGTTAGAAGGTATGTTACGAAGCGCCTTTAATGAAGAGGAATGGAACTTTAATATAAAGAAGGATAGGACATGGCATACGGTATATAAGAAGACTTGGGATATAAAGGGACTATTTATTCATCATGAATTTTGGATTTCTAGTAACAATATTTTAACTGCAGAAAGTTTTTATCATTTAATTGAAATAGAAGGTAGGGATAGAGACAGATTTTTAATATTATATGACAAAGAATATGAGAAGATTCAAGATAAATATATAGCCAATGATATTGAATATAGACCTCAAAATAGAAAACATGCAATTGCTCGTAGGAAATTAGAGAATTATTTTAGACCAGACTATAAAGATGAAAATAAATTAGTAGAAGAGATTAATAAATGTAAGTTTATTGATGAAGCAATAGAAAGAGTATATAAGGTGTTTGTAGAAAATATGGAACAAATATAAAATAAGATATAGAAATGAAAGGGGATAAGAATATGGGATATAAATTAATAACAGTGAACAATTGTAATAGAATTAAGGAAATACTAATAAGTACTGGACTAATTGGTGATATAGAGATTTCTAGCCACAATCTAGAATTAGACCTTACTATAGATTCAGTTTCTATACCTATTAAAGATGAAGATTTTATAGATATGGAAAAGGTATATTTTATGTTTGAAGAAAGCACATCTGTATTAAAGATAAAAGAACGTGAGTATGAGTTGTTTTTTAATCTAGGAGAATGGGGTAGTAGAGAAAGAAGAATCCCAAATTCACATTTAGTTCTGGGAACTAATCCAATCAAATTTGGTAGCGATTATTTCTGTCAAATTGAGTTGTCACAAGCAGTTGAAGATGAGGAGAATATCTATATCATT
>Ga0209537_1001576_pt1 | contig 25258 bp, 35 predicted proteins | sample BioPla4DNA1_FD_187698 | JGI IMG/M metagenome (GOLD analysis project Ga0209537, IMG submission 187698) | Biogas fermentation microbial communities from Germany - Plant 4 DNA1 (SPAdes) (version 2) | ecosystem: Engineered > Bioreactor > Anaerobic > Digestate | place: Bielefeld, North... | reverse complement strand
AAACCAATTCTTCTTGTTGATAACGATGGAAAAACCTACACCGTTCAATGGATGAATGATTTTGAACCGGAGTACATCGGTAGCGACTACTTCACTATTACCGTTGAATTAGAGGAGGAGTGAGTGTCAACTACCCCAACCTATAGAGGTTGGAGCTTGTAAAAGCTCAAGTTGACTACCCTAAGTCCTTCGAGGACTACGTTATATAGGTCATAACACCTACGGGCGTTTCTCCTAACTCGTAGCTCTGTTGCTTAACTTTAAACAATCCTGTGAGGTAGGGATAGTGAGTTAAGTGTAAAAAGCCTATATAACATTGGGGAAGGAGACATTACTCCAAAAGGAGGTATACTTTATGTTAGTATACGTTTTAAATAAGCATGGTAAGCCTTTAATGCCTTGTAAACCATCAAAAGCCAGAAAACTTTTAAAGCAAGGCAAAGCAAAAATAACACAAAGAGAACCATTCACAATTCAACTTATTTATGGTAGTAGTGGATACAAACAGCCTATTACATTAGGTATAGATGCAGGAAGTAAATTTATTGGAGTATCTGCTACAACAGAAAAGCAAGAGCTATTTTCAGCAGAAGTAGAATTAAGAAACGATATAGTGCAATTATTATCAGAACGTAGGCAGTATCGTAGAAGTAGGAGATATAGAAAAACAAGATATAGAAAGCCACGATTTTCAAATAGAGTACGAAGTAAAAATAAAGGTTGGTTAGCACCTTCTATTGAAAACAAAATACAAACACATTTGAAAATAGTAGAAAAAGTTCATAAGATATTGCCTATAACTAAAATAATTACAGAAGTAGCTTCCTTTGATATACAAAAGATTAAAAATCCTAATATAGAAGGCGTAGAATATCAACAAGGTGAACAGTTAGGATTTTGGAATGTAAGAGAATATGTTCTTTGGAGAGATAATCATACTTGTCAAATTTGTAAAGGTAAGAGCAAAGACAACAGGTTAAATGTTCATCATATAGAAAGTAGGCAAACAGGTGGAAATGCACCTAACAACCTCATAGTTTTATGTAAGGCCTGTCACAACAAATATCACAAAGGAGAACTGAAAGTTAAATTAAAAAGAGGGCAAAGTTTTAAAGATGCTGCATTTATGGGTATTATGAGATGGACGTTCTATAACAGATTAAAAAATATCTATCCAAATGTAGAATTAACTTATGGATATATAACAAAAAACACCAGAATTACTCATAAGTTACCCAAATCACACAGAATAGATGCTCTGTGTATTAGCGGTAATCCAAAAGCAAAACAATTAGATTATTGGTATTATATCAAACAAGTAAGAAAGCATAATAGACAAATACACAAAGCTAAAATATTAAAAGGTGGCATAAGAAAATTAAATCAAGCTCCTTATTTAGTAAAAGGTTTTAGATTATTTGACAAAGTAAAATACAAAGGGCAAGAATGTTTTATATTTGGTAGACGCAGTTCTGGTTATTTTGATTTACGAAAACTTGACGGAACTGTGATTCACAGGTCAGTAAGTTACAAAGATTTAAAGCTATTGAGTAAAAGAAAAACATTATTATGGGAAAGGAGGGAAGGCGTTTCCTCCCCAACTTAAAGAAGTTGGGGTCTCCACGCCTTAATTTATATGAATAAGGAAATAATAAAAATTGTTATTACTGGTGGTCCATGTGCTGGAAAATCGACAGGAATGAGCAAACTTGAAGAAGAATTGACAAAAAGAGGATATAAAGTTTTGATTATTCCCGAAACAGCAACTGAACTGATTACTTCTGGTATATTTATAGGTGACAATGGGCTTGATGTGAAAAATTTTGAATTGGCGATATTAAAAAAGCAAATTGCTAAGGAAAAGCTTTATGAAGAAGCTGCTTTAAAGATGAAGGCTGAAAAAGTTATTATACTTTGTGACAGGGGAGCACTTGATGTAAAGGCATATTGTTCAAAAGAAATGTTTGATGATATTTTACAAACGTTGAATATGGATGAAGTTACATTGCGTGATGAGTATGATGCCATTTTCCATCTTAAAACTGCCGCTGATGGAGCAGAAAAATTTTATACATTGGCAAACAATGCTGCAAGATCTGAAACACTTGAACAGGCAAGGGAATTGGATTCTAAGATAATAAAAGCATGGACTGGGCACCCGCACTTTAGAATAATAGATAACAGCACGGACTTCAATACAAAAATCAACCGTCTTTTAGGTGAAATATTCAGGTTCCTCGGTATACCGACACCTATGGAAATAGAGAGGAAATATCTTATTGAAATGCCTGATCTTGATTATTTAATAAATGAACTTGAAGCAGAGAGAATTGATATAATTCAGACGTATCTTAAAACTGATAAAGAAAATGAAGAAGTAAGAATCAGGCAAAGAGGAAAAGACGGAAAATATGTTTACTTTATGACAACAAAGAAAGATGTTTCAAGACTTACAAGGATAGAAACAGAAAAACGTATATCATACAAAGAATATCTTAATCTTCTGATGTCGGCGGATCCTGAATTGAGACCTATAAGAAAGCAAAGGTATTGTTTTGTTTATGATAATCTTTATTTTGAATTGGACATTTATCCTTTCTGGGTTAATAAATCTATTTTAGAAGTTGAATTGACTGATGAAAATCAGAAATTTGAACTTCCCGAATTTATAAAAGTAATAAAAGATGTTACTGCAGACAGTGCTTACAGGAATAAATCACTTGCAAAATCCATTCCATCCTGAAAAGAATAAAAATAAAAAGGCTATTATATAGCCTTTTTATTTTTTGACAACAAAGAACAATATAATTGACTATTATAGAAGTCTTGCATTGTTCCAAAGCATGGGCATTTATTAATACTTTCTGCCAGAACATTTAATATATTTGCCTTTTTACCCTGCTCGGATGGTTCACTACCTATAATAATATCATCTGGTTTGACAATTTCATTTAGCTTTCTGAAAAGTTTCCGTGCTATTCCAAGTTGTCTGTAAGCCCAATGAACATCGATATAATTTATTCCTTTATATGTTTTTCCTGGGAATATTTGATATTCACCTATGTTAAGAACACCGACGACTTCGTCCATAGCGTTTTTTGCTATTATAAATATATCTTGCTTGTCTTTATGTTTTTGATTCAGGTTTGATGGATTGAAGTAGGTAAATCCCATAAAAACCTGAAATCCGTTATGATTATAAGTATTATATGATTATAAGTATTATAGGATGATTTTACAAAATATTTTAATATTTAAATAGTAATATCTCATATAAAAACCTCCTATTATTTCAATAAATAGGAGGTTTTTTGTTTTTGTTATCTATAAAATCCACATGTTCATATGTATAGAAATAAAAATTGTCTTTTCCTAAAGTTTTATTCAATTCCTGTTCTTTTTGTTTTGCTATTTCTTCTTTTCTTGTCAAACCTATTATTTTTTTTATTTCGCCATCTGAATATTTTGAATAGGCTAAAAACATACTGTTTCCCTCTTGATTTGTTCTCTTTTATTCGATGGTCGGAGCGGCTGGACTTGAACCAGCGACCTCTGCGTCCCGAACGCAGCGCTCTTCCAAACCGAGCTACGCTCCGTGGCTTGGGAGGATGGACTTGAACCATCAACTACGGTTCCAGAGACCGTCGTGTTGCCATTGCACCACTCCCAAATGTTATAATGGGGTGAATGACCAGATTTGAACTGGCGATCTCTCGGGTCACAACCGAGCGCTTTTGACCACTAAGCTACATTCACCATAATAATGTTCAAATATAAACATTATAACTTTATGGTCGGGATAGAGGGATTTGAACCCCCAACTAACCATGGTTCGTAGCCATGTGCTCTATCCATTGAGCTATATCCCGATATTTTGCGAGGAAAATGTTTGCAAGAAAACTATTAAAACCCAAATTTTAATGTATTCTTGCGGGCACCTCGCAATAAAGTGGCTGGGAGGCAGGGACTCGAACCCCGATCAACAGATCCAAAGTCTGTTGTCCTACCTTTGAACGACCCCCCAATGTATGGTCTGAGTGGTGGGACTCGAACCCACAGCCTCGTGATCCCAAATCACGCATCCTACCATTGGACTACACCCAGATATAAAATAAAAGCTCCTTCAAAAATTCTGAAGGAGCTTTTATAAGTGTCGAATTATCTGTTAAAGGAGGAGAGCCTTTAACTTTCTCCATTCATAAATTTTTGAATTGTAAGGGGATCCTTATTCAGTTTGAAGGCACGACGAACTACACCCCGTTGTGGTTGCGGGCGTTGAGGTTGATGAATATGAACTTGTGCCATCATAACCATGTTTGTCATATCAGAATCTCCTTTCAATTCAAAATTTGATTTTACCTTATTATAAATAAGTTTTTCATTCTTTATAACTTTGTGTTGTTTAATTTCAACACATTTATAGTTTATAATAAAAATTTAAAAATGTCAAGTGATTTTTTTACTGATTGAAAAACAAGCTTTTTACTTGTTAGAATATTTTTTTTCACATATATATATTGATTATATCAAACTTGCTATTCTTGGGGAAGTTTGTTTATTATTGGGCATTTTAATACCTCCTTTTTGAATTTTGTAATGCATATTCTTTATATTCATATATTGTATTTTTTTAAGAAAAACTTGCATTACATTTATACATGAAAGTTGACTGACTTCAATTTCTTTAGCTTTGCATATTTGTTTTTCATTATATATACAATCTTCGGAACTGCATTTAATCATCGTTTTATTGCACCACCAATCATTGTAATTTAATTTTTTGAATAATAAAACTTTTTATTTACTATATCCAGAAATGTTTTTGCCTGGCATTCCATACCGTCATGGATAAAATAATCTTTTTCCGCTATTTCATATGGTTCTGTAACACTTTCAATTTTTTCATAAATATCGTTTGCAATAGTCATTGCTTTCCTTTTTTGTTTTTTCAGGAATTTTCTGAACTTATCCCTGTCTATTGTCATATTTTCCTGCTGGTTTATATAGTCTATAATTATGTCGATCATTTTCAGATGCCCATTAAGATGGTTTTCCCACCAAGTTTTTTCAAATTCTCTCATTTCTTCCATAATTGCTGCTCTTGCTCTATTACATTGTTCCAAGATAAACTTTTTCGTCATTTTATACCCCCCTCTTAATCAATATAAGAAAAGTTTACGTAAACTTTCATCTACATTTTATTATATAGTGCCATATACATAGCGTCAAGTTTATAAGCTTTCAATACATTTAAAAATATTTTTTCTAATTTTCTTTTTCTAACTTTATATAATATGTATATCCCCAAAAAAATTAAAAAGAAAGTGAGTTGATTTATTTTGAATAATAAAAACATTATTTCAGCTACAAATGAAAACATGGACGATATTATAAAAAACAATAAAGCAGTTGTTGTTGATTTTTTTGCTGACTGGTGCCAACCGTGCAAGGTTCTTTCAATGGTTTTTAATGAAATTGTGGATGAATATAAAGATAAAGTAGTGTTTGTAAAGGTAAATGTAGATGAACAATACGAACTCGGCAAAAAATACAGAATATTAAGTTTGCCAACGCTTTTGTACTTTAAAAACGAAGAACTTATCCACAGGACAATTGGCGTCTTAAGTAAAGAAGAATTGATTAAGGTTTTAGAAGAAAATGTTCTTAATTGATTTATCTTTATTAATTTATCTTTTTTCTATAAAAAAATATTTTTTGTGATAGGGGGTATTATTTATATGAGTTATACTGATGTTGTATTTAAAAATATGTGCAGGGACATTTTGGAAAATGGATGGTGGGATACTGAAGTTGATGTCAGACCGCGATGGGTTAATCCTGATGGGACAAAAACGCCAGCGCATACTATCAGGAAAAACTTTATTGTAAATGAATATGATTTGTCTAAGGAATTTCCAGCATTGACAATACGACCAGTTCCGTTTGAAAAATGTATTGATGAAATCCTTTGGATATGGGTGAAAAAATCGAATAACGTAAAAGACTTAAATTCAAGAATATGGGACAGTTGGGCTGATGAAAACGGCTCTATCGGATCAGCATATGGTTATCAATTAGGAATTAAGCATAAATATCCAGAAGGGGAATTCGACCAGGTCGATCGTGTTCTTTATGATTTGAAAAATAATCCGCATTCAAGAAGGATTGTTACCAACCTTTATAATCATAATGATTTGCACAAAATGAAGCTTTATCCTTGTGCATATCAGGTAATCTTCAATGTAGTAGGCGATGTTCTTAGTGCTGCATTAATTCAGCGCTCAAACGATGTCATAGTTGCTAATGGATGGAATGTTGCGCAATATGCTGCATTAGTTCATATGTTTGCACATGTAAGCGGGTTAAAAGTTGGTCGTTTTATTCATTTCATAGCTGACGCGCACATTTATGACAGGCATATGCCTTTCGTTGAAGAATTGCTTAAACGACCAGAATATCCAGCACCCAAGCTGTGGATTAACCCTGAAATAAAGAATTTTTATGATTTTACTGTAAATGACATTAAACTTATTGATTATAAAACAAATCCACAAATAAAAGGAATTCCAGTAGCAGTATAAATACACAAAAAATAAAAGAAGAATGATAAGAAATCATTCTTCTTTTTTTATTTTCTTACTTGAAGAACAAGCTTTCTGCTTCCGCAAGAACTGAAATTATGTTATTAAGTTCTTTTGAAAAAGAAGTGTCAATAGGTGATGAATCATTTACCGCCTTTTCCAGGTTTTCAATATGATAGCCTCCTTTAATATAATTTTGAACCTGTTTTTTATTATACTTACAATTTAGTCGATTAATAAGAAAAAGATTTTCAACAGTTCGACTTAATTAACCATATGGAAATGGCATCAGTGTTTTTTTTAGAATATAATCTTATGGGGTGATTGTGTATGAATGTAAAAAAAATTGATAAATTCAGAATATTTATAATAATTGCTGTTATTATTACATGTATATTACCTTATTTCATTGCTTATATAAAAACTCCAGCTGATAGTGTTTTTACAGGGTTTGTATACGAAACAATTGATAATAACACATATATATCAAAAATGAGTAACGCCGAGAAAGGATGGCATTTTATAAATAATTATACCACAGGTAACGATTATGGCGGGTATCATTTCATATTTTATATCATTTTGGGAAAACTGGCTTTATTATTTCAAATACCTTATATCTGGATGTTCCATATCTCAAGAACCGCACTTTCAATATGTTTAGTATTCGCACTTTATAATTTATTGGACAATTTGGAGCTAAAAGGTCATCAGAAAAACATTATTGCATTTTTTGTTTTATTTGGAGGCAACCAGCAGTGGCTGCTTGAGCTTGCTGACGTACTTACATATGGTCATGTTGTCAACAATGGGCTTATGATAGTTGAAAGTATGCCGTCATATTCTATGCTTTATATTCCGCATTTTATATTTGTGATGATTTTCCAGGTATTGATCGCAAAACATATTTATATATATGAAGAAAACAGGTTAAGGAATAGTTTATGGATAAGTTTGTTTTTATCACTGATATGTTTTGTGCATCCTTTTATTGCTGTATTTAATGGTATTATATTTGGACTTGTCATATTTATAAATGATATAAAAAATAAGCAGGTTAATTTAAAAAATATTTTATATATATCGCTTTTCGCAGTTTTTTCATTACCCTACCTGATATATTCCCTTTATGCTTTTACACATTTTGATATGCTTATTAAATGGCAATTACAAGGGGAATCAAAATTCAGCAGTGTTTCGCAGTTTATAATTGTCGGGGGGTTATCCATGCTTGCAGGTGTCTTTGTTGTTATAACAAAGTGGGCATGGGAAGGTAAAAGAAAGATTTTTTCATCATGGTTCGCAAGTATGCTGTTTTTAAGCATGTTCCCGTTTAATTTTCAAAGAAGGTTATGGGAAGGTTTATTTATTCCAGCTTTTATACTTATTGGCTGGTTTTTGTCAGAAAAGTTTAAAAATAGGTATATAACTGTTGTCGTAGCATTGTTTTTTGCTGCAAATACTTTTTGGATGGCTATACAGCCATTATTCATGCCGAAGGATTATGTTATGAGTTATATAAATTATGATTTTAAAGAATGTCTTGATTGGATTAATAAAAATGTTGGGGATGATGAAAGAATACTTGCGAATAATATTGAAGCCAATTTTATTCCTGCGTATTCCTTTAAAAAAGTTATATCAGGGCATCATGATGAAAGTTTTAATTATCAATATTGGGTCGATGTCTGGAAAACAATTTCTGAAACTGGGGACTATGAAGATGTAAATAAAATTGAAGCAGAGTATTATTTGGCGAATAGTAGTTCTAATGAATTAAATCCTGAAAAGTTTAAATTAGTGTATGAAAATGGAAATTTCCTATTATACAGGATAAAAAAATAAATAAAACACGAAAATAAGCTTCATTTATGTTTGTTTAAAATATTTTAAATTTGCTGGGATTCCAGCAACGAATTTTCCGTTTTTCATATTCGTATATCCTTTTATAATCCTTTTCAGCCTTTCATATGTTACTGACATGCAAATATTATTTTCATTATTCTGGCAAAGAATAAACTTTCTTTTGCCGTTATCATCTCTGTTTAATTCCAATACTGCTTGCCCAGTTGTGCCTGAACCAGCGAAAAAATCAAGAATAATGGAATCTTTTTTTACAAATATCTGTAAGAGGAATTTCATAAGTTTCACAGGCTTGGGATATTGGAAAATTTCTCTGTTTCCAAATATTTCTTTTAATTCTTCACTTCCATTTAGACTGAAGCAAACATCCTTACCCAATATAAGATTAGTCGGTTTTCGCCCGACAGACTCAAATAAAAACACTTTTTTAGACGGCACACCATTTCCGTCTTTACCCCAGTAAACCCTGTTATCATCAATCAATTTAGCCATGTTTTCTTTACTGTAATTCCATGGCTTGTTCCATACTTTACCTGTTGGCGATACTATTTCATAACTTACAGGATTTTTAGCCCTATATAATGAACAACTTCTCCATGGACCCCTTGGATCATTATCAGGATTTTTATAAGTATTTTTGATATAATCGTCTCTTAAAGGCAAATTATTATATGTTACCTTCGTTTTATCTTTTGCATAACACAAGATATATTCAGTAACGGATGTTATCCCTTTTTTGTCATTTGAAGGTGAATATTTATTTTGCCATATAAAATTCGCAATAAAATTTTCTTCATCAAATATATCATCACAAAGAAGCTTCAAATGGAACAATTCATTTTCGTCAATTGATATTAATATAACCCCATCATCCTTTAATAACCTTTTTGCAAGAATTAATCTACTGTTCATAAATTCGAGCCACTTCAAATGCTTATTCCCGTTAGTCAAAAAATTGTCAGTATAAACAAAATCATTTTTTCCTCTGTTATAAGGCGGATCTATATATATGACATGTATCCTGTTTTCATATTCTTTCATTAAGAAATGTAAAGAATATAAATTATCTCCTTCCAATAACAGATTATAGCTCGAATCATTTTTATTAGAATTTAATTCTAATTCTTTATTTTCTGTAAAATCAACTTTATCAACAACGATATGTGTATCAAATTTAAAGTTTTTTTTACCCCCTATACTTAACACCCCCATTTAAATCAAAAAATATATAATTACAAACATTTCAAACCGATTCAAGCGCTTTTTTGTCTTTTTGCACTTCTATTTTTTTTATAGAACGAGACACATTATTTTGTTTCGTATATTTCTGTTTTCTTATTTCTTTTAGGATAAGCTGGGTACCACATTCCTGTCCCTTGCAGCTGTCCCAATTTTTACCCACTCTTTTATATCCTATAAAAAAAACACTCTTATACATAATATATGTATATAAAAAAAATAGATGAATGGCAATTGTTTTATGATTTTTATTTTTTATGATATAATAAAAATAGAAAAAATTATTTTTTTTAAGGTGATATTATGGGAAGCATATGTTATAATAACAAGCTTATGAATAATGAATACCATTATAAATCACAACCTTATTCAGATCCTCCTATTAAAGTGTTTAACAGTAACAACGAAGAAATCGATTTATAGAAAAAGGAACCTTTAAGTGGTTCCTTTTCCTTTGCTTCTTTCATATTCCATATAATCATCCCTTAAAGAAAAGAATTCTTCTGGAGTAAGATATTTTGGTTTATGGCAGTAAAAGCATTTTCCTGGTTTCAAACCTTCTGTAAGTGTATATATTTCCGAAACATTGTTTCCCTTCATTACATTCAGCCAGTTAATATAATATGGCTTTATGAAAGCTAGCGGAAATGAATCTGGATATTTTTTGTTCCATTCTTCTTCTGTTACTTCAGGGTTTTTAATCAAAAATTTAAACATTTCATATTGCGTTGTATAAAATGGATCAGAGTTATCATTGTGCACAGTATGTTCAAGGAATTTAAACCCTGAAATACTGTAAGGAGAATATAAGTCAATCTCATTTGCGTAATGATCCAGCATATTATATACATCTTTAATTTTTAAATGTAAAAATTCGTTCAACGGTTTTAAAGCTGGTCGAAGTTCGTCGCCTTCTTCCCCGTAAACAGAAGATATTATTGTGCCGTTTAAATAAATTTCTGTCATTCCCGTCTCATTTCCTGAATGATACCGTATTAAAGCAAACGGGGTATCCTTAAATGATTCGCTTAATTTTTGCGCAACCAGGTCATTTCTTATAGCAAAACCCAGATCAACATAACTTGCAGCAAATAGAACCTTAATCCCGTATTTTTCATCTGTGTGACCAAACTCCAGAAGTTTATTTCCTTTTATTGACATTATTTTATTTCTTTTAGGGACTGGGATCCTGAAAATTTCATATTCTTTTTTCATTATAAATGGATGCAGAGCTGCTGCAACATCTTCATTTTTTATACCACTTTTATATAAAATTCCAAAAAATTTCAAACCCATAACTTATAACCCTTCCTATTTTTTTATTTTTTATATGATATGTTTGTTATTTTCGCTTTATTATTGTATTTATTAAAAACATTTATGGGATTGTTATTTTCATTAATATAATACATTATTAAGCTTTGAAAAGCAAGATAAAAAATTATTTTTTCAGTATAATTAAGAATGTAATAATTAGGCTTCCTTTCAGCAGAAATATAAGTTATATTTTTATTAAAGAGATATAAAATATTGTTTGCATCTCGAGATAAGTTTAAAGGAGGATGATAAATGTTCGGTATTACAGGGATTCCATTATACATTATTATTTTCTTCGGGAAAGCGACAGAAGTTTCTTTAAGCACTATAAGGACAGTGTTAATAACAAAAGGTGAAAAAACAATAGGCGCAGTTATAGGTTTCTTTGAAGTTTTATTATGGGTATTTGTTGTAAGCAGTATTCTTACAAACTTGTCTGAAGACCCTTTGAAAATTGTCGCATATGCTTTAGGTTTTACATTTGGTGTTTTTATAGGATCAGTCCTGGAAGAAAAAATAGGGTTGGGAACAAAAACAATAATGGCTGTTGTTGATGAAGAAGACGGATGCATATTGGCGGAAAGCTTAAGAAAACATGATTTAGGAGTTACGGTTTTTAAAGGTATGGGAATGAATAGCAAAAAAAGTGTTTTAATGATAATAGTAAAAAGAAAGGAAAGCCAAAAAGTTATAAATCTTATCAAAAAATATAATTCAAAAGCTGTTATAACAACATCTGAAACAAAACCAACATGCGGCGGATATGGCAGCCTATAAAAAAATAAAAATTATTTTTTAATTAAATTTTTTTGTTATAAGACATATCCGAAATACCAGTAAATAAAGGGGTTTCACGGGGATAAAACATTTCTTGCTTGAAATAGAAAAAATATTATGTTATATTGATTATGTCGAATCGGTAAAAGAAATAAAAAATATAAAACACATTTCAATTATAAATTGAAATGTAACCAACTATATTATATCGTAACTCAAAATATCATAAGAAATTTTTGAAAGGAGTGTTGTTTTCATGAAGGTAACTGAAGTTAGAATCACAAAATATGAAGTAAAAAATTTGAAGGCTTTTGCATCCATTACTCTCGATGATTCTTTTGTTGTTGATGGCTTGAGAGTTGTAGAAGGTAAAAAGGGACTCTTTGTTTCGATGCCGTCGAAGAGGACTAATAAGGGTAAGTTCAGAAATACTGCTTTCCCGATTAAGAGGGATCTGGCAAAAGAAATTTCGGATGCTGTTCTTGAAGCCTACAAGAATTCCTAAAACACATCTTTTGAACTGCGTCACTTCTGGGATTGCCCGTCTGTTGATCTCTTAACTAAATATCACGTCTGTCATGTCAAATAAAAGGGGAGTTAATACTCCCTTTTGTTTTTATATATATAATTTTTTCATAAAGATGTATATATCATATTATAGAGAAGATATAAAATAAAGGTGGAGGGAAAGCATAGGATGGAATATTTTAATACAATAAATGTTATAAAGGCAATTTTATATTTTGGAGAACATACCAAATGCAAATTGTATCGTACAAGGCTTTAGTTAATGCTTTTTTATTATGAAAAAGGATATTATCAATGCTATGGCAAGAAAATTTCAAACGGTATATTTTTATATAATGGTTATATCCCAGAATTAAAAGGATTGGATTATTTGCTTGAAAAATTGGATTCAAATGAAATAATAAAAATCAAAGAAAGTGATTATGGGAAAATACATTAGTATGTTTTGAAGAGTCAGAGTATGATGAAGACGAACTTAAAATCCTTACCAAAATTTTAAATCAGTTTGATGATATGACAACAAAACAAATTATAGATCGGTATTTAGAGCCTGAATTAAAGCATGGCGAAATTAAAACTATAACAGAAACATTTATTACATATGGAGGCATAGAACAGTTAATAAAAAGTTATAAATTAATGTTGACAATAGATAAGTTATTGCAAAATATACAACAACTGGTGAAATTATGTATTATGTTAGAAAGATGAAATTGGGCAAAACAGAACAGTTAGATAGTTTATCATTAGCAGCAGGTGAATTGTATACTAAAACATTAGTTGGGTTTTGGCGTGTTGTTAGAAAAAAGAATATATGGCTAATTGGTGAAAACCAAGTAGTTGGGGTTATGGCGTCCCCCATTGGTATTCGGTATGAACCGAATATGCAATAATCAGCATAATTCACTTAACGGATTATGTTGGTGTGTACGGTGTCGTTACATTGGAATTTAAGCCTTTGGAGAGTCATACCAAACGCAAGTAGGATTCCGAAAGCGGACTCTATGAATAAGGAAAAGAGCATAAAAGTTATAAAAGTTATAAAATTTATAACTTTTTATAAGTTTCTTATAACGGCTATTCATGATTTCAGGAAAAGTTATAACTTTATGCGGATCAACAAAATTTAAGAAAGAATTTGAAGAATGGAACATCAAACTTACAGGTATGGGAAATGTAGTATTCAGTGTTGTTTGTTTCACCCATGCTGATAATTTGAATATAAGCGAAAATGAAAAAGAAATGTTTGATAAAATGCATCTTAAGAAAATAGATCTGTCGGATACTATTTTTGTTATTGATGTAAATGGTTATATCGGCAACAGCACGAAAAAAGAAATAGAATATGCAAGAAAATACGGAAAAGAAGTGATTTTTATGTCTGAATTTATAAAAAAAGAGGGTAGTTGATAAACCCTCTTTTTTTAAAGCCTAGTATTAAGCTTTTGGTCCCTTAGACTTCCTGTACATCTTCCAGAAGTCATCTTCATCAATTATCTTTGTTCCGATAGCTTTTGCCTTTTTCCATTTTGTAGTTTCTTCTCCGTCAACATTGCTGGCTATCAGGTAATCAGTCTTTGAGGATACTGAATTTGATACATTTCCGCCTTCACCTATTATCAGACTAACAAAGTAATCTCTCGTCATTGACAAAGTCCCAGTAATGACGAAATTTTTGCCTTTTATTTGATCGTCTTCAATTATTTCAAATTTCCCTTTTTGCATTTTAACGTCTTCTTTCGAAACTTTTAGCTTGCTTGGATCTATAATATCTTCCAATTCATAATACGTTTCGTCTTCAAAAAGTTTACATCCTTGTTGTTCTAATTCTTCCATAAGAAGAAGAGTTTCAATATCTTTTAATTTCTTGATTGCTTCATTTTTTGTAACTCCGCCGATATCTGGCGTATCAAGCAGAATCTGATCTATTGTCCCAAGCTCTATATGATATCGAAGTGTTTGTATATTTTTAACTTTATTCGCCAGATTTTTAGCTCTTTTTTCTCCGAAACCATGGATTTTTAAATCTTTAATAAATTCTGCAAGTGTTGAATAATTTTTCATGATCCATCTCCTTTTTTTTACCTGACAGTTTATTTATTTTGTATTATCTTATATTATACTATATTTTTATTGATTTTAAAATATGTTATTTAGACGTTTTTTATTGAAAAATTTCTTTATTTTGAGTTATAATAATTTCACAAGCAAAAATTATTTTCAGCAGGGGGGATCAAAATGAAAGATTTTTATTATGGATGCGAAGAATTTTTTGTTCCATCCCAGGAAGAAGATCCGTATGATCAGCAAAAACATGGATGCTTAACTGATAATGGCGTCAAGCCAGGGGATAAAATAAAAATAAATGATAATGTATACAAGGTATACAAAAGCGATAAATCTTTCTTCTATAAAAAATATATAATCCATAAAGGATTAAGAATCCCAATTGAAAGATTAAGGCTTGATAAAATAAAAATAATTAAAACATAAAAAACCGCTGTTAAAAAACAGTGGTTTTTATTTGCTTTTAACTTTCATATAATTTTTTGCAATAATATAGTTAATATATGAATTTTGTTGTGTTAAGTATAGATTATATTTTCTTATTAAAATGGGAATAATTACAATTGTAGATTTTTAAGTAATAGTGTAGAATTGAATAAAGGAAGTGTATTTATGATAAATACGAAACATATAAAGAATTCCTTTGAAAGGGCTTTTAATGAAAATATAACAATTTTAGAAGAAAAACCCGATTTAATCAAGGTAAGAGGGGCTTCTGGAAATATTTATATTATCAGGAAAACAAAAGATCAAAAAATATGCTCCTGTTCCTGCCCTCACTTCTTTTTCAGAAGGGTAGCCTGTAAACATATGGTTAAAGCATCATTGCTTACAAATAAAGAAATCAGTGAGTTCTTCCAAATGCGACATAGGCAATGAAATATAAAAAAGGAAGCATCTTAGCTTCCTTTAAATTTCTAATACGTTTTCGTATTTAATTTGCGCTTCAATTCTCTTTCCAAATTCCATATTTTCCCGCATCTTTTCAGCAACTTCAAAATCATTGATATTAATACTTACTTCTAATATCTCCTGATAAATTTTATTACCTATATTTTCATTATTCAAAAATATCGCATATCCTTTGTTTATGCTGTATTCAAATTCATTAATAAAATCTCCGATTCTCATTTGCCCTCTTTCTTCAGATTTATCCATAATTTCCAAAGTATTTAAATACCTGTTAAAAAATATACCAAATTTCTTTTGGGTATCTTCATTTATAATTGATATTTCAGAATAATCAATACCATTTTGTATAATCGATTTTATAGTATTTATTGCATAATTGTCATTTGCTTTGTTCTTGATAAATTCATAATTTGCAAATTTTGGAAGAATTTCACGATATTTAATTTCTTTAATATTTTCAATATCTATTGCTTCTGGATTCATTATAAGACCAGATTCAAATTGCCAGTTTGAAAGATTTATTGGGCGCATAAAATTCGCTGTTTCCCTAACCCCTTTTTGTGTTACATACATCATATCATACATTGTTGATAATTTTTCATAATCTGGAAAAATATTATCATTCAACTTATATTGAACATCTGGATTTTTCGTCAAAAGGTTCTCCAAATCTTCATATGAATCTATTATTAGAATTCTTGCATCCTTTTTAAAAGGGATTTCATAAAAGTACCCATTCGTAACATTATAAGTCCTGTAGTATTCATTTTCAAGAAATTCATGCCATTTGGAAATGTATTCTCCGTTTAAATCATAGGGAGCTACCCATAATCCTCCCAATGGCTTTACTGTATAATTTGACACTTTTTCAAATTTCGATATATCAAATGGACTTCCCAATAATATTCCCAAATGTTCCATATATAAAATCACCTCATTCTTATATTTTTATTATTTTACTATCAAATGGATACTTATATCACATTTTAATAAAAAAAGAAGGATGAAAATCCTTCTTTTTTTATAGTTTTTTGCTTCTTATCAGCTTCGTCCTGATCCAAAATCCTTTATTATATCGGAAAAGCCATTTTCTTCTTTGATATTGTTATAAATATTTTGTTCTTCTTCTTTGAAATCTGACAAAACAACTGTATGATCATAAGTGTCAAATTCTTCATTATAGAAACTTGTATCATCTTCGCCTGCTCCACCCCAGGATTCCCAAAGAATATATTTTGCATCCTTATTTACGGTCCCTGCTTCTGGGGTAAGATCAACATTTGCCCAGTCAGCACCGTAGCCCATGAATTTTTTTGAAGTTATTTCCCTTAAAATATCTTCTCCTAACCTTATATAAGATTCTAATTTATATTTCTTTATTATTGGCATAGCTTTTTCCGTATCGGAAATTTTTGCAAAAGCCCCAATAAAACTGCTGCTTGAACTATTGCTGACAAAATCCATTCTGAACTTCATTTAAAATTTCTCCCCTTTTCATTTTTTATTTCTTTTACTATTTTATTTATCGGTAAAAAAATGTATAAATTAAAATTAACTGGATACACTCTTGTAGGGGTGATAAAAAATGAACAATCAGGTTGAAAAATACAGAAAATTAATCGAATCATTAAATTCAAAACAAATAACTTTGTATAAACGTGGAAAACTTATTCCAGTAAAAAAACAGGACAAATTGTAGGAGTATATCCAAATTTTTTCAATGTAAAATTTAAAAACTATGTGGAAGCTATTCCATTCAGCGATCTTGTTTCAAAAGTATGGATTATAGAACAACTGGCTGTTTCAAATGCAAAATAAAAAAGCCCCATCAATTATGGGGCTTTAACTTTGCTTTTTCTTGTTTCTTTATTTTTTGTTTAATTGATTTTTGGGCAATTCAATTGTATAATATAATAAAATACAATATTAAAGGATGGATGATATATGAGGGTGCTTTTTTCCGATTGGAAAGATATATTGCGACCAGAATTTAAGAAAGACTATTATAAATTGCTTATGGAATTTCTGAAAAAAGAATATGAAACAAAAACGATATATCCTCAAAAAGAAAATATTTTTGCTGCACTCAACTTTACACCATATGAAAAAACAAAAGTAGTCATTCTTGGACAAGATCCTTATATTGGTCCCAATCAGGCACATGGTTTAAGTTTTTCTGTTCAGAAAGGCGTACAAATTCCAAAATCACTGCAAAATATTTATAAGGAATTGCATGATGACCTTGGATGCTACATTCCAAATAACGGTTATCTTAAAAAATGGGCTGACCAGGGTGTTCTGCTGTTGAATGCATGCCTGACTGTTGAAGCTGGAAAACCAAATTCACATAAAGGGAAAGGATGGGAATTTTTTACTGATAAAATAATAGAAACCCTTAATAACAAAGAAACCCCAGTTGTATTTATCCTTTGGGGGGCTAATGCAAGATCCAAGAAATTACTAATTACAAATAAGAAACATTTAATTATTGAATCTGCTCATCCAAGCCCATTATCAGCTTATCATGGCTTTTTCGGCAGCAGACCATTTTCGAAGACAAATAACTTCCTGATAAAAAACAATATGGAACCAATTGACTGGCAGATCGAAAACATTTAAAAAAGAACGGATAAATTTGCCCGTTCTTTTTTTATCTGCTTATTAAAAATACACCAAAACAAATACATAAGGCTCCAACTATCTTTATAACAGTTAACGGTTCTTTAAACAGAATACAGGATAAAACCATTACTAAAACATACCCCATGCTTAACATTGGATAAGCGACGCTTAAAGGGAATTTTGATATTACGTACAGCCAAATCACAGCGCTTATTCCGTATAACACAAGTCCGCAAAAAACATAAGGCTGAAAAATTGTTTTAAGTATGGAAGGTATAGATGTTATACTTACTTCTGGCAATAACGAAACACCCTTCTTCATTGACAGCTGCCCACAAACGCCTAATAAAACTGATGAAAAAAGATATAACCACCTCATATTTATACCCTCCTGTCTGTAATATCCAATTTAGCATGCTTTTTTCTTATTTTCAGTAAATCCATGAACATAACTATTGAATCTCTTACAATATTGACACTTGAAACTTCATCATTTACCCATTTTACAGGAAATGATTTTATCGTATACCCAAGTTTCCGCGCAATATAAAGTATTTCAACATCAAATGCAAACCTGTCTATTGTCTGCCTTGGAAAGATGTCGTTTGCGCTTTGTTTTGTGAAACATTTAAAACCACACTGAGTATCTTCAAATGGTAAATTAGTTATTATATTTCTGATATATGAAAAAATTTTCCCAATAATCTTTCTATATAGCGACTGATCTTTTTCAACCCTTGAATTACTCCCTCTTCTGGAACCAATAACTATATCCGCATCTTCTATCAGCTTTGCAGCAACACCGATTTCTTCAACTGGGGTTGAAAGATCCGCATCAGTAAAACAAACAATATCCCCAGACGCCGATAGTATCCCTCTTTTTACAGAATATCCTTTTCCGCGGTTTATTCCGTTGTCCAGTATTTTATAAACACTTTCAGGATATTTTATATTTTTTAATTTTTCCAGAGTGTTGTCCTTACTGCCATCGTTTACTGCAATTATTTCAAACTTTTCAAAGTTCTCCGACAGATACATGTAAAGTTTTTCAATATTTTGTTTTATATACCTTTCTTCATTATAACACGGAACAATCACAGAAATGTATTTTTTTATCATTTAACCCCCTCCCCTTCTTTTACAAAAAATATCGATAAATTATCTTCGTAAACTTTTTTCCAATCCTTTGAAAAAGCAACAACTTTTGTCAAAGGTTGGTTTTTTGACAGGAAAATAGCATCAAAATCATATTTTTCAACAAGTTCTTCATAATTTTCTTTCATCTTTAGAATATTTACATAATCCTTCATTGTAACCTTTGAAAAAATATCAGCCCGACCATCTATAAAAACATTTATTCCTTTATCATGCAATTCCCAAATTAAAAAACCGCCCCAGTCATATTCATTCAACATTTTTTTCGGAGCATATTTTTCTATGACTGGAATAGCGTCAACAGGAAAATTCTTTTCTGGATTTAAAGGCTTACTCCATATTTGGGCAATGTTAAAAACAGATATAAAAAGTAATGAAGTTATCATGATAACAAGAATGTTGTTAGTTATATTTTTTATATATTTAATAAATTTAATTTTACTTAAATCCAGAGGTTCAATATATTTTATCACAACAGGGTTGGCTGCTATTGCAAAATAAGGGGCAAGCCTTGCTGACTTAAGGCTTAAATATGCAAATGCTACAATAGTAAGTAAATCAAATATTTTTATATCTTTTTTTGTAATTATAAGACAGCAAAAAACAAAAACAAGGCAAATAAAAATAATTATCCCAAGCGGGTTATGGAAATTTGGGCTTTGCCATTCTGTAATATTTTCAATCATTGTCGTATCAAGCATGTTCGATGCGGGATATAATAAAATCTTATAAGTATAGGGATTTATAAGAGATGATAAAATAGAAGCTATAAGGACTGATAATAAAGTAGTTATTTTCTTTTTTTCTGTTTTTTGTGAAATTATTTTTGCATATTTAAAATTAAACAAATTGCAAATAATAGACATTATTATAACAACAAAAAGTAAACTTGACGAACCGCCGTGCAGGTTAACCCAAAGGGTTGAAATAAACGGTAAAAACCAAATAATCTTTGTATCTGAATTCAGATGCTTGTTTACAATATAAATAGTTAATGAAAAGAATAATAAGCTGAACATCATAGGTCTATGTGAAGAAAAACATGCTACTGTTATTGTGTATATAATAATCCATATCAGACAAATATATGGACTCTCTTTTATTTTTTCCCTGAAATCCTTTAATGAAAAGAAAAATACAAGCATAAACATTAATGGCGGGAAAAATATAAAAGCTTTTGAATAAGTTATATTGTTTAATAATGCAAAAATAACATCACTTAACCATTCATGGGCAATCCAGTTTAAATTGTTTTGAATACCATACCAGGAAAATATGTCGGTATATGGAATTTGTTTTATATTTAATATATATTCTCCTGTTTTCACATGCCACCAGAAATCATAATCAACAACCTGGTAAATAGTCAGGGTTATTCCAATAAGAATTGCAAAAGAAATAACCAATATATATAGAAAATTTTCTTTTACTTTGCTCACAAAAACAAATCCCCCTTTTTATACGCTTTTTATAATTTTATATTATCACAGGAAATCATTAAAAACAACAAAAATACAGTTTAATAAAAAAAATCCCCCGTTTGTTTAAAACAGGGGATCAATTTCATTCCCGTATTTTTCGATCACATCTTTAAAAGTTTTATATGAACATAAATCTTTCGGGAAAGAATATGAATTAGTTATGAAATCAATTCTTATTTTCATATATTTGCACACTTCAGACCTGTTTAACAGTCATCGCCTTTTTCTACATACCTTTCGATGAATTCAGCCAATGTAGTTGTGCTGTGGTAGTCGATGTCGAATGTAGTAACGGTAATTTCATCATCTTCTTTAGCTGTTTTGTCAACAAATTCTTTTAACTTTTTCAACGAAAAAGATGTACCGTATTCCTCTGCCGTAAACTCTTTCATGTATGAAAACAAGTCTTCCATTTTCTTATTTTTTATATAATTTAATATTGGCATGGTTGCATAAAATATGTCCTGCCCATCCCACAGGTATCTTCCAACTATTATATAATGCCCTTGTGTCAAATCGATGTCATCAAAGGAAACATCCTTGCCTATGATGACAAAGCTGCTTGAGCTGCTGTTTGTTACGAAGTCTTCTCTGATTTTCATACATACCTTCCTTTCAATATCTTACCTTTTTATTTTTTATTGTTTACATTATTATATTCGCCTGGAGGTATTAATTCAACATTTTTATTATATCATATATCACAAAAAAAAGAAATGACATTATATATAAATATGATAAGACATTCGCACGCAGTTTTATAATTAATTTTGTTAAGACACAATAATATTGTGATAAATAAATGATATTTCAGGGGGGATATAATTGAACAAACTTGAAAAAATAGTTTTTTATACCGTAATTATATTTACATTAATTGTTATTTGTATTGCGTTTTACACATTGATTTATTGCATATATAACAGAACATATTCTTATTCAGTAAGCAGGGTTGTAACATATCAATCAAATGATGTATCAGAAGAAAATGAAAACAATGACGAGCAGCCTGAAATCGATCGTAATTATGGTAATAATGATAAGAATAATGAATATATAGAAGAAGACAATAATAATATAAAGGACATTAAAAATATCTTTTCAGAAAAATCTTTTGTTGTTTACGAACCTAATGTTTCGAAAAGTGAAGTAATTGAAAATGAAAATTTTGTTTTTGATAACACGGAAAAAACATTTTATAATGAATTGCAGAAAATGAAAAATTTCACATATGAAGACATTCTAGAGATAGAACATGAAAATGGAATAGAAAATCCAGAAAATTATATTAATACAAGAAGTATTATAGGAATGATGAAATATAGTATGCTATGTCTTACAAAGGGAGATATTGAATCTTTTGAAAAAATTGCACGATACAGGATTTCTGAATATACAAAAAAACAATATGATAACTTTATTGGTAAAGATATAAAAACATTCAAATTTTATCCATTAGTTACTGACAGCAGAATTTATGTAGAATATGATACTGTAAATAGAAAAGGAATAGCCATGGATTTTATAAAAAACACGAATGGAACATATTATTTCGCTAATTTCCGATAAAAAAATCAGACGTAAGGGGGTAATAATATGTTCAGTCAAAATCCGTTCGCAGAAATGCTTTGTTCAAAAATGAAGAAAGCGAAACAAAATGGATTTATAGATTATATTATAATAGCTGAAAAAGCAAGAAAGATGTTTCTTGCGAAGAATATACATGTGCCGCTAGAAATCGATTGTTTAGATACTCTAAAGGAAAATATCAAAAAAGTGGTTATTTCCCAGGAATTTTCAAATATAAACTGGAATAAATATACGGAAGAATTAAAAAAACTGAAGGAAATTTTTAAAGAAGAAGAAAAACTTGATGCAAAAAATGACGCTGAAAAAATACAAAAGCTTAATGAAAAGAAATTTGAATACATTTTTGCGATTACGGATGAATTTAACACAGAAGAAACATATAAAAAAACAATATCATTTCTTTTTTCCCAAAATTTAAATTATTCATTAGAAATACAGGAAATCAAAGATATTTTAGAAAAGCACAAAATAAACATAAATAATTTTAGTGTCAGGTATGATGCTGAAACTGCACTTATTTGCTCAAGAAAAATATTGAAATTGATTTCTGGAAGCAGGTTGGATTTGATTAAAGATAAATGTTTGTCTTTAAATAAGAATATAAAAATATAAAAGGTATCATCCACAAAATAAAGTGGATGACTTTTTTTATTTTTTTTTACATTATTTATTATATAATGCAATATGAATAATTTATCAAAATTTTTGCAAGAAGACTCCACCTTCTTTAAGGTGGAGATGAATTGCATATATACTTACAATATAGAAAGGAGGTGACAAAACGGAAGTTACAAGAGTTTTAACTGTAGTTGTGGTATTGTTAAGAAGTCTAATCGCAAACATAGAGGCTTATATATTTGTAGTAGCTGTAAAACTGTAATAAACGCAGATGTAAATGGTGCAGTAAATATACTAAAAAGAGTAACTCCAAATCTTGAGATAGATAGGAGTAGAGGGTTTTTGGACAACCCTGTTAGGATAAGAATATCCTAACGAATCTCCATCTTCTATAAGATGGAGAGGTTCAACGACGATATAATAAATACTCAGAACTCTATCGCAAAAGCTGTTTAAAAGAGTGGTTTCCATACCACTTTTTTTGTTCTTAATCCCGCATCAATTGGTGAATAAACAAAAATAATAAAGAATAATATTAAAAGAATAATGTTATTATTTGTGCAGGGAGTGGTTGGCGTGTTTTTTTTCCTATTATTGATAGCCTTTTTAGTTTATTTGTATTTTACAAACGGAGAAATCCATATAAAGAACCAGCATTTTGAAATTAGCCTGTCGAAAAACGCGATAATGGAAGCAATTAATAAAAATAAGTCGAAACATGTATGCGCAAATTGTGGAATACCAATTCAGGAAGATAAAATTATATGTGATAAATGCCATGAAGATGAACTTGATATCTATTCTTCTTCATCAATGGAAGATATAAATATTGAAAAGGAAAATACTTTTGTCCAGCGATACAAAAGATTATAAGGAGTTGTTAATATGAATGAAAAAATAAAAAATGCAATAACAAAAATAAAACAAGTGGTATCAAATATATATAACCTGCCCTATGGAAAATTTATTATAGGAGGAGTAGCGATTATTTTTGCCAGTATATTGATAATTATCTTATCCACTACTGAGAAGGACGAGGAAAAACCGCTTAATATGGTATATGCCCAGAAGTTAGGAACAAGTAAATACGGGGATGTAGTTTATACTGGAACTGTGTCGGAAGATGGTCTTCCTGATGGAAGCGGTTTAATAAATATAAAAGACGAAGAAAATGGAATTAATATAACTATAGAAGGGACTTTTAAAAACGGGAATTTTATTGAAGGAACGTTTATCTATGAAGATAAAGAGAAAAACTTACTTGTTAAAAACAATGGGGCATTTGAAAATAATATGCTTGTATCAGGAACATCATATATAGAAGATGAACATTTGCGCATTACAAGAACTGGCTATTTTGAAAATTTCCTTCTTACAGGGGATGGGATAAAATCAATTACAAATGATGGAATCCTGGTTGAAAACATAGGGGGTTATTTTATTGATGATTTTGTTGAAGAAAAATAAAAGGGCGACCCTTTATACAAGTTGGGTCGCTTTTCTATTCTATGACCTTATAGCCAAGCTTTTTTATATATTTATATATATTCATATCTTTCTTTTTAGCTACCTTGTATATTTTACTGTATAGTTTCGGATCTGTTGCCGCAAGCTTTAATACCTTTTTGTTCGGATAAAGTTCCTTAAGTCTTTCTGAAATTTCTTTTTCAATTGTGTCATCCTTAAATAACACATACTCAAATCCAAGTTTTTTAAGGTAATCCTTTATGTTCATGAATTCAGATCTTGCATGATGCAATATTCTATAATAAAGTTTTACGTCTTTTTTATACAAATCTTTTACTTTACCATTTGGATAAAGTAACAAGAGATCTTCCTTATCCTTTGAATGTATTTTCTTCTTTGTATTTCTTGAAAAAATATATCCATTTTGGAGAAAGAAGTCTTTTAAAGTCAAATCTTCATCCCTTGCCAATAGTTTAGCCTCTTCATAAACCCTCGGCGCCCTCTCCTTTAAACCATTGACATATCCATCTGGATATATTTTATCAATTTTATCAAAAAACTTTAAGTTTTTATGCTGCATTTGTGTCCTCCTTTTTCTTTTATCCTTTATGTATTTTTTTATATAAGTATTTTCTCTTTATATAAATATTATACAATATAAAAACATGTTATGTCAATAACGCCTTAAAAAAACAATAAAAAATGGCTTAATTAAGCCATTCTCATTAAAATTATGGTCTTTTTTTCGTTATATTAATGTTTAAAAAATCACTTTGGAGTGTCATGTTATTAATTCCAGTTTTTTTTAAAGTTACTATTCTTTTTTCTGTAGGCAATCCGTCCAGAAAATCCACATCCAAATATAATTTTATGCTTTTATCTGGTAATATTTCTTTCTTTTCTATTTTTGAAATACTTTCATATTCAGAATACATGACCCCGATTTTTAATTCTTCGTCTGAAATATCTATCACATAATTTGTCGTATTTTCTTCATCTGTATAATACCACATCCCATTTATACGGTATGGATCATTTATA
>Ga0209537_1001570_pt1 | contig 25320 bp, 29 predicted proteins | sample BioPla4DNA1_FD_187698 | JGI IMG/M metagenome (GOLD analysis project Ga0209537, IMG submission 187698) | Biogas fermentation microbial communities from Germany - Plant 4 DNA1 (SPAdes) (version 2) | ecosystem: Engineered > Bioreactor > Anaerobic > Digestate | place: Bielefeld, North... | reverse complement strand
TAAACTCCGGAGTGAATTGTCGTCTACCCATTCGTGAACCCTCTTTTCTGACAATCTACTTGTCCTTTATTATATCAGGCTCACTTAGATTTTCGAATTTTTTGTCTTAAATCATGGGTACATTATAAACAATGGTTTCTTCTTTAGTGCAGCTTATAATGAAAATCATTACATCTGGTTCTCCCCAGGTTATCGTTTTGACCTTGCCGATGGAAAGAGTTTTGTAGCTGTAAGTGTCGATTACGTTAATTTTGATAATGATTATTACAGAGATTACAATAAAGAAAATGAGGATATCAACGAAACCCTCGATGATTTGTTTACCCTGGAAATAAACAGTAAATTTTTCATTGGTAACGCCCGGATTATCGCCAATCTCTGGCTTCCCGAAGATAACGATGTTGAAGACACGAAATATACAAAATATTACCTCGGGGCAAATTTCTTAGTCAACGATGCACTGGTGATCGGCGCCGACCTTTACGGTAAAAATTCCGAGCTGGACTTCAGCATGGGCATGACCTGGAAACCAGCCCCCCTCGTCATCGATGCTTGCGCCGGTATTGATTATGACGATGATTATTACTTTTATTTAAGCTGTATGTATCGTTGGAACGAAAACTACAGTTTCGGTGTAGGAGTCGATAAATATCAAGATTGGGATGCTGAATATTATCTTAAATTTAAATACGCCACAGACAAAAATGCCATCGCCGCATATTATACCATCGAAAATGAATATCTTAAGGATTATTGTTTCTGGCTCAACAGCACTTGGTACTTTGACTAAAACTCTTGCCCTATAATATTCTCTTTATTACGTTTAGCCAAAATCAGAACAGCCCCTGCTTTTGCATGTCAAAAAAGGGGCTGTTCTTTTTTTCCTCTGTTCAACTTTTTTCGGGTTTGTAACATAAAATGACAGTACTTTTCACCTTTTATACATTTGTCCTACCAAAGAATAAATCGGTGCTATATTGTTACCTCTTTTTTATATCAATTATGATTTAGTTAAAATGTGTTATTATAATATTGACCATAAATGACCATTAATGTATAATTTATTCGGTTTTAGGCTGAATTTTATTAATTAAAGGAGTTGACAATGAATGAAACGAGTTCTGGTTTTAGCTCTTGCATTGGTCCTGACCTTGACCACAGGCATTGCCGCCATGGCAGCAATCGAAGCCCCCGGTGAAACCTGCATTGATTGGGAATGGGGTATCGGTTGGGATGATCCCTTCTATGAATTCGGTTTCCTAAATATTGACAGTCCCGTAGCCGGTGTAGACGGCATATGGCATTTATGGGGCACCTACTATCAAAATGACTTTACCTTTGCCCAAGTTTTGTTTGGAGAAAACAATGACAACAGCATCAATGCATTAAGAGGCAGCTACCTCTTTGAAAACAATTTCTTTGTCGGCGCTGAATTCGTCAACGATGACAGCAATGGTGATTATTTCCGAATTGCTCCCGGTTATCGTTTCAGCTTGGGTGAGCGGAGCTACGCTGCAGTTAGCGTGAATTTTACCGATCCAGATAACGGTGATTCTTATACTTATCTTGAGGGTAACGTCCGCTACTGGTTTGACAACGCCAGGATTCAAGGCCACCTCTACATTCCCTTTGACAGCGATTATAGCTTTGAATTATTGATTCATCCCTCTTTCAAGATTCAGGACAATCTTATCGTTGGTGCTATCCTTGAGTATATCGAGGATGAAACTGAAGAGATCTCCGTTATTGGCGGTTGCACCTGGATGCCGGAGAAGTTTGTCATTGATACCATCTTGTCCTTCAATTACGAACACGTTGATCAAACATACTTCATGGTCGGCGGACTCTATCAATTGACTGACCAATTCGCCTTTGGCGCCAATATCGATAAGCTTGAAGATCAAGACACCCAATTTGCCATCAAAGCTAAATACGCTCTCAATGACAAAGCCAATCTCAAATTCAAATACGACTTTGAGACCGATGATGCCGGGGATGCCATCCTCTTGACCTACTTCTCCAACTTCTAATAGCTGTTTTAAAATCTTAGAGAGCTCCTTTTTGCAAAATAAAGGAGCTCATTTTTTGTCCTTGTCTCCCGCCATTTTGCTAACGACCGTGCTTATCATCTCGACAATTGGTATGAGATCGATGAGCTCCAACCCTTCGCTGAAGTCGGCACCCATCACTATGCGGTTAAATTCAAATAAGCCACCGGCGGCGCCAGCAGCTTCAAACTGTCCTATGCCTTTGATAGCGAATATAACCCATAGACGTTCAACATTACCTATACCCGGTTCTTTAAGTAAACTTCTTGAACAAAATAACACGAAGCCCCGGTCATATTTATGCCTCATCTGAGTTCACTTGCGGATAAAATGCCTATATTCGCTTTAATACTTTGTTTTCTGTTACCTTCCTTTTAAATCTCTTATTATAATATTGCCATCGACTCAACTATATTATATAATTTATCCAGGTTTTAACCATATTAAAAAATAAAGGAGCGTGTTTTTTGTGAAAAAAGTCTAATCCTCACCCTGTTTGTCTCCTTATTTTTGACCTTGGCCACTTGCAGCATGGCCGCAATCCGTACTGAAGACAGCGATTACAGTGTTGACAGTTGGTACGGGATCGACGAAGTTTCCCCGTTCGCTGAATTCAGAGGTGATTTCGCTGACGGTACTGATTATTATTTTTTAAACAGAAAATATTTTCTAAACGAACAAACCTTTGTCAATGTTAGATATGCCGATCTTTACTATGATTCGGGGTTTGGTTTTTCCGGAAGTTACCTTTTCGGAAACAATTTCTTTTTAGGTTTTAGCGCCGGGGAGTTGTCTGATGTTCCGGGTTTGCCGCCCTTTTCACCTGCGTTTCCCCTCGCTTGGGAAGCCATCACTATCTCCGCCGGTTACCGTTTCAATCTTGGCGAAAAAAGTTTTCTTGCCGCAAGTATCGGTTACTGGGATCCTGATTATTTCTCTGATGAAGATTATTTCCTGGATCTATACGGAAAGTTCTACTTCGACAACGCCCGGGTTAAAGCCCGTATTACCTTACCTGAAGACAGCGACATTGAATACTATTTCCTCAACGCCAACTTCCAAATTATCGATAACCTCGTGATCGGCGCAACATATGAAGGAGTAGATTCTGATTCTTACCTAAGTGCAGGATTTACCTGGAAACCTGAACCGTTTATCATTGATGGTGAAATTGGTGAAGATTATTATGATAAAACATACTACACCCTCAGCGGTATGTATTGCATAAACGAGAATAACCGTTTCGATGTTGAAGTTTACAAATATGAAGACATTGACGCCCTATTCACTGTTAAATATAAATATACCAATGACGCTGGCAGTTTCAATCTCGCTTATACCTTTGATAACGATGATATATCATCTGACAGTTTAACCTTATCCTATGCCATGTTCTTTGAATAAGCATCTCGCCTAAAAACAAAAAAGCCCCGGCAATTATGTGCCGGGGCTTTTCTAATAATCAGGACTTACCAGGCGTTAATTAGTCGTTAAGAGATAACCGCCTCTCCAGCAACTCCTTGTACTCCGCTATGTTTAACTTCACTTTAGCTACTCCCTCTTCCATGGCTGCTTTCGCCACGGCACAGGCCACCGCGGGTACCACCCGACGGTCAAAGGGGTTAGGAATGATATACTCCCTGTTTAAGTCCTTGGGTTCCACCAAGCCGGCGATGGCATGGGCCGCTGCGATCTTCATGCCTTCAGTAATCTGCCGGGCCCTTACATCCAACGCCCCCCGGAAGATGCCGGGGAAACCCAGTAAATTGTTGATCTGATTTGGATAATCGGAACGTCCCGTTCCCACCACGAAAGCTCCGGCAGCCAAAGCCTCTTCTGGCATAATTTCAGGAACCGGGTTGGCCATACTGAAGATAATGGGGTTAGCCGCCATACTCCCTACCATCTCCCGGGTAACAATATTACCCACGGAAACACCAATGAAAACGTTTGCTCCTTTTAAAGCCTGTTGCAAATCCCCCTGTTCCCCTTGGGGATTGGTCAAGCGGGCCAGTTCCTCTTGGTAACTATTACCCGCACAATGGCCGGGTGCCAAGATCCCCTTGGTATCGCAGACCCGGATCCGCCGGGCTCCGGCATGCCATAACAACATGGCGATGGAATATCCGGCGGCGCCAGCGCCGTTAATCACAATTTTAGCGTCCTCCAACGCAATACCGGCCAATTTTAACCCGTTGAACAACCCGGCGGCGCAAACCACGGCCGTTCCATGCTGATCATCGTGGAAGACTGGGATCTCCAGCCGTTCTTTTAACTTTCTTTCAATTTCAAAACACCGGGGCCCGGAGATATCTTCCAGGTTAATCCCGCCAAAGGTCGGCGTCAACCGAACTACGGTCTCCACCACTTCATCCACGTCTGTTGTGGCAAGACAAAGGGGAATGGCATCGATATCCGCAAAGCTCTTAAAAAGAATGGCCTTACCCTCCATTACCGGCAGCGCCGCCTCAGGGCCAATGTTTCCCAAGCCCAAAACCGCTGTGCCGTCACTGACCACAGCCACCATATTTCCGCGATTGGTGTAGCGGAAGGACTCCTCCGGATTTTGGGCAATGACCTTACAGGGCTCCGCCACCCCCGGTGAATAGGCCAAACTTAATTCCCACTTATTGCTGACCGGTACTTTACTCCGGATGGCAAACTTCCCTTTGGCCTTCGCATGCAAGCGTAAAGCATCTTTTTTTAAGTTCATTTAGATATTCCTCCTAAATCATGCCTTTCCCCGACGTTTCTTCCGGCTATTTACCCTGCTTTGGCAGAAACTTTCTGCCTCAGCCAAGCAATCTTTGCCGGACCGCTTCATAAAGGATAATGGCTGCCGCAGTAGACACATTCAACGATTCCGCCTGACCTGGGAGGGGAATACTGAGATATTTGACCAGATGTGACACCTTCCAGGCTCCCGACAGGCCACTACCCTCGTTACCAACGATAATACTAGCTTTTCGCGGAAATACATTTTCATATAGCGAGACGGTTGCCCGGGGATCACCGGCAAATAATGCCACCCCGTTCTCAGCAGCCCAGGTCATAATGGCCTCCGGGGCGGCAACGGTTGTTTCCAGGTGAAATATCCCGCCCATCGTGGCGCGAACAGCCTTGGGATTATAGCGATCAACCGTTCCTGGGGTCAGCAGGCAAAGCTTTGCCCCAAAAGCCCAGGCCGTCCGGATGAGCACCCCCAGGTTTCCCGGATCCTGTACCCCATCAATCACCAGGGCCAAATAATCGTCACTGGCAGGTACAGTAGGAATGCTCTGATTGTTCTTTTGTTTAACCACTGCCAGGATTCCTTGGGGCTGCTCGGTGTCGGAAAGATCCCGCAAAACAATTTCCGATAGTTCGGTGACGGGGATCCCTTGCCGGGATGCCGCCGCCGCCAATCTCTGAATTTCTGTCCGTGGGTTATTGCTGCCCACAAGGATACGTACAATTTCATGGGCTGAGGACAATAGCTCCGCAACCAAGTGAGGACCTTCGACAAGAAAGAGACCGCTCTCCCGCCGCCCTTTGCCTGTTTTCAGTCGCCGTAGCTCTTTTACCAAAGGGTTACTTTTACTGGTAATTTGCACGCCGGCTCCTCCCATAAAAAATCGGCCCTGCTGGGCCGATAAGTGATCACTTATTAACAGCGGCTTTTACCGTACCGACCAGTTCCTCAAAGGCTTTACCGTCATTAACGGCCAGATCCGCCAAGGCTTTCCGGTTGATCATGATCCCGGCCTTCTTCAGGCCACTGATTAATGTGCTATAGGTCATGCCGTTATTCCGGGCCGCCGCATTGATCCGGGCGATCCAGAGCCGGCGAAAATCCCGTTTCTTGGCCTTCCGGTCCCTGTAAGCATAGGTCAGGGACTTCAGGATTTGGGCATTGGCCACGCGGAAGACACGGCGCCGGGCGCTGCGATAACCCTTGGCCAATTTCAAAATCTTTTTATGACGGCGGCGAGCCGTAAATCCACCTTTTACACGAGCCATTTTGAGAATCTCCTCTCTTCTTCAATAATATCAAAAGTTAAACTTTAGATGGCCAACATCTTCTTGATCCGTTTGGCATCTGCAGGACTGACAACTTCGGCGTGGCGAAGATTCCTTTTCTGTTTCGGGCTCTTCTTCTCTAAAATGTGGCGTTTGTACGCACTGTTCTTCTTTATTAAACCGGTACCGGTTACTTTAAAACGTTTTGCCGCTCCTCTGTGGGTTTTCATCTTTGGCATGGAAAAAGCTCCTCTCTTTTAGTTTAATTATTATGCCTCTTGTTCTTTTTCAACCTTATCCGCTTTTTGCTCCTTGTTTTCTTTGTTTTCCTTTGCCGAGAGAATCATAATCATGTTTTTTCCTTCAATTTTCGGTTCCCGTTCCAGATTGGCATACTCACGGACAGCCTCATAAAGCTGCATCATGCGGACCCGACCAAGTTCAGCATGGACGATCTCCCGGCCACGGAACCTGACCATCACTTTGACTTTATCACCATCCTGCAAGAATTTCTTGGCTGCTTTGGCTTTTACCTCAAAGTCATGGTCCTCGATCTTGGGGGTCATGCGGATCTCCTTGATCTCGATGATTTTTTGTTTTTTCCGCGCTTCCCGTTCCCGCCTGCTTTGCTCATAGCGGTATTTACCGTAGTTCATAATCCGACAGACCGGTGGTTTCGCTAAAGGGGCAACTTCCACAAGATCCAAATCCTGCTCTGCAGCAAGCTGCAACGCTTCACGCAGTGGCATGATGCCCAACTGTTCGCCATCGGCGTTTACCACACGAACCTCTCGGGCACGGATATCTTCGTTTATCCGCAAATCGTTGTTAATTATTCGACACCTCCCAAAAAAATTCAAAGAAAAAAGGACGATCGCAACCGCCCTTTCACAATAACCTTCATTACTGTTGGTTTTGTGACCCGTGCGACGCTGCCGACGGGTGAGAAGCGGTAGCTTCTTCTTTGACAAAACGTATTATAACATTAAACCGTATCTATCGTCAAGTTTTTTCCTGATCATTTCGCGCGGCTTCGATCACCTGTAACATAACATCGGGCATCGGGGTCTCAAAATACAGTTTTTCGCCAGTAACGGGGTGGATAAAGCCCAGGACGGCAGCATGCAATGCCTGCCCCTCAATGGGCAAATACTCTTTTTTTCTGCCATAAAGGGGGTCCCCCACCAAGGGATGACCGATATGGGCAAAATGTACCCGGATCTGGTGGGTCCGGCCGGTTTCCAGCTTTGCCTCAATCAGAGTCGTCCGCGGGAATCGCTCCAAACACCGCCAATGGGTGACGGCCCTTCGTCCGTTGGGCACAATGGCCATCTCCTGCCGGTGGACGGGATGACGGCCTATGGGGCCGGAGATGGTTCCCGCGTCCTTGGCCAAAACACCATGGACCAGGGCGATATACCGCCGCTCAATGGTCCGTTCATGGAACTGTTTTGCCAGACCAAGATGGGCGACGTCGGACTTGGCCACCACCATCACACCGGAAGTATCCTTATCTAACCGGTGCACTATGCCGGGGCGAAGAACGCCGCCTATGCCCGAGAGGTTCTTGCAGTGTCCCAACAGGGCATTGACCAAGGTCCCGTCACTATTTCCAGCCGCAGGATGGACCACCATCCCCCGGGGCTTATTAACCACGATCAGATGCTCATCTTCGTAAAGAATCACCAAGGGAATATTCTGGGGTATGGCCTCGGCCGGAACCGGTTCCTCATAACTGACCAGCAACTCCTCGTCCCCGGCCAGCCGGTAACTGGCTTTTGCCGCCTTGCCGTTAACCAACACTCCGCCGTCCTTAATAATCTTCCCCACCATGGTCCTGCTGATCGCCAAGGCACCTGCGAGAAAGAGGTCGAGACGTTTTCCCGCATCACTTATTTGAGGAAAAAGTCTCTTCTCCACCAATGGACTGCACCTGCCCTTGCTTGCGATATCCCCGATAAATCATCCACCCGGCCAAAAGGAGCAGGACCAAACAACCAACCTGTGTGGTCCTAAGCCAGCCAAAGGCCAGAATCTGACTCTCACGGAAGATCTCGATGACAAACCGGGCGATCGAATACAACCCGATATATGACCAGAAAACCAAGGAGTCAAAGGGCTTGCACCGTTCAAGCCACAACAAGACCAGAAAGATGGCCAAGCTGGCGCCTAGGGCATAAAGCTGGGTGGGGTGGCGCAGCAGGCTGTCCCCGGCCGCACAACTTAGTGCCCAGGGGACATTTGCTGGTACACCATAACAACATCCATTCAGAAAGCAGCCAATTCGGACAATACTGTAACCCAAGGCAATCCAAGGCGCCGCCAAGTCCGCCAAAGGCCAAACCGGCAAAGCCTTTCGTTTGGCATAAATCAAGCCACAGGCGAAACCACCCAGGACCCCGCCATAGAAGGAGAGCCCACCCTGGTTAAAAAATAAGATGGAAACGGGATTCTTTAAATACGTGGGGAGTTCCAATAAAACAAAGAGAATCCTGGAACCAACCAGTGCGCCGACCAAAACCCATAACGCCAAATCAACTACCCGGTCAAACACGGTGATGCCACGTTTTTGGGCCCGCCGTCCCACCGCCCATACACCGATGATAAAGGCCACGGCCAAGGTAAAACCGTATGAATAAATGGGTATGGTTCCAAGATGAAAGAGGATTGGTCGCATTATTCCATTCCCCGCTTTCTTTTTTCCTGCCATTCACGGCGAAGAGTGACCATGACAATAATCCCCACTCCGACAACAATGGCCACGTCAGCCAAGTTAAAGACCGGCCAGAAGTGAAAATCCAAAAAATCCACGACACCGCCCAAACGCAGCCTGTCCAGGAGATTGCCCAGGGCCCCGCCCAGTCCCAACGCCAGACCCCACCGGAGAAACTTTGGTTGCCTGGCAATCTCCTTCCGGTACCGCACTGTCGCCACAAGCACCAGAAGGGTCAATCCCACCAGCAAGGCGGTTTGGTGGCGAAGAATCCCAAAGGCAGCGCCATAATTAACAATATAATGGAAGGAGAAGATACCCGGAATGACCGGAACCGTTTGAAATTGCTCCAAACTTTTTTGGATCAACATCTTTGTGCCCTGGTCCAAGATTAAGACGACCAAAGCAGTCCAACAGATCAAGCCCAAAGTGGTCACTCCTCTCAAACAATCTTTATAATATCAAATGAATTCCAGGTTGTCCACGGTTATCCGCAAATGAGAAGCGGCCCGCTTCAACGGGCCGCTTTTTACAGGTTCAAAGTTGCGGATCATCGGGAATTCCCTGCGGGTAATCTTCCTCGATGATCCCATCCACTTCATTGATCACCCCTGGATGTTCCCCCGCGTCCAGATACATCTCATTATAGGATTGAAGATCCTCCCCGATATCCTGGGGTGTTTCGGCGGTGCCATAACGCGCCACCGCCTGCCAGACATCTTCCCCGTCGGTTACTGCATTGTCACTGTCGTCGGTAAAGGTCCTACCAAAGGGCGGCCCGAGGTACTCCTCCTCCAGGGGGCGGTCACGCTCGACCGACAGTTCCTCTTCCTTCCGCTGGCAATCAAGGCAAAAGGCCGTCTCCGGCAGCGCTTCCAAACGAGCCTCCGGTATTGGTTGCCCGCATCCTTCACACAGGCCGTACTCCCCCCGTTCCATCCGTTCCAAGGCGTGTTCAATGTTTCTCCGGCGAATACGCAATCTGTCTAATAAACCCAGGTCCTTTTCCCGTTCGAAGGTTTCTGATCCCAGATCAGCCGGATGATTGTCATAGGAGGACAATTCATTAAAGGAATCCTGCAGGCTTGTCTCCAGTCCCAAGGAATTGCCGGTGGCAAAGGCCTTCTCCAGGCGGGCTTTCTCCGCTTCCAAACGGGATCTTAATCCGGACCAATCCGGCATGGTTTCAACTCCTTTATTTATCTGATATTCGGCACCTGCTCGTTGACAATCCGCACAATTTCGGCAATATAATGCCCGATTATGGGTAGATTCAAGCTGGCCAGCCGGGTCAACAAAGCCAGGAAAGCCCCGGCGATTAGCGTTACCCCCAGGGCAACGCCAAAACCCCGGGCCAGACCGGTTAAAAAATTCAATAGCAGAAGGCGTAAAGGATGCTGCAGCAGTTCCACCAGTTGGTAAAGGTTGTTTTTCGCCAGCCACCGATTTAGCGTCAGCAACTGCTGAACGATGATCCGGTTGAACCGGTTGCCTGCTTGAACACCCCTTCTTTTCCGCCGGATTGCGTCCACCCCTGCATCATTTTCCCCCAGCGCGGCCCTATCAACCCAAGGCTTGAGAAGGTAAATTAACCCAGTACACCACCGGCTTCCAACACCCCATGACCTTGCCGCTCGGCAAAGGCCAAGGCTTCCTCAATCCGCTTCAACCCAGGCTCAAATTCTTCCCGTGGAATCTGTTTTAATAGCGCCCGTCGGACCAGCTCGGATCGTTCCTCACCTTCTAAAGCCCGGCGTACGCACAGAACATTGTTGTGGCTCAGATAAATTCCCGCCATGTAACAGGCATCAATCGGTGTCGCCCGGGGTTTTGGTTCGATGGGCAAAACCTCCCCGGCATTAGCGCCCAATTCTTTCATGAGCGGCCAGCCCATCCGCCACAGGAAGGATAGGCTAATCTCCGGTGTTACCCAGGTGGGATAGGCCAAGTGGGCCAATTGCGCCAGGATGTAGCCGAACTCCATCTGCAGAGTCTCCCATTGCCTTTGCTCATACAAGCCCCTCAGATAGCGCAGGGTCTCTTTCAAACCCAGCCTCCTTTGGCTTAAGGTCAATTTTACCTGTTCCGTAACAGATAAACTTAAGGGCTGCAGGTAAAGGTTCTCCAACTCGGTAACGAACTCCGCTACGTTTCCTCGCTCCGGTAGATTAAATGGTCGCGGATACGGCTTATCCAACTTAAGCCCCAGCCCACGCATGATGGCCATCTTTCGCCGGTGCTGGCGTAAAAATTCCGACCAGTCACCATCTCCGGTTATTACGTCCTTTCCCAAATCAAACAAAAAAGCTTCGGGCAGAACATGCAGGGTTATGTTCTCCATCCCGGCCCCCCCTTTTTCTCCACCGGTAAAGCTTTTATCACTCCTGCCGGTCGTTTTTACCCAGGCCTTTGGTCCAACACTCTGTTTGGCATCACTCCTGGGGACTTCCTGCTAATTCCCGTTTATTCCCTAACCGGCAGTAGCAGGATTCCCGTGGAGCAAAACGAAGGTTATACTGGGTAATACTAAGTGAACATCGGCTCCTTTCAGGATTAATATCGGCAAAATATGGCGGCTATTAAATCTTTTCCAGTCAAGCCGAACGATGACTGGAAAGAAGTATTTTATTTCCATTATTCCACCGGTAATTCAAGGATTTTTTAACATTTGGTGAACACTCCGCCAAATTTCCTCGTAAAATTATTATGAAAACAAAATTTAACGTTTACGGAATTCCTGCATTTACCCGTATTGGCTCCCAACTTTTCAGCTATTATGATAAAATCCCTGTCTGGCTCGGCATATTTTACATTTTCTTTCTTGCAAACTTGATACACAACCTTATAATAGAGAGTAACTGCATTTAAATTCGGTTTTTCTTAGCTGCCCTGGTAAAAGTTTTACCTACACTTGACATATCATCTATGTTAAACTAAGTTTTGCTTATTAGCTTTTATTTTATAAAAGTGTGCTCTCTAATACTATTAGGAGGGATCGTTATGAAGCAAAACGCCCTTCCCAAAGTGGCCTATTTCTGTATGGAATATGGGCTAAACCACGAATTTCCTATTTATTCGGGAGGGCTCGGCATCTTAGCCGGTGACCATTTAAAATCTGCCGGTGATCTGAAAGTTCCCTTGGTTGCCGTGGGGATTCTCTGGCGTCAAGGCTATACTGAACAGCGTATCGGGCCGGACGGACGACCCTATGATATTTTCACTGATCACAGCTATGATTTTCTGGAAGACACCGGGGTCAAGGTTAATGTGACCGTCCGTGGCAACCAAGTAACATGTAAAGTCTGGAAGACGGAGCATTTTGGCAATGCCCCCCTTTATTTGCTGGACACCAATCTACCGGAAAATGAAGAGCCATGGATCACCGACCGTCTGTACAGCGGTTCCGGCGATGACCGGATTGCCCAAGAAATTGTCTTAGGCATCGGCGGTATTCGTGCCTTGCGCGCCTTGGGCATCTTGCCGGACGTTTATCACTTCAATGAAGGCCATGCCGTTTTGGCCGGCATTGAACTGATCCGCGAAAAAATGACCCAAGGCCTTGATTTTAAGGCTGCTTGGGAGAAAACCCGCCAGGAAATTGTTTTTACGACCCACACGCCGGTTCCGGCGGGCAATGAATCCCATACCCTGGCCGCCTTGGAATATGTAGGCGCCTTCAACGGATTGACCGCGGAACAAATGAAGGCCATCGGCGGTAATCCCTTCAACATGACCGTTGCCGGTTTGCGCCTCTCCCGTTTGGCCAATGCCGTCGCACAACTACACGGTAAAACCGCCTGCAAAATGTGGGCCAATGTCAAGGACGCCGCACCGATCATTGCCATCACCAATGGCGTTCATCCTGGTACCTGGCAAAATCCAGCGATCCGCCAGGCCTTTGCCGACGGCGCCTCCCTTTGGGAACCGCACCAAAAGGCCAAACGCTTATTAATTCAGGAGATCGAAAAACAGACCGGTGTCAAACTACACGAGGACAAGCTGCTGATTGGTTTTGCCCGCCGCGCCGCCGCCTACAAACGGGCTGATCTTATCTTCCGGAATGAAAGCATCATCAAGCCATTATTGGAACAAGGCCAAATTCAACTGGTATTTTCAGGCAAAGCCCATCCCCAAGATGGTATTGGCAAGGATCTCGTGGCCCGTACAGTAGCAATGGCCAAACGTTATCCCAAATCAGTAGTATTCATTGAGAATTATGATATGCGGATTGGCCGTTTGTTAACTCAAGGCTGTGACGTCTGGTTGAACAATCCCCAGCGTCCTCTGGAAGCCTGCGGGACCTCCGGTATGAAAGCCGCCATGAACGGTGTTTTGAACCTGAGTATCCTTGACGGTTGGTGGCCCGAAGGATGCGAACACGGCGTTAACGGCTGGCAGATTGGCAATGCCTATGAAGGCCCCGGCCAGGACGAGAACGACCTGAAATCCCTTTATCAGACTTTAACAAAGGAAGTCCTCCCCACTTATTACGGGCAGAAGGATATGTGGGAGCGGATGATGCGCGCCAGTATTAAAATGTCCGAGTATTTCTCCAGCCACCGGATGGTGGAGGAATACTATGAGCGCTTGTACAGGCCAAATAACTCGGAAATGGCTTGCAACGCTTAACCAATAGCGTAAATCAAAAAAACTGCCGTGTAACCCAAAGGTTACACGGCTTTCTTTTTCTCTTTTCCTTCTTTCCTTTATTCCGCCGGATATACCTCCCCTTAACATTTAAAGAAAAGGAGGGCCATACCGGCCCTCCCTCTTGTCCCGATCATCCGCCGGGATGCTTAAAATCCCAATTTTTCCTTGAGATACTGCTCCAACTCGGCGATGGGCACCCGGTCCTGATTCATGGTATCCCGATCGCGGACAGTTACCATGTTATCCTCCAACGATTGAAAGTCAACGGTAACACAGAACGGCGTACCGATCTCGTCCTGCCGGCGGTAACGGCGGCCGATGGCCTTTGAATCGTCATAGTCCACCATCCAGTTCTTCCGGAGGGAACGCCACAATTCATTGGCCAGATTGACCAAGGGTTCTTTTCTTGACAACGGTAAAACCGCCACTTTATACGGGGCCAAGGCGTAGTGGAGTTTTAAAACTACCCGGGTCTCGCCATTGACCTCTTCTTCATGGTAGGCATCGAGCAAGAAGGCCAGGGTTGCCCGGTCAGCACCGGCGGAGGGCTCAATGACGTAGGGTACGTAGTGTTCATTGGTGGCGGGATCAAAATAATCCATCCGGCAACCACTGTATTTCTCATGCTGTTTCAGGTCAAAATCCGTCCTGTTGGCAATGCCCTCCAGTTCGGACCAGCCCATGGGGAAATAATATTCAATATCCGAGCAAGCCCTGGCGTAGTGGGCTAGTTCGTCTTGGTCGTGGGGACGCAAACGCAACCGCTCGGGCGTGATCCCGTAATCCAAGTACCACTGGAAGCGGTCTTTGATCCATTGTTCATGGACAGCCTCATCCGTCCCCGGGCGCACAAAATATTCGATTTCCATCTGTTCAAACTCTCTGGTTCGGAAGGTGAAATTGCCCGGGGTAATCTCGTTCCGGAAGGACTTGCCGATCTGGGCAATGCCGAAGGGGATCTTCATCCTGGTGGATGTGAGCACATTTTGGAAGTTAACAAAGATTCCCTGGGCGGTTTCGGGCCGGAGATAGACCACAGCCGCGCTCTCCTCCACTGGCCCCATGAAGGTCTTAAACATCAGGTTAAACTGGCGGGCTTCCGTCAATTCGCCGCCACACTCGGGACAACGGTCCCCTTCCAGGTGGTCGGCGCGAAAGCGTTGCCGGCACTGTTTACAGTCAACCAGCGGATCACTAAACCCAGCCACATGGCCACTGGCCTCCCAGACCCGGGGGTGCATGAGAATACTACTGTCCAGGCCCACCATGTCGTCGCGCATTTGGACCACAGCTTTCCACCAGGCCCGCTTCACGTTATTCTTCAATTCCACGCCCAAGGGACCGTAATCCCAACAGCTGTTGAGGCCGCCATAGATCTCACTGCTCTGAAAGATAAAACCTCTGCGCTTTGCCAGCGAAACAATCTTCTCCATAGTTGTTGTGGCTTGTACCTGATCTCCCACGTTTTTTCCTCCTTTGATAAGCTAATAGGCTTTATATTTAAGAAATAAGAATATATGTTTTATCCGCCGATAAAAAGCGGCGTAATAAAAACCTCAATTATGGCCGCAGGAAGCAGAAGAGTAGCAACAATCAGGGCCTGGCGCTTGCCATATGCCAAGGTTCTCCGCCAATCCCAGTTTTCCCGACCAGCCAGGGCCTTCCAATGATTCCAGCCCAGATAAGTCCCGGCTGTTGCCGCCAGGAAGACTGTAGGTAACTCCAATAAGCCATGGGGAACCAAACCGAGGATTACTTCCGTTACCGGAGTTGTCTTCGGACCCACTAGGACCCAGGAGAGCACCCCGATGAAAAAACTGTTCTGGTAGACAACCAAACAGGGTACGGGCGGCAATAACGCTCCGATTAGCAACAAGATGAAACAAACCCGGAGATTGTTGAGGAAGATTCCCAAAGCCAGTTTCAAACCATGTAGCGATTTTAAATGGGATAAGGAATCGGCCAATCTCTTGACTAGATCTTGGGCAAATTCAGGGAATAATCCGGCAATAACATATCCTGCAAAGATACCAAGGAAAAATAAACAGACAATGATCACCAGGATCCAACGTTCTGTCTTTTGGCGCAACAAGCCAGACAATGCAGACACCCCCGGAGTTTAGGAGTAGAACAACAAAAAGCCGCTCATCCGACTCAGGGACGAGAGGCTTCTCCCGCGGTTCCACCCTGTTTGGCCGGGTCAACGGCCCTCTCTTTTCCAAAAATCCACAGCTCCGAAGCGCCTTTCACGGTCCTACCCGCCGGGCTCCCACCGTCCCCGGCTCGCTACGCGGTGCGGTCTTGCCGTTACTTCCTCTTCATCATCGCCGGTTTATGCGGTTTCAGGAGCATTTTCCTGTAACCGTATGATAGATTTCAACCCATACATTTCAAAGTATACCAAAGGCGCCTACTTGTGTCAATTGGGTGGCGGTCCTTCTTCCGGGGTCAAGACCTCCTCCGTTTCTGTCCGCTCCACCTCAATCTGACATCGGCCTGCCAAAGCCACAACACCACCGATTAAGGTCAGGTAGGGCGCCACCAAGGCTCCCACCACCCCTGCAGTGACGGGAAATTCCGCCAAAACCCGCCCGCCCTGTTTTACCCGGATTTTGGTGACATTACCCTCATGGATCAGTTCTTTTAGCCTTTCCAGCCAGTCGGCCCCCTTGGCAGCCAGGTTCTTCTCCCGATTTTGCCGTTCCCTTTCCAGTTTGATCAAGGCTTCAACTTCGTTCCAACCGGTAGCCTCCAGGGCCGCCCTAGCCTCTTCATAGCCCACGTTCATCCGTTCCCGCAGCAGATCAATGGCCTCTAACCGTTCCATTTTACGCCTCCTGTCTCGTTTTTCTTCAAAACTAGCCTGCCCAATTCCCATAAAAAACAATCCCCCGTCTCCCGGGGGTGATTCACAAGTCTTCAATTCCTTGGAGAAACGCCAGTGAACGCAAGGGCTTTTCCATACGGACCTCAATAAACCGCCGTAAGATCCCGCAGATCTCCTGGCGCAACTCCGGACTGGCAGAGAAAGCCCCATAACCCGCTAGATCCGTCCCGAGCATCACCGCCATGGCCTTTATGGCCGCCCCGGTCACAGGCAAAGCATCAGGGAAACGTTGCCGGCAACAGGTTCCCACCACTCCTCCGGCAACAGCCGAGAAATGTAATGGTGCCGCCGCTATTGCCTCACAGCCGACACAGTGGCCTAAAACCGGTAAATAACCCAGCTCGGCCAAGAGTTTAAGTTCCACCCCCCGGGAGAGCAGGTCCGGTTTGTCCACCGTTTCCAGAAGGGAAAAGGCCTGTAACAACAAGGCAAAAACCTCCGGTTCCGGTTCGGCCTCGGGCAGCAGCCCGTCGGACAATTCACACCAGTAGGAGGCATAGGCCATCTTCAACAGGTCATCTCGTAACAGATGGAAGGAATGGATAATCTCCGCCTGGTTCATCTGGGCCAAGCCCTTCCCGCCAAAAAGCATCATATTAAGATGGGAGAAGAGCTGCGTACTGCCGAGAAAACGGTTTCTTGGCCGCCGGGCGCCCTTGGCCACAGCCTCGATCTTACCGCGTTCAGGAGTCAGCAGGGTGATGATTTTATCCGCTTCCCCAAAGGCGCGTACCCTTAGTACCAGGCCTTCCGTGCGAAACAACGCCATTTTTTTATCTCCGCCCCAACAGCCACAAGACCAATGATAACAGCACGCTCAACAAGATGCTGGTCGTTATGGGAATGTAGAGGGTAAAATTCTCTTTCTGAATAATAATGTCCCCCGGTAACCGCCCAAGACCGGGCAGCCGGGAACCTAAAAGCAACAACCCACCCAGGGCGGTAAGAACCAGGCCAAGCACGATTAAAGTTCTCCCTAAACCTGCCAAACTGTCTTCTTCTCCTTTCCCCTCCCCAACTCGGTTAACCCAAGGTTCACGTAAGTCGTCGCCGGGTAAAACCCGGGAATAAATAACCTTTATCCGGTTGGTTCAAGTTTTCTTCGGTTTGCAGTAGCGTTCTTTTTCACTGAGAATGCAGCCGCAGTAACCCTGCCGGTATAGTCCCATCTCCCGGGCCATCTGCTGGCTCTGACGAAAGCCGGGTCGCAGGTCGCGGTAAAGGAATTCCACCCCGTATTGTTTGCCAATCTCCTCTCCCATCTCCCGGAGCAAGTCATGCCTTTGGTAGGGACTAATTAACAAGGTGGTGGAATAGGCGGAAAAGCCTCCGTCCCGAGCGCATTGGGCTGTCTTGCTTAAGCGGGTGCGGTAACAATACAGGCAACGGTCTTTACCCAGCGGCAAGGTTTCCATGAGAAACTCCTCCAGGGCATAGTCTTCATCCACCAACAGCGGCAGATTTCTAATCTCCGCCAAGGTCTTCAGGGCATCCCTCCGCCGTTCCCATTCTTTATAGGGGTGAATATTGGGATTGGCGTAAAAGAGCGTTGGCTGGATGCCTTCCTCGGCAAAGACCAGGGTGGTATAGGCGGCGCATGGCCCACAACAGGCATGTAATAAGAGCTCCATGCCGATATCCCCTCTTCTTAATTGCTCCGCGCCAAGAAAGCGCTATTCTTCCGAAAAGAGCTCCTGTTGACACGTGTCTTTTGGTTTAGTAAACCCCAGGTGTTGGTAGGCAATGCCCGTAGCCACCCGGCCCCGGGGGGTGCGTTGCAAGAACCCGATCTGTAGTAAATAGGGCTCAACTACGTCCTCGATGGTCTCCACCGCCTCACTGGTCGAAGCGGCCAGGGTTTCGATGCCGACAGGCCCACCGCCAAATTTTTGGATGATTGTCTGCAAAAGCAGGCGGTCAACCTTATCCAAGCCGGCCTCATCCACCTCCAGCAGGCGCAGGGCTTCGCTGGCTACTTCCTTTGTAATTACTCCGTTGGCGCAGACTTGGGCATAGTCACGGACCCGTTTTAGCAAGCGGTTGGCGATCCGGGGCGTGCCCCGGGCTCTCCTGGCCAATTCGGCCGCACCGGAATGGTCCACAGGAATATTGAGAATAGAGGCCGACCGGTTGATGATGGTCTCTAGTTCCTTCTGCGTGTAATACTCCAACCGGCAGATAATGCCGAAACGGTCCCGTAAGGGTGCAGAGAGGGCGCCAGCTCTAGTAGTGGCCCCCACCAGTGTGAAGGGAGGCAAATCAATCCGGATGGAGCGGGCGGCCGGCCCTTTGCCGATGACAATATCCAAGGCAAAGTCCTCCAAGGCCGGGTAAAGAATCTCCTCCACCGAGCGGTTCAACCGATGGATCTCATCAATAAACAGTAGGTCATTCCGTTCTAAATTGGTGAGAATGGCCGCCAGGTCCCCTGGCCGCTCAATGGCAGGACCGGAGGTGACCCGGATGGAGGCCCCCATTTCATTGGCAATGATATGGGACAAAGTAGTCTTTCCCAGCCCGGGCGGGCCATACAGCAGCACGTGATCCAGGGCATCTCCGCGTTTCCGGGCGGCATCAATGAAAATGCGTAAGTTTTCCCGGACTTTCTCCTGGCCGATATATTCATCAAAACGACGAGGTCGCAAGGTTGATTCCAGGTCGAAATCTTCCGTTCGCTCCTCAGCGGTAACAAATCTCTGATCTTCCATGGTAACTTCCTTTCCGGGCCGCCGTTACTTTCTGGCTAGCCTTTTTAATGCCTCCCGGACCAATTCGCCGGTGGGAAGTCCCGGGTGTTTGGAATCCGCTTCTTCCACAGCCCGCAGGGCGTCGCTTATATTGTAACCCAAAGCGGTTAAGGCGGCAACCGCATCGTTCATGGGCCCGCCCTGCCCCGCCGTCGGTCCGTCGCCGCCTTCGCCTGCGCCGCTGGGGAGTTTACCCAGTTTGCTCTTAAGTTCAAGGATCAGGCGTTGGGCGGTTTTGAGGCCAATCCCGGGCACTGATGCCAACAGCTTGGCATCTTCCAGCCGGACCGCATCTCGGAGCCGATCCGCCGGAAAGGCCGAGAGCAAGGCCAGGCCGGTTTTGGGGCCGATCCCGGAAACACCAATCACCTGAGTAAACAGGTTTTTGTCTTCCGGACGCAAAAAACCGTATAAAGCCAGGGTATCCTCCCGCACATACTGGTAGGTATGGATTAAAACTTCCCCGGACAATCTTCTAAGTTCATCCAAGGCGGATAGGGGCATAAAAACCTGGTAGCCCACACCCTGCACCTCAATGATACATGAATCAGCGGCAATGGACAGCACATGACCGCGCAGCGTGGCAATCATCCCCGGCATCTCCTTTCGTATTCCCGGCCCAATCTGGAATGGGCATGGCAGATAGCGATAGCCAGTGCATCGGCGGCATCATCAGGTTTAGGGATCTTTTCCAGGCCCAAGAGGATCCGCACCATCTCCTGAACCTGCTTCTTCTCTGCTGTCCCGTAGCCTACCACGGCAGACTTGACTTGCAAGGGTGTGTACTCGACTACCGGCAGGTTCGCTTGGGAACCGCATAACAGGATGACGCCCCGGGCATGACCCACCACCAGGGCAGTCCGGACGTTTTTATTAAAAAAGAGCTGCTCCACAGCCATCGTATCCGGTTGGTAAAGCTTGATTTTTTTGCTGACCTCATCATAAATAATGTTTAACCGTTGGGCCAGTCCCAGTTCGGGTCCGGTCCGAATTACGCCATAACTCAAGGGGATAAGCTTATTCCCCTGCTGCTCCAGCACACCATAACCAGTGATGGCCGTCCCCGGATCAATCCCTAATATGCGCAACGTTTTGCCCTCCTTTGTTCTCCATGACAAAGTTCCACACCAACAGGGGTTTTTCCTTCCGTTTCCGGCGGCTGAAGCGAACAAATTTTCGATTCCAGGCAATAAGGCTTGCTTTCTGGCACCGGACAAGGGCAGAGAATTCTCTTTCCCAAATAGAACATCACAATTACCTCTATAACATACTAAGAAAAAACCCGCTTGTCAGCGGGTTCTTCTCTTTCATAGTCCGGACACCGGTATCTCCTTCTGAACCGGTTTTTCTTTGAAAGCAGCCGTCAGGAGCAGGGGTGTGACAATGCTGGAGACCAAGACCAGCAAGATGGTGCCGGAGAAGACATCATTACCAATAATTCCTTTACGAAAGCCCATTGAGGTAATGATCAAGGCAACCTCACCCCGGGCTATCATCCCCACGCCTATCCGGTAGGACTGGCGGAGGTTAAAACCGCCAATCAATGCCCCAATTATACTCCCAATGATTTTTGCGAGGATGGCTGTCAACACCATCACACCGGCAAAAACCAGTGAGGAGGTATTGATCTGTTGGAGATTGGCTTTGGCCCCAATACCCAGAAAGAAAATGGGAATAAAGAAGGTATAACCGATGATCTCCATCCGTTCGCCCACCAGCTTCTTGATCTTGGTCCTGCCGACAAACAGGCCCATGATATAGGCGCCAATGATGGTGGCAACCCTCATCTTATCAGCTAACCAGGCAAAAAAGAGGCAACAGGCCAAAGCCAAGGTAACCCGTCCCTCACGGATATCATGCTTGGCATAGAGGTCAATCAAATACGGAAAGATGAACCGACCAAAGAGAATAATCCCCACAAAGAACAGGGCAATTAACCCCATAAGCCTGAAAAAGCTCGTGTTAGATCCTGCACCGACAACCAGAGCCAGGACAATAATTCCAAGAACATCGTCGATCACCGCCGCAGCGATAACAGTGTTACCCTCCGGGGTTTTTAATTTGCCCATCTCCAAGAGGGTCTGGACGGTGATGCTAACACTTGTGGCGGTGAGAATGGTACCAACCAGCAACGCCTGATGGATGTTCATATGAAAGGCCAGGCTAATCAGGATTCCCCCGATAAACGGCACAAGCAAGCCACCGCAGGCGACCAGTAAGGATTTCGTCCCCACAGTACGCATCTCATGCAGGTTGGTGTCAAGCCCGGCCAGGAACATCAATAAAATGACACCGATCTGGCCGACTTCTTCAAGGAAAATATCGGGTTTTATAAAACCTAGGATGGACTGGCCTAAAATCACCCCCGTTAAAACCTGTCCCAGTACCGAGGGAACCCCCAAGCGTTTACTGAGCATCCCGCCGATCTTGGTAAAGATCAGGATCACTGCCACATTAATTAAAAACAAAGATGGATCAACCACAGTTTCACCGTGCATCTGCTAAACCTCCGAACAGTGCTTGAAAATTATTCATCTTGTGCAATTTCTTTTTTGCCGATCCCCACGGCTTTAAGTACGGGAACAACGAACATCATGCCGGAATTTGGCTCACTAAAGCCATGCATTTTTTCAGCGATCAACTTCATGACTTTATCAATCTTTTCCGGGTGTTTGGAAACGGCAAAAATGGTCTTGCTGTTCTCATGCTGCTGGGCCAAAAGAGCTCTGACGCTGCTACCGATGACTGGTATATTCGTACCAAGGACTTGGCCCATCCCTTGGGTCTCAATGATGGTGGCTCCCCTGATCTCACAGTCCACTAAGATCTTTAGGACACTTTCGGTTAAAGAGGTATCAGTGAGGACAATAAAAATTGCTTGCCAATTCTCGGTCTTAATCATGCTGCGCCTCCCATCGTCAGATAAAATGATATTGCCAATGCTTAACTACACCTCTTCTCCATTTTAACAGTGTATCCTCTAATTAATTTGTAAAACAAAGAAAGAAGGAGTCCCGCTAAAAAGACTCCCATCTCTGACAAAGCTTGCCTGTACATCAGCAGGCAAAGTTATTATATTATAAATCGTAGTATAACCCAAACTCCGCGGGATGAGGCAGATCATTTATTTTTTTCGCTTCCTTACGCTTCCGTTCAATCCAAATCTCAATTAATTTCTTGGGGAAGACGTTTCCTGCCAATAGAAACTCATGGTCTTGCTCCAAAGCATCCAGGGCCTGATCCAATGTCCCGGGCAAAGCCTTGATCTTTTTCTGTTCTTCCGCCGGCAGTTCGTAGAGGTTCACATCATAGGGCCCGTAGCCCAGTTTCTCCGGGTCCAATTGGCGCTTAACACCGTCCAACCCTGCCATCAAAATGGCGGAAAAAGCCAGATATGGGTTGCAAGTGGCATCCGGTGAACGAATCTCAAAGCGTTTGTCTGCCGGGGATTTTGCATAATCCGGGATGCGAATGACTGCGCTACGGTTGGCTGTGGCATAACAGATGGATACGGGAGCTTCGTATCCAGTCACCAACCGTTTGTACGAGTTAGTGCTAGGATTGGTGAAACCGCAGAGAGCTTGGGCATGTTCCAGCAAACCGCCGATGAAATAAAGGGCGGTTTGGCTTAGACCCGAGTATCCGTTGGGGTCGTAGAAGACAGGCTGCCCGTCTTTGAACAAGTGCATATGGACGTGCATACCACTGCCCGCCTCACCATAGAGGGGTTTGGGCATAAAGGTTGCTGTCTTTCCATGGCTGTACGCCAGGTTTTTAACTATGTACTTGATGAGCATGGTGGCATCAGCCATTTTCCGCATGGGCCCGGCCTCCACCTCGATCTCCAATTGCCCGGGTCCACCCACTTCATGATGGTGGTACTTGACCTCGATCCCCAACTCTTCTAAGAGAATAGTCAATTCACTGCGGAGATCGTAGGCGACATCCATGGGCGCGGCGATATGATAGCCCCCTTTTAGCGGCACTTTGTAACCTAAATTGGGTTTGAAATTATCTCCGGAGTTCCACTGGGCCTGTTGGGCGTCGATCTCATAACTGGATTGCTGTGGTGAGACGTTGTAAGCAATATGATCGAATACATAAAACTCAAACTCGGGCCCGGTCTTCATTGTATCAGCCACGCCCAGGGAGGCCATATATTCCTCGGCTTTGGCAGCGATATTCCTGGGGTATTGATCAAAGGGCTTGGGCGTGGCGCCGATGACAAAGACATCGCCAATCATTGAAAGAGTCGGCACTTCGACAAAGGGTTCGACCATGGCAGTGGACAGGTCGGGGATGAAAACCATGTCACTCTTCTCCACCGGCGCATACCCATAATTGGAGCCGTCAAAACCAATGCCATATTTGAGGGTATTTTCATTAAACCGGGTAAGCGGCATGGTCAAGTGACGCCATCTGCCATCCAAGTCAATCATTTTAAAATCGATCATTTTAATACCATGTTTGGCACAATACGAATGAACTTCCTCCACTGTTTTAAACATCAGTCGACCTCCTTTTTTTCTTTTTTATATATACCGTTATATCTTCATATTCATGACTTCCCTGACCTCTTCCAGGGTTTTCACAGCTACTTCCCTGGCCGCGGCAATCCCGGAGCGCAGGACATCACGGACATAGTCCAAGTTCTGCTCAAGTTCCTTCCTCCGGGCGCGCAAGGGTCGCAGGTATTCATTGAGGGATTCGGTTAAGACCTTCTTTAGTTGCCCAGCACCGCCATCGCCAATCTCTGCCGCAATCTCCTCGGGTTTCCTACCGGTGGTCAGGGAGATTAAAAGCAGCAGGTTGGAGACCTCCGGCCTGTTTTCCGGGTCATAAGTGATTGTCCGCTCCGGGTCGGTCTTGGCCTTCTTGATCAGCCGGGCGGTTTCTTCCTCGTCGGCGCTCAACATGATGGCGTTGTTCCTACTTTTGCTCATCTTCTGGGAACCATCCAATCCGAGGATGATCGGAGCTTGGCTGAGCAAGGGATGGGGCTCTGGGAAGACCGGTTTTTTCTTGGCAAATCTGTCATTGAACCGCCGGGCAATGGTCCTGGTAAGTTCCAGGTGGGGTAGTTGGTCCTTCCCCACAGGGACCACATTGCCTTTGCAGAAGAGGATATCAGCCGCCTGGTGGACGGGGTATGTATACATCCCGGCGTTGATCCGTTTCTGACCGGAAGCAATGATCTCCTCTTTGACGGTGGGATTCCTATCCAACTCGGCGTTGGTCACGAGAGTGAGAAAGGGTAAAAGCAGCTGGTTTAGTTCGGGTACGTGGCTATGGGGAAAGATAAAGGTCTTACCGTCCGTGGGATCGATCCCGGCTGCTATGTAGTCGATGGTCAATTGCTTGACGTTCTCAGCGATGTTCTCGAAGGTGTCCCGGTCGGTCAAGACCTGATAATCGGCGATCACGATGAATGTAGGCACACCAAGCTTTTGGAGCCTTACCCTGTTTTGGAGCGAGCCGAAGTAGTGGCCAATGTGCAGTCTTCCCGTAGGGCGATCGCCGGTGAGGACCTGATACTTCCCGGGGTTTTTCTGCAGGTCTTGTTCCAACTGCCTGCTGCGCTCAAGGGTTGCTTCAAAAGTTCCGTATTCCAGTTGTTCCTGTGTGTCCATTCTTTACATGTTCCTTTCCATATTATCTTTTCTTAAATTATCTTTTTCTTGTCTGATATTGCAGGTGAACAGCCACCCTTTTTTAAAGCCAAGTCTTGCCTAATATTATAACTATAAGTTGCGACTTCCGCAAACCTTTATCGTGAAATTAACGGATGTCAGGTTACCAGCTGGGCCATTCCGCCTCATTTAAAGCTGCCGCGGGTGTAATCGGAACGACGGGCGGTATCCAGCAATAAGATAATCGCGTTATCAACCGGAGGGTAAAGTCACGCAACTTTTGTTCGTATTTCACCTCTGCCCATCCTTTCTGTTTGCTGGTTATATCCTTAGTCGTACCTTAGTAAAAGGTATTTATAATAACCGAAAAACTCCCTTAACAAGGAATAACCGTCTCGCCACTCAAAGAAATTTGCATGGGCTGTGTAAACCCTTTTAATGCCAAATTTCGCAAAAGTCAATCTGGTCCTGGTGATGTGATAGTAGTTGGTAATTGCGATTGCCGAGTCAAAACCCAAGGGGTCTGTCAATAATTTTGTGCTTTTAACCTAATTCCCTATTTGAGATAAGGGTTGACCTTATCGGGGAAAAAGATTGAAAGCTGTAGAAGTATTTGGCCCCAGTTTGGAATTCGGCCTGTCCACTT
>Ga0209537_1001569_pt1 | contig 25336 bp, 26 predicted proteins | sample BioPla4DNA1_FD_187698 | JGI IMG/M metagenome (GOLD analysis project Ga0209537, IMG submission 187698) | Biogas fermentation microbial communities from Germany - Plant 4 DNA1 (SPAdes) (version 2) | ecosystem: Engineered > Bioreactor > Anaerobic > Digestate | place: Bielefeld, North... | reverse complement strand
TAAGCAAATAAGGCCATTTACACCAAGACATAACGGAAAGGTTGAAAGAAGTCACCGTAAGGATAATGAACGTTTTTATGCTACGCATTCTTTTTTCTCCTTCGATGATTTTAGTAAACAACTAAAAACATATAACAGTAGGGACTATAACAACTTTCCTATGAGGCCTTTAAAGTGGAAATCACCTAATTCTGTTCTTAAGGATTTTATCAAGTATGGTGTAACATATGTTTGACAAACCAACAATTTTTAGTAAAAATCTTTATAGAAAATAATGGCTATTAAATCTCTACAAACTCAGTAGAGGGCTTGCACTATTAATCTAAAAAGCTCCTCTACTTTATGTCTACAAAAACATTAAAATTATCTATTATTTATAATATAAAAAGTTTTATGATCTCTCCAAGCCCCATTTATAAGCAAGTAATCCTTGTTGATTCCAAGCTCCTTAAACCCATTGGCAAGTAAAACCCTTTGGGACTTTACATTATCTAATAAAGTAGATGCTTCTATTCTATGCAAGCCCATTTCATTAAAGGCATACTGTATTACTAGCCTTACTGCTTCCTTCATATATCCTCTATCTTCATAATCCTTATCTAAGGAATATCCAATGTTGCAGCTTTTAAGAACACCCATAATTATATTGCTTAATTTTATTTTTCCTATAAGCATATTATCCTTATATATTCCAAAGGCTAAATCTGTTCCATTTAGATATTGACTGTAGCTTTCTATTAAAATTCTTCTCTGTACTTCTAGAGTATAGAAGGATTTTTCCCTGCAAGGCTCAAAAGCTTGCAGAAAATCCTTATTTCTAATATAATAGTCCAGCATAGCTTCAGCGTCTTCAGGAGTTAGAATTTTTAATTCGATATTTCTACCTTTTAACCTTAATATATTTGACTTATGAAATCTTTCAAAGTCTAAATCGGTAATTCCAAATAAAAACTCAGTTTTATAATGTCCATTAGATACTATATTCTCATCCAAGATTCCTTCTAAAGTAAATCCTAAATCGGTAAATGGTAAGATATCGTTTTCTTCATCGATTAAAACATTTACTTTATGAGTAGTAGTGGAATGAAATATTTTTTCAAGAAAAATTTTTAGAGCTTCCCTAAGAACGGAACTATGATTTTTCCTGTAATAGTTAATTCTAAAAATACAACTACGGTCCTCAGGCTGGTAATCCACTAAAAAAATTCTACCAGCTGTAATTCCAGTGGTATCTTTAATTATATATTGATCATCTTTACCTGCTACATTTTCAATGATTGCTATTTTATTTACCATTTTCCCTCTCCCCTAAAGCTTCTGGATAAAAGATTTTTGAAACAACTACTACATATAAAATCATATTACTATTAGAGCGCTAATTCAAGAAATATAATTTTCATATTACTTATAGTCTTTATACATTCATTGAGTAATAATATTAAAAATGTTATAATTTTACATATACTGCTTTTAGGAGGTGTTTATTATTAAAAAGCCTTTTTTACATAAATCTACTACTTTATTGTTATCAATAATATGCTTGCTAATAATAACAGTAGCTCTATGTATAAACATAAAAAATAGAGTAACTGTTTATGTAAGCGCCAGCCAAGAAATCAACAATGCAAATAATTCTACTAAAGGAAACTCTGAAAACACTATAACGGAAAACAAGGAAAATGAAAGCTCAAAGGAAAATAATAACTTCCAAAATAATAACCTAGAAGAAGACGTTAACACAAACAAAGAAGCTTTTAAGACCCTTGCCCAAGATGGTAAAGGAATTCTTACTCCTAATGTTACTAAGGATCAAATTACCTCTAATTATTGGACAAGCATTTATAATGATAATGAAATATTACTAACTCAAGATCAGATAAATAAAATTAATACTTATATAATAGATAATGTTGATACCGTTTATGATTTATCAAAATACCCAGATTCCATAAGCGGTTCTGACTTACTTAAGCTGATAAATGAGTACAAGCTTCCTAGTAAAACCATGTATAATTATAAAGGAGATCCTTTAACTAAAGATTTCTACAATAAGATAAATGAAAATATAAATAAAGCTTCTATTAAGGAAGATAATAAAGTACAGTGGGGCATAACAGTAAAAAAATCCTCCATTAGAAGTTTTCCCACAGAGGTGGCTGCTTATAACAGCAGTTCTAATCAAAAGCTAGATAGGTTTCAAGAGACAGGAATAAATCCTTGTGAAGCAGTAGCAGTTCTTCATGTATCTGCAGATAAGAATTGGTGCTTTGTTCAATCCTATAACTATAGAGGTTGGATACACAGTAGCGCCGTTGCCCTATCGGAAGATAAGGATACAGTTTTTAATTATATTAATAGCAATGAATTTCTTATAGTAACCGCCGCCATCCTAAAGATTAATTATAATAATGATGAAATTAATTTTATGATGGGTTCAAAAATCCCTCTTGCGGAAAGCAATAATAATTCCACTCACTACTTGGTAAAGCTACCTATAAAAAATGCTGAAGGAAAGCTGGAATTTATTGAAGAAAAGATTGCAAATACTATAGATGTACATTTGGGCTATCTGCCCTATACTACCTACAATGTAATTACAGAAGCCTTTAAGTTTCAAGGCTTTCCATATGATTGGGGAGATAAATACTCTGGACGAGACTGTTCAAGCTTTACCTCTTCAGTATATCGAACCTTTGGAATCTATCTTCCAAGGAATACCGATGAGCAAGAAATTAGTGCTGCCGATGTTATCAGGTTTACAGCTGGTGAGTCTTATGCTCAACGTATTGAAGCCATTGAGAAGCTAAGCCCTGGATCCTTATTCTTTATGCCAGATCACACTATGATGTATCTTGGTAAGAGTGGTGATAAACATTATATGATACATGCCTTTTTAGGCTATGGCGTTAAAAATAATGATGGAATTAAGTTTCAGCCTGTTTATCAGGTTGCAGTAACCACTGTTGATTTGTTAAACTCGAAGGGTAACCCTTATGTTAATGAGTTTACATCTATGATACAATTCAAATAGATAGAAATAAATATATACTTTTTTCGACACGCCCCAGGGGCACGCGGTTCCTTCGACATATACTGCACGCCCCTGGGGCAAAGGAGGAAACCAGCTATGAACAAGCAAACCATAAACAAAGTCAAACTCTTTCTGATGGGCCTAGAAAGCCGCTTCAATGAAAACAAAGATATTTTCAAAGGAATTTACGTAACCTACACTGCGGGCTTAAAAGAGTTCAAGGGTACAGGCCAATATAAAGACGAAAAGATAAGCTATAACTTTGGAGGAAAGACCGAATTATTAGCAATGGCTGAACTCTGTGAAAGGCTAGCAGAACTTTGCGCCCAATATGATTCACTATCTGTGCTATATAGGGAGAGAGGAACGGCTTTATTAATATCTGCTGATAACAAAAATGTAAAGATGACCTCCACCGAGGTTAAGGATAGCGACAACGATGACCCAAAAGCTCCTTCTAATAGCACTCATATCGCTGAAACTTCAACCCTTTTGAATAGGGATTATTACATCAAGCCAGGTAAGGCCGATGCTCTATTAAAAGAGATAGGAATTATGAGCAAGGAAGGAAAAATAAAGAACGACAAAATAAGAAAGTACAATCAAATAGATCACTATGTAGAATTGCTTGAAGGAATAATCGATAAACTGCCTTCACAAGAAACCATAAATGTTATAGATTGCGGTTGTGGTAAATCTTATCTTACCTTTGTACTAAATTATTATTTAACAGAGGTTAAGAAGAAAAAGTGTCACTTTATAGGTATTGACTACTCTCCAGCCGTTATTGAAGCTTCAAAGAAAATGGCAAATAATCTAGGATATCGGAATATGGAGTTCCATGCCATGGACATTAAGGACTTTACTACTAATAAAAAAATCCACATTGTAATCTCTCTCCATGCTTGTAATACTGCCACAGATATGGCTCTTGCCTTTGGTGTTCGATTAAAATCACAGGTTATAATTGCAGTGCCCTGCTGCCAAAGGGAGCTTTTGAATCAATATAGCTATGAGCCCTTCAAAGGCATATTAAAACATGGAATACTAAAAGCTAGAATGGCAGATGTGCTCACCGATGGAATGAGGGCTCTCATGCTAGAGGCTAAAGGCTATGATGTTTCTGTTGTAGAGTATATATCTCCTTTAGAAACTCCAAAAAATCTAATGATTAGGGCTATAAGAACTGGCAAGGAAAATCCTGCTGCCATGGAGGAATATGTGAATTTAATGTCTCAATTAAATGTATATCCTTCTTTATATCAGTACATAAATGAAATTGATATGGAGCAATAATAAGCTTGGTTTCTATTATAGGCTCTTGTCATATCATAGTTAAAGCAAAAAGGCTGTTGCAGAAGAATTAATTTGATATTCTTTGTGCAACAGTCTTTTTATGCATAATTGCCCTTAATGCTTATCCAAACATCCCCTTTTTTCATCAACTTCTTTTGAAAAAACCCTATATAAAAAAGTGCTGCCGAACTTTTAGAAATCAGAGGTCAGAACTAATGTGTCAGATATAAAATATAAGATATCTGGACCTGCTAAATTATATTCAAGCTAACGGATAACAAAGGTATACAGCTTATAAACCAACAAAAACTGTTCCATAGACCACATATTTGCTAGTTATGCCCCAGCCCCTTATTTTTCATCGTAAAAATTTGTAGCAAAAGGTCAAATAAACGAATATATTGTATCAGAGAGGAGATTCTGTTGGGTGGCTATTATGAATAATGTAGTTAAATTATCAACGAATAATTTATTTAATAAAATTACTATGGGTATATTTCTATCTATTATTTCTCCCTTTAAAACTGAAATAATTATACTTGTACTAATGTTATTATTAGATACTTTCACTGGTACTATTTATGCCATTAAAATGAGAAAATTTAGTAGCACAGGACTTAAAAAGGGCCTAAAAAAAGTTTTCTTCTATTCTTTATTTTTGCTAGTTATTAGACTTGTTGAAATCGGAATTTCTTCTATATACTCTACCACCATATTAACTAATATATTTGCTAGTACCTTGATAATAATTGAAGCCACTAGTTCTCTTGAAAATCTTGTGCTTCTAGGTGTGCCCCTACCTAAAGGAATATCAGATTTTATTTTAAAGCAAATTTCAAACACTCCAATTTCAAATTTAGTAATATCTTCAACCCATCGTCAGGATTACATTGAGGAAATTAATGATATGCTTAGTGTAGCCCTTCCCATCGTAGAAGACAAGTACTTTAAGCGCTTGCTAGAAATTAAGTTTGAGGAATGGACATCATTGGTTAATCATATCGATGTAGACTTTAGCTCCATTTATTCAGATAACAAGGAGATATTATTTTTTAGAATTTCCACATTAGTGAGTGCAACAAGGATTAGAATTAGGGATCGGTGGCTGAAGGAAGGAATTCCAGCTGAATGTATAAAATCCTTCAATGATTGGCATGAAATAAAGTTTACTAAATGGCTTGCTACCTTAAAGCTTGTTTGTTTGAATGATAATGACATGGACAAAAAGAAAACGGAAATAATAGAAAAATTGCTAGTATTTCTATACAAAACAATCACAGATATCAAGAAAGCTGAGCTTCATAAATTAAAAGGATGCAGTGCTAATTAGCTTGCATCCCTTAGTTTAAATCTTATCTAATGCCAGTTAAATCCTTAATTACCTCTCCACCAATTATCATCCCCGCCACTGGTGGAACAAAGGATATGCTTCCTGGAATCTGTCGTCGGATTGTACACTTTTTAGTACCGCCGGTGCATACGCAGCCAGTTTTACAAGTTATAACCTCATCCTCCTTGGGCTTTCTAGGTACTTCCTCAGAATATAGCACCTTCAGGCTATCTATTCCTCTTTTTCTAAGCTCATATCTCATAACCTTGCATAAAGGACATATTTTTGTCTTATATATATCTGCAATTCTAAACTGAGTTGGATCTAGCTTGTTACCTGTGCCCATGCAGCTTATAATTGGAATATTATGCTGCTTACACCATACTATCAACGCTATCTTTGAAGATACAGTATCTATAGCATCTACCACATAGTCTGTATCCTCTGTAATTATTTCACTTATGTTATCTTCCTTTACGAAGGTTTCAAAGGTTGTAACCTCACATCTTGGATTTATTTGAAGGACTCTTTCCTTCATAACCTCAACCTTGCTTTTGCTTATGGTTTTAGTAGTGGCATGTATCTGTCTATTTATATTTGTTAAGCAGATAGTATCATCGTCTATCAGAACTAGCTTTCCTACTCCAGATCTTGCAAGAGCCTCTACAGTAAAGCTACCTACACCGCCTATTCCAAATACAACTACCTTGCTAGCCTTAAGTTTATCCAAGGCTTCCTTACCTATCAACAGCTCCGTTCTTGACAGTGCGTGCTGAGCCATTTATATCTCTCCTTTTACACTTTAAATCTTTTCTTTAGTTTTTTCTGATTATCCAAACACCTTATCACTGATACCTTGGGATAAAACCTTATTGGCATAGCTTACAGCTTCCTCAAGAGAATGATCTAGGTAGTTTCCACATTGTACCTCTGTAGTAGCAGGAACCTCTGTAGACTTAGCCACATCCTTTAAGGTCTTTTCTAAAGCTCCAATTATCTCCTTCACATCGCGGTCTCCCCAAACAGTTAGGTAAAAACCTGTTCTGCATCCCATAGGTGATAAATCTATAATATCATCTAAATAATCTCTCATATAAGTTGCCATTAAATGCTCCAATGCATGCATACCAGCAGTGTTCATAAATTCCTTATTAGGCTGCATAAATCTTAAATCAAACTTTGACACCTTATCGCCTTTTGGTCCTGTATATATTCCAGCCTTTCTGACATAAGGAGCCTTAACCTTTGTATGATCTAAAGAAAAACTTTCTACCTGAGCCATAGTTAACCTCCAACAAATTGATTTTTTCATGTATACACAATATCATTATTAAACTAATTTTTCAACAATTTCATTAAGAGAATGTCTTAGATATTATTTTTCATATTTTTAGTCAAATAGCTTTTCTATCTTACTTACAAAATCCTTGTCCAATTCTTTAGCGTATTTTTCAAAATCCTTCTTGTTTACTTCCTTTTCAACACCTTGCTCCTTTAATTGCTCATCTAAACTTAATAATATATCCTCATGATTTCCGCTTTTATGTTCAACCATAGATCCGTTGAATAATTCTGCACTATCGCCATTATTAAAAATAACCTTATAAGATAAATTATAGGACCCTCCTAAGTTTTTCTTCACTTTAACCTTTATCTTATTTATTTCACTGTAATTATATGTATCTCCTGCAGGCCTTATTGGGGAAGCCACCTTAATGGTATCCTTGTATAAAATGGTATAGTTTGTGATTCCTATATATAGTACACCAACAAATACAGCAGTAATTGTTAAAATTACTGTTTTCTTTGCTTTTGAAGCATTCTGATTTTTTACTTCCTTCTCATTTTTCTTGTTTGAGATTTTCTCTTTTATTTTTGGGTAATTATATTCGAAAATAAAAAATATTATTATTACTGGTATAATACTTATACTTTTGGACAAAAAGAACAAGTAATCCCCTCTGGCGAAAATAGCTACTTGTAATAAACTATAACCAAGAACTATTATAAATGCTCCTATTATTGACACTACTAAAATTCCTATAAATTTTAATAAACCCAATACTGTTTTTTTTGCAAAATTCATTCAATTTCCATCCTTTCCCATTAGAAATCTATTCTAAATTTTTATATACGTACTAATTATAGCATTAATATAGGAATAATTAATTAAATAATTATTCCATCTTGCTTATATCACTATATTTATAGGTAGCTCCAGCAGGCTTTATTTGGCGAAGCTACCTTAACACTCTCTTCATATAAAATCGAATAATTTGTAATACTCAAATATGTTAACACTATAATCACAATAACACATATTTCCTCTGCTATTTTCCTTCTTTTTAATATCTGTATAAACCATCTTTTTCCCTTGACATTAAGACTTGGTTTCTGTATTTTTAAAATGTTATATATGATATTTTTGGAGGTATTTTATGATTATTGGTATTATAGGAGCCATGGACGAAGAAGTAAGAAAGCTTAAGGATGAAATGACCATAGAAAATAAATTAACTAAAGCTAAAATGGAGTTTTTTGCAGGTAAGCTTTTGGGGAAAAATGTGGTGGTAGTAACCTGCGGTATAGGTAAGGTTAATGCTGCTGTTTGTACTCAAATTCTAATAGATGACTTTAAGGTAGATAAAATCATAAATGTAGGAGTGGCAGGCGGAATTGGTGAGGAGCTTGTACCTGGTGATGTAGTTATTGCTTCAAATTTAGTGCATCATGATATGGATACTACTGCTTTTGGCGACAAAATAGGTCAGGTTCCTAGAATGGATACATATGATTTTAAATGTGACGAGGCTTTAGTTGAAGCTGCAAAAAAAGCCTTCAGTAATATTGAAAGCCACAAATGTCTTGTAGGAAGAATAGTTTCTGGAGACCAATTTATTGCAGATGTAGAAAAGGTACGCTGGCTTAAGTCTGAATTTGATGCCTTGGCCTGCGAGATGGAAGGTTGCAGTATTGCCCATGTTTGTTACTTAAATTCCGTACCCTTTGTTGTAATTCGCTCCATATCTGACAATGCTAACACTGGAGCTCACATGGACTTTGATAAGTTCGTTCCTATAGCAGTTGATAACTCTCTACATATTTTAAAAGAAATGATTGGTAATATATAAAATTAGCTAACACTGATTTTATATGACAGATATTAGATTTTATATACTAGATGTTAAATTCTTTAAAAATATAAGGGTCTGTTGCACAAATATTAATTTCCTAATTGTGCCGCAGACCTTTTTATTTTATTTATATACTACTTAAACTCCCTCCTAATTAGCTGTGTCAAGCTGATTTTTGTCAGAATATACTGTAATATAGCAAATTACTAGGAGGGAAGCCTAGGTGAATAGTCAATTATTGACTTATATCATAATTTTCGCTGTTATTTTGGCAGTTGTAGGTATAGTTGTGTTCCTAATCCCTTACCTGAAGAAAAAGGGTATAAATTTAGCCCCTTATTTTGCTACCGCCAATGATATTATAACCAAGGCCAATTATACCGTTGACTTTTTAAACGAAGCCATGCCCAATAACAAGGTAATAGATATTCTTGAAATCATTGCAAAGTGGGCAAAAATAGCTGTTGGTAACGCTGAACAGCTTTATCATACGGGAGAAATTAAGAAGGACGAAAGAGCTGATGTGGCCAATAGGGTTGTAAATAATGTGTTAGAAATGCTGAATATAAAGGTTACGGATAACCTTAAGGTCTTAATCGATGCTGCTATTGAAGAAGCTGTTAATGCTTTAGGTCACCAAACAACCGCTCAAAAATCACTACCTTCAAAGACTAAGACTTCTCAAAGCAAGTGATAAACCAAAATCTTGTTGTTGCACAATTAACCTTTTGGTTAGTTGTACAACAACACTTTTTACATTAAAAATATACTACAGGTGTGGAGTATCACACAAGCTCCTGCCTATAAACGGTACGAATAAAGAGATTGTAATGGAACCCCACTCCACCATAACCGCCGTTTACAAGCTAAAAACAAGCATCACTAATGCCTTCTCCCTTTTATATGAAGTCCAATATTTAGGTCTAGTTGAAGAGGTAACCACATACACAGCAACTCGTAATACATCTCCTCAGTAAGGAATTGAAAACAGTTCTTGGATACCTTCCAACGTCTACAGACATTCCGATTTAATACCCTTATAATTATCTTGCTTTGAAAATTGTGCATTATCTAGACAATGATATATAGTAAAGCAAAATACAATAAAATTCCTCATATTTCTACAAATAATTTATATTAATAAGCTTTGAATATTCACTTAACTATTATTAAAAGCATATTATAATAACACACAAGATTATAATCCTATTAAATCTATAATAAATCTTGAAATTAAAACTTTAAAGGAGTTGAAGTAGTGAACCGCAGGAAAATATTGTATCTAGGTTGGATTGGTTACGGTAATATTGGTGACGACCTATTATTGGATGTTTTTAAAAAAATGGTTTCAGATGCTTCACATGATATTGTTGTTAACTACTATTGTCCATTTACAAGCCCAAATGTGAATATAAAAGATTATGACCTAGTTGTACTTGGAGGAGGCTCCTTACTAGGTAAGCATACAGAGTCCTCTATAAGTCCCTTTGTCTTATATGCCTTAAAGGTTGCACAGGAAGGTGTTCCTCTAGCCATTTGGGGAAGCGGAATAGATATGAGATTTCGAGAATACGCTGACAAGTTTCTAAATTCCTATATTTCAAAAAAGCAGAATGTCACTCTGTGTTCAAATCCTTATTATAAACCCCTTATAGATTATTCTAAAGCAACCGGTGTAAGAGGAAAGCTCACAAAATATATAATTAACTCAGATAAGGTAGAGACTATCGGAGACCCTGGAATCATATTCGATAAGGTATTCCCAACTATTCCAGACTTTCAAGACTTTGCTGATATTAAAGAAAGCAATAAATTAGTGCTAGTAAACTGGGGCACTTCCTTTAATAGAATATTAGGACAAAATGAAGAAGCTGTTAAGGTAGAGCTAAAAAAGGTAATAAATGAGCTTTTAAATCACGGATATGAGATTGTTATCTACCCCGTTTGGGGAAAAGATATAGAGCCATGCAAAAACTTGGCCAATGAGTTTAAAGGCAAAAAGGTACGCTGCATAGATAAACTGTACAATGTTTACCAAATTATAGACTTAATCAAAAAATGTAGATTCACAATTAACTTGAAGCTCCATCCTAATATACTCTCTATGGCCTATAAAAAACCTTTTATTTGCCTCAGTTACGGCTTAAAGGGATACGACTTTTGCGATTCTATAGATTCAACTAAACTGTGCATACCTACAGATATGGTAAAGGCGGAAGATATTCTGGAAAAGATAACTTATATAAGATTGAACTATAGGGACTTACAAAGAAAATTCGATAAGTTTATTAATATTTACTATAAAAAACACTTAGCTTTTATAAGTAATATAGTAAATATTGCAAAGGTGAGTGATGTTAATGAAACCTTATAAAATTTTATTTATTACTAAAGATTTTAGCAACAACATCGAGAGAAATACGGTATATTTTTCTGAGGAGTTGGCTAAACATTGTGATTTAACTCTTTGGTATAGCCCTGGTAATATACAGGACATTTTAAAAAAAGTAAAATTAAAGCCCGATTTTATTTTAATAAATGACATGAAGTACACCAGATCTCCCCATATCACTGGCCTTTCCTCCCTCAAAATTCCTTTCGGTATCATTATGCACGATATTCATTACAAAAAAGAGGAAAGAAAAAAATATATAGTAGAAAATAAAGTAACAAAAATTTTCTCAATATATAGAGATGCCTTTTACAGAGATTTTCCAGAGTTTAAAGACTATATGTATTGGCTCCCCCATTTCGTAAATACAGACATTTTCAAGGATTATGGTTTACGTAAGAGGCATGATATACTTTTAATGGGGGCAATCTCAAATGTATATCCTTTAAGAAAAAAGATGCGCCTTTACTTTAAAGGAAGAAAGGGATTCAAATATAGGCCTCATCCTGGCTACACTAACGTAGGAGTTGACAGTTATTTTGGTGAAAAATATGCTAAGGAAATAAACAGATCAAAAATCTTTATCACTGACGATTCCATCCTACACTATCCATTAATAAAGTATTACGAGGTTCTAGCCTGTAAAACCTTACTACTTGCACCAACTAGTAAGGAAGTAGAAGACTTAGGCTTTATCCCAGGTGTTCATTTTGTAGCTATAGATGAAAACACCTTTGCGGAAAAGGTTGAATATTATTTAGCTCACGAAGAAGAACGGCTTAAAATTGCTGAAGCAGGCTATAAAATGGTTCGTTCTAAACATTCCACAGCCCACAGAGTTCGTCAATTTTTAGATATATTAGATACCTTTAAATTAACACGAAACGGTGAAAAAGTCGGTATGAAAATATATAGTTAATATCCAGGCTTTTTCTACAGCAATGCTGGGAAAAAGCCTTTTACTTTACTTGCAGATTTTCAATAGCCTATTCCTCACCCTCTTCATCATCATATCCATAATCCTCATAGTACTCATCCTCAATTTCCTTTCTAGCTTCTATGAACTTACTTTCAGTTATACCATCATATATAATCTCTAGCTTATATCTTTTATTTTTGCTAAGGCCATTGATAATAATTTCCCCTTTGCTATTTGTATATCCTTCCCCTAGAAAATGTAATGAATTATCATTGTTTTCTCTATAAACCTTTACCAAAGCTTTATTGACTAAATTTCCATCCCAATCCTTAACCACTACCCTTATCCTTCTTTTGGGATTTACCCCCCCTTCTTCCTTCGTAACAGCCAAATATTTATCTAATAGTGAACTCATTATACTTCCTCCTAATTCATAATCCTCAAAAATACTAAAGATAAACCATAGTATAAAATATGACATTATCACTATATTTGTTCAGAATAACTAGGAGGCTATATGAATAATGTACCGAGAAAAATAATATATATAATGAGAAGCACTTCATAAGAGGTTAGTAGAAATGCTACGTAATTTTATAAGCGTAACAGGCATTACTCAGGAAAATGATCTGCCTAAAAAGGCAAAGGGAGAACTGTTACAACATTCTGAAGTCGACTATATATTTATACCTAGCAATCGGCCTAGAGTAAAAGAGCTAACTCATATAAGCATCAGTGTAGATATAAAAAATCATAGAATTATAAAGGGCCCCAAAGGTAACATATTAATTTTAGACGGTCTAAAAAAGCTTAAAGTGTGCTATTTGCCTGAAAGCCGCTCTAAAAGAACGCTTCAAGTGGAACTATACCTGCCTTATAACACACACCTGGAATTGCCAGATGAAGTAAAGGATATAGACAATGTGGATATTTATATAGGAGATGCCTATTTTGAATTGATTGAAGGCAGAAAAATATACAGCTTTGTTTTCTATATCCTTGATGTTCAATTAAAAAGTGAGCAGTCTTTTAGAAAGGATTTAGATGAGAAGTTAGAAGCAGAGAATAAAGAAATACCAGAAAATGCACTAAAAGAAAATACTCCACCACCTTTAGATACCGCAGAAGACTTTCTCACTGAGCTGCAAAAGGCTCTTCTTCCCCTTACCAGTAATGAGGCCGAATTTAGTTTTGAAGATGATTTAGATGAGAGTAATTACGATGAGGAAAAATCTGATGATAAAACTAATGGGGAGACTTAATAAAGCCTTCCCATTAACATTTTTCCAATAGAATTTTGCCAAAGTTTCTTCCAAATTCAAAGCATTGTTGAAGCTGATACTCATCTGGCATATATTTAATTTTTAGTCCTTCCTGCACTACTTCAATTTTAGCCTTTGTTAGGTAGTCTGATAGCAATTTAGGAGATTCTCCGCTCCAGCCGTAGCTACCAAAGGCCGCTCCAATTTTATTAATAAACTTTAAACCTATTAGCTCTTCTATAATGGGCATCAATGATGTAAGGAGTCCATTATTAACAGTAGAAGAACCAACCAAAACTCCCTTAGCCTTAAAGACCTCTGCTAATATATCATTCTTATCTGCAGTGGCAGTATTAAATATTTTATACTCTACTCCCGCTGCTCCTACTCCCTTACCTATGTGTTCTGCCATATTGTGAGTGGCTCCCCACATAGAATTGTAAATTATCACCGCCCTTTTTTCTGATATTCCTTTCGCCCATTCATAGTACTTCTCCACTATTTGCATAGGATTCCTTCTCCATATAATACCATGGCTAGGTGCTATTATATCTATCGGTAAGTTAAGCCCTTGAAGCTGCTCTATCTTTTTAGTTACAAGTCTACTAAAGGGAGTTAATATATTTGCATAATACTTCAAGGCCTCCTGATAGACTTCCGCCTCATCAACTAAATCATTATAAAGCTCTGAAGATGCAAAATGCTGTCCAAAGGCATCATTTGAAAACAATATATTATCCTCAGTTACATATGTAAACATGCTATCTGGCCAGTGTAGCATTTGAGCTTCTATAAAAATTAAATCTCTTTTCCCTATATTAAGCCTTTCACCTTGTTGAACTACCTTCAGCTTCCAGTCCCTATGATAATATTCTTTAATACTTTCTGCTCCTTTTTTAGACACTATAATAGTGGCCTCTGGTACATATTCCATTACCGTTGGCAAAGCTCCAGAGTGGTCAGGCTCCAAGTGGTTCATAACTATATAATCAATTTTTCCTATATCCACTACCTCTTTAAGGTTTTCTAAAAACCTATCCGTTAAAGGCTCCCACACCGTATCTATAAGCACCGTTTTCTCATCCTTAATTAGATAGGCATTGTAGCTGCTACCCCTATGGGTAGAAAGCTCATAACCATGAAAATGACGCACCTTCCAATCAGTGGCCCCTACCCAATATATATCCTTCTTAAGCTCTTTCATAAAACATACCTCCCGCTAATTTATACTAAGCTTAATATTAGCAACTTTAGGAGGTTTTATCCTATAAATCAACTGTTTTTTAAACCAAATCAACATAGGTAAGAATTTAACTATTGACGATTAATATAAAAAAACTACCAAGGTTAAGGACTTCTAAAAGTCATTAACCTTGATAGTTAGTCGCCATATTTCGTCATAAACCGCATGCCCCTGGGGCGAGTTCGTGAATAAATAGCCCGCTTCTAAGCTTTGGCTCAAACCAAGTAGATTTTGGAGGCATTACCTCTCCTGCATCAGCTATTGCCATCAAATCCCCTATAGTAGTTGGATACATAGAGAAGCCTATCTTCATATCTTTATTTGCTCTTCTTTCTAGCTCTTTTAAGCCTCTGATTCCTCCTACAAAGTCAATTCTATCGCTGGTACGTGGGTCCTCTATTCCTAGGATAGGTCTAAGAAGATTATTTTGCAATATGGACACATCTAATCTTGCAACAGGATCCTCTGCGTTAAATGTTCCTTCCTTGGCAACAAGCTTATACCATTTTCCTTCTAGGTACATGCCGAAGCTGTGCTTTTGTTCAGGCTTATATTGGCCTTCTCCTTCATATTCGCTTACAATAAAATTCTCAGAAATCTTTTGTAAATATTCATCCTTAGAAAGACCATTTAGGTCCTTAACAACCCTGTTGTAATCCATAATTCTTAAATCCTTATCTGGGAAAATAACAGACAAGAAATAGTTAAATTCCTCTTCCCCAGTGTAGTTTGGATTCTGTTCTCTTCTCATCATTCCTACTCTAACAGCAGAAGCTGCTCTGTGGTGTCCATCTGCTATATACAGGCTTTTTACACCTTCAAAATGATATACTAAAGCTTGAATGTCTTCTTCCTTATCTATTTTCCAAACCTGTTGTATCACTTTATCCTCAGAAGCAAAATTATACATAGGCTCCTTTTCAGTGTACTTATCTATAATCTTATTAATTTCATCACGACTTCTGTAAGTTAAAAAAATTGGTCCAGTATTTGCATTACAATAGTCTACATGGTTTATTCTATCCTGTTCCTTATCAGGTCTTGTATGCTCATGCTTTTTTATAACATTATTTCTATAATCATCAATAGATGTACATGCAACTATACCTGTCTGTGCTCTTCCATTCATTATTTGTCTGTATATATATAAATAGGGTTTCTCATCTCTTATAAAGATTCCTTTTTCAAACATGCTATATAGATTTTCCCTAGCTTTTTCATAAACAACCTTATCATATATATTTACTGATGGATCTAAATCAATTTCAGCTTTATCTACATGAAGAAAGGAGTATGGATTGTCTACAACCATTTCCTTAGCCTCTTCTGTATTCATAACATCATAAGGAAGAGCCGCAACCTTATCTGCCAATTCTGGTACAGGTCTCACAGCCTTAAAAGGTCTAATTATCGCCATTTATTTTTCACCTCAGTCTTTAATTTAAGATCCAATTATATATTTAATTTCTTTTACAAAAGGATATTCCTAAACAATATATATCGCATTGCCCTACTAAAGACTTCTGTAAAGAATCTCTGTAGAACAATGCGCTTATAGCTATATTAATATTTATTTAAAAAATTCTTCTATTATACTAACTATTTCCTCACCAATTCTCTTTTGAGCTTCAACGGTTTGTGCTCCTATATGAGGAGTTACAGATACCTTTCTGTGATTTACTAAAGCTTCGTTATTAGTAGGCTCTTCTACAAATACGTCTATACCTGCGCCAGCTAGCTTTCCACTATCTAAAGCCTCAATAAGAGCATCTTCATCAACAACTCCACCTCTAGCACAGTTTATAAGATATGATCCATCCTTCATAAGATCAAATTCTCTCTTACCAATAACAGTTCCCTTATTCTTATCTAATGGAATGTGTAAGGATAAGAAATCAGCCCTCTTTAAAACTTCATCAAATTCACAATATTCATATTCATCAAAGCCTTCAGCCTTACCTACTATATCATAATATACTATATTCATGCCAAGAGCGCTAGCCTTTTTTGCTAGTTCTTTAGCAATTCTTCCAAAGCCAATAAGACCTAAAGTCTTACCTGCAATTTCAACACCTTCATACTTTTTCTTTTCCCATTTACCATCTCTCATGGCTACGTTAGATGTACTAACAAATCTAGCTAATGCAAACATGTGTGCAAGAGCTAATTCTGCAACAGATGCGCTACTAGCATTTGGTGTATTGGTAACCTTAATTCCCTTTTCTGTAGCATAAGCAACATCGATATTGTCTACTCCAACTCCACCTCTTATTATAAGCTTTAATCTTGGATTTTCTAAAGCCTTGTCAATAATAGGCTTTCTAATTTTGGTAGCTGATCTTACCACTACTACATCAAATTGCTGTAAGGCTTCCCCAAGAGCCTCTGGCTCATAAAATTGCTCTACTACATCATAGCCTAGAGCCTTTAATTTTTCTATTGCGCTTTCCTCCATACCATCTGTTACTAATACTCTATACATTATTGACCCCCCATTTATTTATTACTTGTAAATGTAATCATTATAGTTAAACTATACTACACCCTACATCTACAAGTTCTTATATAATATCCTGCAATTTATTAAAATTTCATAAATCATTATACTACTAAATTAATATAATTGTCAAAACTTTATCTAATAGTTTTTTTGATTTATGCTTCAATTTTTTGCCCAATTTTAAATATGTCCGCAGACGATAAACATTTTATGATTATTGTCCATGAAAATTTTTTATTAAATTTAGTTTATTTCTATTTGATTCTTTATGAATTTTAAAAATTATGTTCTTTCATTTTTCTGAAAACTTTTCTTGTAATCCTTTAATTTTCACAAAATATAGCTTTTATAACAAATACTAATTTCTATTTAATGCTTCTGTAATACTGTGAAAGTAATTATTGCTGCATCTTCCCTTTTCCCAATGCTTGCAGCTTTCACAGCTTGATATAAGGGAAGAATTACTAAGCAATCTAAAACTAACATGAGGCTGATATTCTGGACAATTATCTGCTACCATACCCTTTAACTCTTCTGACAACATTGCTCTGCCCTCCATTAATCCATAATTTCAAAGCTTATTATTCCCACTGGTAGCAGCTATTATTAGAAGTTAGGGATTAGATGATAGATATTAATTTTTAACATTAAAAAACACCCTCGATGCTTAAATTTTAAGCCTAAGGGTGTGTATAATTGCTTTATATTAGTGCTGATTCTGTCTCTCTGCAATATCTTAATATTAAACAGCTACCTAAATTTCTTGGGCATCTTCTACATATACAGTTGTCCGCCTTGCCATCACATTTCTTTTCCTTATATTCTGGACAATGCTTACAATTGTCTCCTCCTACAGCCATTATTATCCTCCCCTATCCTATATTCTAGCCTGAATTTGAATATATTTAATATAAAAATTACAACATAAAAAAGGCGTAACTAAGTTACACCTTTCATTATACTATATTTAAGTTCTTTACTACTAATTTTTTGTTTCTAGCCAGCCTATATCCCTTGAAGGTTATTGCTTCTTGAGGACATATGCACATGCATCTCATACAAGTAACACAGTTACTATGAAAAACTACCTTTCCATTATCTAAAGTTATATTGCTACAAGGGCAATTTCGTAAGCACTTTCCGCAGCTTGTACAATCATCTGTACACTTTAAATATTTAACTAAATTAACTCTATTGTAACTGCTGACCATATCTTTAATTTTTTTTATGTATATTTGGGTCATAGGAGTATTTTCTATGCAGGTTCTTTCTAAAAGAAAGTCCTTAACAACACTCTTAATCTTATTAGCTGCCCTTGCCATAATTTTGATAGAAGTCTTATCCACAAAGACATTTACCCCATTTTTAAACTTTAGATTGGGTGGCATAATTATATTTACTTGGGATATAAGATTATATCCCTTATTCTTTATTAGCTTTCCTAATAAATCTAGGGCAGCAGAATTTCCCCAGGTGTTCGTGGCAAAAACAATACAATTTATTTTACTAGTAGCTTCCGGTAAAGCTTCAGCAAACTTATTAATAATCCTAGGTGTATTATCAAAATATATTGGAGTTCCTATTATAAAAAAATCGTATTGATTTTCTACCCAACTTACCTTCTCTAAGTTTATAGTATCAAGATCAATTTCATACTTATCAAAATACATCTTAAACTTATCAGCTACCCATTTTGTATTGCCAGTACCACTAAAGTAGTAGATCACACCTTTCATAAAATCACCCATTTTATACTAATACTTTTTATTCGTTATATTCATCCTTATATCTGTCCCTATACTTATTCATTAGCATATTCATAATAGTTGCTGTTGTAGGAGGAGTATAGGTTATAGCATTAGCACCTGCCTCAATTGTTTCTGCAATACTCTCGTCAGTAGGTCCACCTGTTGCGATTATAGGAAATTCAGGGAACTCCTTTCTAATCTTTTTAACCAAAGCAGGAGTATTCTTAGCAGCAGAAACATTTAAAATGCTAGCTCCAGAATCAATTCTAGCCTTTACATCCTCATATTCAGATATAACTGTAACTATAATTGGAATATCAATAGTATCTCTCATAGCTTCTAAAATTTCATTAGAAATAGGATTATTAACTACAACCCCCATAGCCCCTTTAAACTCAGCATCTAAGGCTAAATTAACAACTCTCTTTCCCATAGTAGTTCCGCCACCAACACCACAAAAAACTGGCACATCGGCTGCTTCTACTAAGGTTTGAGTTATTAAGGGCTGAGGAGTAAAAGGATATACTGACATAATAGCATCTGCATTAGTATTTTTTATAATTGCAACATCTGTAGTAAATATAAATGACTTTAATCTCTTCCCAAATACCTTTATCCCACTAGCTTCTCTGATAATATTAGGAACTTCAATAATATGACTCCTTAATATCCCTTTTACTTCAGGTACATACTTTGCCATACCTATTCCTTCTTTCTAATATAATTTTTTATATATATTATACTAAATTTCTCTCCTCACCAAATATAATTATTCTAACGAAGATATGCTCATGTATATATACGATAATAATTATAATTCGTTATCCACTTTTTGTAAACGTATAAAATATTTTTTCTATATTTGCAATTATTAATACTTTACATTATAATTATTGGCATATTGTTAATTATATCACAATAATTCCAAAGAAAATAAATTTTATGGAAGGAGTTTTATCAATTGTACGTTTTAGAATTAAATAATGTTTGTAAATCTCTCAGTAATAGACCAATAGTTAAAAATATTTCCCTTCAGGTTGAAGAAGGTGAAATCTTTGGTTTTTTGGGTCCAAACGGCGCAGGTAAAACAACTACTATAAAAATGATTGTAGGATTAATACAACCTAATAGCGGTACTATAAAAATTATGGGAAAGGACATCCAAACTGAGCGTGAAGAAGCCCTGATTAACGTTGGTGCTGTAGTAGAAAACCCTGAACTATATTTATATATGAGCGGCCTAGAAAATCTTCGCCAGCTAGCACGAATAAATAATAATATCACTCAAAAGGATATAGATGAGGTTGTTGAATTTGTTGGCCTTAAAAACAGAATAAAGGATAAGGTAAGAAAATATTCCTTAGGAATGAAGCAGCGCTTAGGTTTAGCTCAAGCTCTCTTATCCAATCCTAAAATTTTGATATTGGACGAGCCTACTAATGGCCTAGATCCTTCTGGTATTATTGAATTTAGAAACCTTTTAAAAAAGCTAGCCAAAGAAAGAAACATAAGTGTTTTCGTTTCCTCTCATATGCTATCTGAAATTCAACAGCTCTGCGACAAAGTAGCCTTTATAAATAATGGAGAAATCCAAGCTATTGAATCCATAAATATCTCTGAAGAGGATTCAAAGGAAACTATAAATACTGTAATATTATCTACAACTGAACGAGAAAAATGCTCACTAGTTCTAAAAAAGCTAACATTTATACAAAGCTCCACATTAAAGGATAATCTCTTTGAAATTCAATTAGAAAAGGGCCTAACTCCTCAACTTGTTTTTGAGCTTGCAAAAAACAATATTCCTGTAGAAGAAATCTATAATAAAAAGCAGGATATTGAGGATAGATACCTTGAAATTGTTGAAGGAGGAAACAAGTAATGGTGGGATTAATAAAAAATGAATTTAATAAATTACTATTGAGAAAAAAAGTACTAATATCTTCAATTGTATTGGGCGTATTATGTGTATTGATGTGTCTCCTTATAATTGTAATGAATAAATTCACCAATAAGGAGTTTTTAATTGAACAACAAGAAACCATAATTCAAGTGTATGAAGAGGACTTAAAAAATGCAAAAACGGAAAACGAAAAAAAGCTAGCACAAGCTAATTTAGACGAAGCTAAAGCTTCTCTTGAATACTTGAAAAGCTTACCTTCTGAGGATGAGGCTAACTGGAAGGCTAGCCTTGAGCAAACCATTAATGAATTAAAAAAGCAATACGATGCTTTACCTAATGACAATGGTCAAAAGGAGAATATTAGAAAAGATATAATTAAGTACGAAGAATTGCTAAATAAAAATATAAAGCCTATTTCAGAAATGAGTCCAAAGGGATTATCTACCCTTACTCACCTTATAAGCTTTTTGGGTGGCTTATTTGTAGCTATTATAGTTATTATAATGTCTGCAGATACAGTATCCTCAGAATATACACCACCAACAATCAAAATGCTACTTACAAGACCAGTTAAGCGTGGAAAGATTCTAGCTTCTAAGTTTATTGCTACTTTTGCTGCTTCTACTCTTATTATCATTGGTATAGAAATTATAAGCTCAGTTATTATGGGACTTATCTTTGGCTTTGAAAATCCTTCATATCCTATGGTAGTAGGAACAGATTATAAAATAACTACAATAAATGCTATGGTAGGTAAAGAAGCTATAGCAGTATTTAATAGCTCCTATATAACCACTTTACTTAGTGTTGTTGTTAAATCACTATTAATGCAGGTTTTATACATACTGGCTGCTACTTCATTTTTCTTTATGCTATCTACCTTATTAAAAAGCAGTTCAGCTTCTATAGCTATTAGTATAGTATCCTTAATAGCTATAAAGATTTTAGGCGCTATAAGTTACGTAAAACCAATACTGCCTTTTCTCTTTATGACCTATGGTAATACTTTATCAGTAGTAACTGGCAGCATAAAAACAGAAATTTTAAGTTCCTTCGCAACACCATCTTTTGTTGCAATTATATTAATAATTTGGACAATAATACCTTATACAATAGCACATTTAAATTTCACCAAGAAGGATATATTAGTTTAAGGGCATATAACTTAAGCTAAAAAGAAAGTGCTGTTCTACTAGCTTTTAGCTGTAAACATAGAGTTATCATGCAACTGGCAATTAACTGTGAAATATCTGCTATTTTACTATGTTGCTTTGTTTCAAAAAACAGTTGATAGATAACAGAAATATTAGGACAAGCTATAAAAGTCATTTAATAATCAAAAAGGACTGCTGCAAAACTAATAAATTAAATTAGTTCTTGTGCAACAGTCCCTTTTTAAATCCTTTTTCCTTACCACAGGAAGTGCTTCTTTTTATTTCCCATTGAAGCCGCCGCTAAGCCTATAGCCGCTGCTGCTCCTATAACGCCTGCTGCAAGTACATAATACTCTGTCTTACCTTTAAACATTCCCTTATTATCGTTATTAGCTTCATATTTAGATATAGTTGTGTAAACACTATCTCCTTCGTTGGAGTGATTATGAGTATGGTACGGCATCTTTTTACGTCTAACAAGTCTATTCATCTCTTTAGCTAAATTTACACCTACATTTAAATTCAAAATAAACACCTCCTATTTGTATTATGCTCATATTCTTTGCATTTAATCGGAGGTAATTTTATTAATTTCCTTCAAAACCTTACTAACTACTCTCTTCCCTATTTCATCCTCTTTCATTTCCTGTAAAGCATTCTCTAATAGAATCCATTCCACATCTTCTACCTCTTGGGACTTATTAATTTCCCCACCAGCATACCTAGCCATAAAGGTAAGCATAATTATTTCCTTAGATTCAAGATACTCACTACCAAGATATTTAATATTATCTACACTAATTCCTGTTTCCTCTTTAACTTCCCTTGCCACCGTTTCTTCAGCAGTCTCGCCATTACTTATATAGCCACTAATAAGAACCTTGGAATTTTTAAATATATAGCTTTGCTTCAATAGCAATATCTTATCGTTTTTTATTACAGCTACCATGATACACGGCTTAGGTGTATCAAAAAACATAATATCATCATTAACGCAATAGGGGACGCCTCCTTCATCCCAGCTATACTTTTCTATTAATTGCCTTCCGCATCTTGGACAAAACTTATACTTCATATATCCCCCTACAACTTAACTTTAATTCATATTATTCGTATGTTATAAACATTTTACCATAAAAAAAGTAACTCCGCAGCCTTTAGTGTAAAGATAGTATAATTAAAGGGATATACTGCTCTTAATGCAATATATCCCTTTGCTATAAGCTATAAAATTACTTGAATTTTCTTATTAAGGGTAATTGAGTTCTCCGTAATCATACTGTTGTAGGCATACACATCTACTCCGTTACTGCTAGCATATCTTAACGCATTTCCAAAGGCCTTATCCATTTCGTCATTAGGCCTAAAGTATTCTATATTATCTATCTGAATTAGAAACAAAACCCCTGCACCTTTACCAGACTTAACAACTTCCACTAGCTCTTTTAGATGCTTTGCTCCTCTCTCTGTAGGAGCATCAGGAAATTTAGCTACTCCATCAACCTCTAGGGTAACCCCTTTAACCTCTAAATAATATTCATCATTATTTTTGGTATTAGTAAGCTTAAAATCAAATCTACTATTCCCAAAGGTTCTTTCCCTTTGAACTAAGTCATATTCCTCTAATCCCTCTATTTTTTTATTAATTAACGCTTCTTCTACAACTTTGTTGGGCACATGAGAATCTATGTTTATTAACATCTCTCCCTTATATCCCGCAATTAGATCATAGGGAGTTTTTCTAGCAGGATTATTTTCCTCTCTAAGTAATACTGTAGTGCCTTCTATTAAAATTTCCCTACATCTACCGGTGTTTGGTACATGAACCACTATCTCTTCACCGTCTAATAAAACGTAAGCCTTAAACCTATTAGGTCTTTTAATAAATTTAGCTTTTACTATATTTTTTCCTATTAACATTTAATTACCTCACATTATTCTTTAGTTTTACAGGATTTTTCTTAAGTTATCCACTTTTCCACAATTCATTATACTTTTTTGTGGATAACTATTGTTTGTTGTTAATTTTTCTCAACAATTCTCTTACTTTATAGCAAATTATAAAAAACTTATCCACAAGCCCATCTCTAGGCTCACTTAATATCCACCCTGTTACGGCATCATTTATATACTTATCATCATATAGCTCTAACTCTTTTTTATAAAAATCATAATATCCATCCTTATACTTATTACAACACACATCCAAAGTATTTTTCAAGTCTATTAAAAACTTACTAGCTACTTCATACTTTTCCTTAACCAATTTTATATTAGAGCTATTAATATCCCTGCAATTAGATATTATTTCTATAATATCTTCTAATACTAATATAAGTCCATTAGCGTATTGTTCTAATTTTGTAATAGTAACAACATCACTATCAAAATCAGATTCATTAAAATGCCCAATACCCATCAATGTGACTATCTTCATAAAGGATATTATAACTAATATATCCTATTAAGATAGCTTTGCCTCCCATCTTATATTATTACTATTACTGAATATATATGATTTAAATAAAAAATTATACACATTAGAATAGGAATTTTTTCACATTAGAATAGGAATCTTTTCCACATTAAAATATAAATCCTTAAAAACTTAAATATCAAGCTTTTACCACTTAATCTAATAAAAAATAAAAGCCTAAGTAACTTATACTTAGACTTTTATTCATTAAATGACCCCTAGGGGACTCGAACCCCTGTTACCACCGTGAGAGGGTGGTGTCTTAACCGCTTGACCAAGGGGCCATATAAAGCATTAAAAAGCAAATAATAAAGTGTTTTAAACTTTAATTATTTGCTTAAGTGACTCCTAGGGGACTCGAACCCCTGTTACCACCGTGAAAGGGTGGTGTCTTAACCACTTGACCAAGGAGCCAAAACCTAACAACGTCCTGCTACATAGTTGCATCAGTGACGATGTAGCTTCTCCATCTTATTAAGAATGGAAATGCTTAAAATCTGGCAACGACCTACTCTTCCACTCAGTCTCCCGAGCAGTACCATCGGCGCTGTGAGGCTTAACCTTCGTGTTCGGGATGGGAACGGGTGTAACTCTCACGCTATGATTACCAGATATTTTTATTCATGGTTCTTACAGCGTTCGAGCCCTGGGAATTTCTTAACGCAAATCACAGATTTGCTAAAATTCCCGTTAAATGCATAACATGCATTTAACCCCACGCTATAGTCACCAGATATTATTAGAGAACTTTGTTCTCTGAAAATTGCACATAAGAAAGGTTTTTAGGTTAAGTCCTCGACCAATTAGTACTAGTCAGCTACACACATTACTGTGCTTACACCTCTAGCCTATCAACCATGTGTTCTTCATGGGGTCTTACTGGCTTAACGCCATGGGAAATCTTATCTTGAGGTGGGCTTCACGCTTAGATGCTTTCAGCGTTTATCC
>Ga0209537_1001564_pt1 | contig 25375 bp, 17 predicted proteins | sample BioPla4DNA1_FD_187698 | JGI IMG/M metagenome (GOLD analysis project Ga0209537, IMG submission 187698) | Biogas fermentation microbial communities from Germany - Plant 4 DNA1 (SPAdes) (version 2) | ecosystem: Engineered > Bioreactor > Anaerobic > Digestate | place: Bielefeld, North... | reverse complement strand
GCAAAGTCAATACCCGTTACCCTGTTTCAATCCACGCAGGCGCACGGCCTGCGACGCGAGTTCCATCCAAAATTTGCCGCACAAATGTGGTTTCAATCCACGCAGGCGCACGGCCTGCGACAGCGGTCGGTTCCTGAGCTCCTGTAGCTGGACTCCTGTAGATGCCAGCGCGAAGCGCGGCAGGAGTCGGGGCGTCAAGAGCCTTTGGCGCTTCACGTTCAGCCGAAGTCCGAGGTAGATCTTGTGCGCGAATCCGCCATGATCGCTGCTATCACTTGGGGTTCGCGAAGCTGGCACCGATCAGATCAGGAGCAGGCCTTCGGGGTCGTAGGTAGGTTTGGCTCCAATGTGTTCAATACGGCGATGCCACTTCGCACCCAAGAAATAGAATCTCAGGCTGTCCTTCTCTAGATCGATAATGTCTGTTAGTGCACGTTTGAGTTCTGCAAACTGCGCGGGGTCCACAAGGCACTCGAATACTGAGTTTTGCACTCGCTGTCCCATGTTCGTGCATACTCTCGCCACTTTGCGGAGACGTCTTCGTTGTTTTCGGCAGAATAGAAGTGTATAGGGCGACTGCCTCCTTTAGTGACTCGCATTCCTTCCGCAGCTCTCGGTTTTCCTTGCGCAGTTGCTCCAGATCCGGACCTTGTGTAGCGGTCTTGCCCTTCCGTAGGCTGCCCCCATCGACGGACGATCTCCCGTCCAAGGGCGTTGACTCATCCGACGATCCGGATGCCGTCCATATCGCTGTGATTCCCCTTGTGCCGATTGTCACCAGTACAGCCGCATCAAGATCACGGGTATGTGGTCGGCTCCTTCCAGGCATGTACTCGTCCCTCCGGGTTGTGAAGTTCGTGGTCGGTCAGCTCGTTGCGGTAGTACGCTTTCCCGAGAGCGTTGGGTACGTGTGCACTCTTTATATTATGAGCAAGGCCATCGGTCCTATACGACGCCCGCATTCACAAGCTTCCGCGACTGACAACTCCGCGTAAAGTGATGGTCCGAACCATCGTCAGCTTCCGCTGAGGATGATCCGGACCATTGAGCTCCGGCGGTGCACCCTTTACATTATGTTTCAACCCACGCTACTCGACGAGTCAAGAGCGACGCTCCTAGGTTTAGCCGCTGAGCTCTCTTGAATGCATCTGCCTGCTAAGCGGACACGTCTGCTCGCAGCCAACCCGCGAGGAAGCGAAAGCCCCCGAACTACCCGGGGGCTTTCGGATGCACCTGCACTTATCCTACGGTGCAAACCCTGTAACAGCACCGCGCCCCACCGCTGCGGTGCTTACCATTTATGGCACAGCTCACACGCATCATAGTCTTCCATGTCGTGGCACGGCGCACAGATGTCGTGGTTGATGTCCCAGGCTGCCACAGCTTCAGGCGGGGCCATCGGTCCATGGCACGCGCCGCACTGCATGAATGAGTGCACGTCGTGCGGGATACGCAGCGTCTCGGTCTCCGTGACCGTGCTCGGCTTGTGGCACACGCCGCACTCGTTCACGTTGGAGATGATGTCATCATGGCAATCGATGCACGCGTCGTGGCCCATGCTGTATGCTTCCTTGGCCTCGGGAGGCGCCATCGGCCCGTGGCATGCGCCACACTGCAGGAACCAGTGAGACGCGTGCGGGATATACAGCGCGTCGGTCTCCATGACCGTAACTGGCTTGTGGCACACGCCGCATTCGGTCACGGTAGCGATCTCCTGCTCGTGACACTGGACACACGTGTCATGGCTCATGCTGTATGCCGCCTTAGCCTCAGGTGGCGCCATCGGCCCGTGACATGCGCCACACTGCAGGAACGAGTGCACATCGTGCGGGACATACAGCGCGTCGCTCTCCATGACCGTGACTGGCTTGTGGCAGATGCCGCATTCGTTCACGTCAGCGATCTCCTGGTCGTGGCACTGGACACACGTGTCATGATTCATGCTGTATGCTGCCTTGGCCTCAGGCGGCGCCATCGGTCCGTGGCACGCGCCGCACTGCATAAACGAGTGCACATCGTGCGGGACATACAGCGCGTCGCTCTCCATGACCGTAACTGGCTTGTGGCAGATACCGCATTCGTCCACATCGGCTATCTCCTGCTCGTGACACTGAATACACGTATCGTGGCTCATGCTGTATGCCGCCTTGGCCTCGGGAGGCGCCATCGGCCCGTGGCACGCGCCGCACTGCATGAACGAGTGCACTTCGTGCGGAATGTTCATGTGCTTGGTTTCCGTCACCGCGGTACCCTTGTGGCAGATGCCACACTCGCGTACATCTGAGATCTCCTGCTCGTGGCACTGGATGCACGTATCATGGCTCATGCTGTATGCCGCTTTGGCCTTGGCAGGTGCCTGCGGCCCGTGGCACGCGCCGCACTGCATGAACGAGTGCACTTCGTGCGGAATATTCATGTACCTCGTTTCGGTTACCGGGGTGCCCTTGTGACAGATGCCGCACTCCTTCACATCGGAGATCTCCTGCTCGTGACACTGGATGCACGTATCATGGCTCATGCTGTACGCGGCCTTCGCCGCAGGGGGCGCCTGCGGGCCATGGCATGAGCCACATTGCATGAACGAATGGACCTCGTGCGGGATCTTCATGTACTTGGTCTCGCTCACGGTGGCGGCCTTATGGCAGATGCCGCACTCATTCACGTCGGAGATACTGTCTTCATGACACTGGATACACGTGTCATGGCTCATGCTGTATGCTGCCTTGGCCTCAGGTGGCGCCTGCGGGCCATGGCATGCACCGCACTGCATGAACGAGTGAGTCTCGTGCGGGATGTACATGGAGTCAGTTTCCGTGACCGTGCTCGGCTTATGGCACACGCCACACTCGTTCACGTCAGAGATGACGTCTTCGTGGCAGTCAACGCACGTGTCATGGCTGATCTTGTACGCCGCCTTTGCCTCTGGAGGCGCCTGCGGGCCGTGGCACGCGCCGCACTGCATGAACGAGTGGATGTCGTGCGGGATATACAGCGTCTCGGTCTCCACGACCGCAACCGGCTTGTGGCACACGCCGCACTCGTTCACGTCGGAGATGATGTCTTCATGACACTGGATGCAGGTGTCATGGCTCATCTCGTAGCTGCCCATGACCTCAGGCGGCCACATGGGCCCATGGCACGTGCCGCAGCTCATGAAGGAATGTATGTCGTGCGGGATGTACATGGTGTCTGTCTCGCGCAGCTCGGCACCTTTGTGGCAAACCATGCACGAATCCTCGTCGCTGATCCAGCCTTCGTGGCAGTCGATGCACGTGTCATGGTTCATGCCGATGGGCTTAGTGCCATCGAGCCCATGCACCAGGCCTGCGTGGCATCCGTAGCAATCGATGCCCACGGAATCGTGCAGGCCGTGCGGTATGACCATGGCATCGGTCTCGTTTATCGACGATGCCTTGGTGTGGCACCCGGCGCACTGATCTGAAGCGCTGGTCACCATGTCGAAGTGCGGCTCCTGGCCTGACTTCGACACCCTGATCATGCGTTGCAGGGCGAGTCTGAACTCAATCCATCCCTTCAGCCCAGGTTCTGCGTGACAATCGTAGCAGCCGACTGAGGAGTGGCCTGACTCCCTCCACGACTTAGCGAAAACCGTATGGCACGAGCTGCAGTATTCGGACGACTGCTGCTTCGTCGACGCCTGCACCGCCCACACCACCAACAGCGTGAGGGCTATTAGGATGATGGCCTGGAGTCTTCGCGTGTGCAACTAGGTGTACCCCCTTTTCCCACTGCTGGCTTACCCTGTGTAGAAAGCCAGGCTCTGCAGCTCCAGAGTCAGGTCGGTATGACGCACCTTCACATCCTCAGGAACTGTGAGCGTCACAGGCGCGAAGTTGAGGATCGCCTTGACGCCCGCGGCAACGGCCTTGTCGGCCACAGACTGGGCGTGCTGTGCGGGCACGGCGATGATGATGATCTTGATCCCGTGCTCGTGCACGATTTCACTCAGCTGGTCAACATGAAAGATGTGCACGCCACGGAAGTCTGTGCCCACAACGGACGGATCCACGTCGAACGCCGCCGTGATGCGCAGCCGGTCCGGCGCCCCAAATTCGGGGTTCTCCGCGGTATGCGCGTCTACGTGGTAGTGGACCAGCGCGCGACCGAGATTGCCGAATCCTACAAGGCCGATATGTACGTCTTCAGTGAGCCTCAGTATCTGCCTCAGCTGCTGCCGCAGGAACTTGACGTTGTAACCGATCCCCTGTTTGCCGAATTCGCCGAAGAAGGTGAAATCCTTTCGCACCTGGGCTGGGGTGAGGCCTGTCCAATCGCCCAGGTCCTGGCTGGAGACTACCTCGTGCTCGCGCCGGTAGAAATCCTCCACAGCACGCAGGTAGAGCGGCATACGCCTGATAACTACGTCTGGAATCTTTTTCGTCATGCCGTGCCTACGCCTCCGGACCATCTGTACCTTGCCGCGCGAGGCGCGACAACCGGTCCCCGGCAGGGCAGAATTCCTCAGGGCTCACGATCTCCACAGCGCTTGGCATGAAAGCCCCTGCACCGAGCGACCTGTCGTACAGATGAACGAAATAGTATCCGATTGCGAGGAGCAGGAAGCCCCCTATTGCCGCCGCCAGGGACGGCCTGATGCGCAGTCCCAGCTGCCTCGCCACGGGCTCACCCAGTATCAGCCCGGTGATGAACGCAAGCAGCGGTATGCCGTAGGCAATGGCTACCGCGCGCAACATATGGGCACTGTCGAGCTCGAGCTCAACCCAGTCGCCCTCAACAGCGCCCACCCTGTTTATGGCTGTTACCGAGTGTGGGCCGGATTCGGCGAGCTTGCATGCGCCACAGCTCTTACAGGCATCGGGCCTCTGCGCCAGAACCTCGACGAACTGGCCTTGGGCCTTCATCACAAATCCTCGCTGACGCGCTATGCCGGCTCACCCCCTCCGACTATATTTCTACATTCATCGACGGGCTCCTTCTGCGCGTGCTGCGAAGAGGCTCGTTCTAGTATGTCCAAATCGGCCACAGGGCGGCAGTGGTTCGGGGTCCAGCCGGCAGGAATGCGGTGGACCGGCAGCTCCGCCGCCAGGCAACCCTGCAATTGGTAGCGCGCTAGCCCGGGACCCCGTTCGCCGCCAAACGCCATAGCCCGGCCGAAGGGGTTCTGACCAACCCCCGCGGCCAGGCTGCTATGCGGCTGCTTTGTGGTGCGAGCCTCGCTCAGTCGGTGATCAACACGTCGTAGCCCTGGTCTGCCAGGCTATCGCCGAGCTTGATGGCGTTCTCGCGGTTGGCGAATGCACCTACCTGAACTGCCCATGGCCCGCCACCCGTCACATAAACCGGCAGCCCCTGGGCGGCCAGCTCCTCACTGGCCTGCTTTGCCTCTTCTCTGGTGGCGAATGACCCGACTCTTACTTTCCACAGCTTGGGTGCCGTTGCCGTCGGCGTCGTAGCGGCCTGTGACTGCGGTGCCGGCGAAGACGACGCAGTGCTCGTGCTCGTAGTGCTGGCAGGAGCCGCGGGAGTGCTCACGCTGGACACGGGCAGTTGAATGGTTGGCTCTACAGCAGTGGTTCCGCTCGACGACGTAGACGTGGTGCTAGACGCAGTGGTGGTTGTGCTCGTGCTCGGGCTCTCCCAAGGGTAATAACTGTAGCTAGTATCTGCTGAGTCGGCTTTCGACACCGAGCTTCGGCCTGGATTGAGCCAGTTCAGGACTTGCTGGCCCAGGAGCCATCCTACCCCGATGGCAGCCACGCTGACCAGCACCACCGCCAGGATCCACGATAACGCTCCGCTGGTGGACGATCGTTTCGCCGGCATGCTCCATCCCTTCCTTTGCTCGAGTCATCGTGATCGGGGCATGACCCCTTCTCAGTAGATACTTCTATTCTGCAGTAATACCACTCATGACAGCCCTATTCCTCCCAAGGCAGCAGCATGTATCTCGATATCACCCGAATATCCACTCCATACCTGCTAGCTGCCGCACGAACTTCGTCTCCCTGTTTATCCATGACTTCACGGGACACGGCGACGAACGCCAGTCTAACCCCGTGGCGACTGGCGGCCCGCTGTGCCACTTCCAGGCCCACGCCTACGTCGTCGGCGGAGCTGTCGTCTCCAGTGTTAGTATTGGCGACTACGGCGCTGATCGTCAAAGCACACGCGCATTCGATCCCTTGCATCGAGCTGACAATCGCATCGGGGGTGTCGACGAACGGGCGATTCGCGTTCACCACGTAGAGCATGTGGTAGCCGCGGGCGCTGAGTTCAGCAGCAAACCGGCCCAGGGTGCGGGCGCCGCGCTCGTCGCCGCCGACGTCGATGAAGACTGTCGCGGAGCGGTCCTCAATCGCGCCGTATATGGCCGGGGAGATGCTGGGCACGTCCGCAAGCTCGTAGCCGGCGGCACCGGATATGGTCTCCACGCCGAGGCCGGCCAGGATGTCGGCCAGGTCCCTTGAGCGGAACATGGGCTTGGTGATGTCGAGGTCCACCAGCACGGTGCGGGTGCGGGAGGGGCCGGCGGGGAGGGCAAGGCCGGCGAGGCAAACGGCGTGTTCGGGGGGCACCGTAGCGTGCCGGCCAAGCCCCGCGGCCTGCTGGGCGTGCTGGATGGCCATGTTGACGGCAACCTCGGTCTTACCGCTGCCGTAGGCTCCGGTGAGGATAGTAACAGACATCTGGTGCGATCACCCTTCCTTCACGAACTCGCCGCGCGACTCTCCCACAAGGTAGAGCGACCCGGTTACCACCAGCGAGCTCGCGCCGATGTGTACGGCAATGGCGCGGGCGCGGGATGCGGCAGCCACGGCGTCGGGTACGGCCTCAGCCGGCACGCCGGCGGCCTGCATCGCGGCGGCTATGTCGTCCGGCTTGTGTGCGCCGGATCTGGTGTGCTGGGCGGCTGTGGCCACAACATAGTCGGCACGGGGAGCCAGGGCCTCCACCATCTCGTTGAGGTTCTTGTCGGCGGAAAAGCCCAGCAACATGACGCGGGGGCGCGCCGCGGGCATGGCGGTATCCAGGGTGGCGGCAAGGGCGCGGACACCGTCGGGGTTGTGGGCGCCGTCGAGGACTGTTATGTATGGCTCGGTCCGGACCACTTCGAAGCGGCCGGGGTTGCGAGCAGCGGCGATACCGGATTGGAGAGCGCGGTCTGGGATTGGGAACTTCGTGCTCACGAGGTCGAGCGTCGCCACGGCTGTGGCGCAGTTGGCTGCCTGGTGCGGTCCGATGAGGCCGCATCTCAGGTTCACGGCTTTGCCGCGAGGCAGGCGCGCCAGGTCTACCGTGACGTCGGTGCCCCAGTCTCCAATGGAAATAAGCTCAAACGGCACGTCGCTGCCGACCTGCACCAGCTGGGAGCCGGCGGCGTCGGCGGCTCGACGTATGACCTCGGCGGCCTCCGGCGCCTGCGGAGAGCTGACCACTGGCACGCCGGACTTGATGATGCCGGACTTGTCGGCGGCGATCTCGGCGAGGGTGTGGCCAAGGCGGTCCATGTGGTCGAGGGCTATGTGGGTGATGGCGCACGCGATGGGATGCACCAGGTTGGTAGCGTCGTAGCGCCCGCCCAGGCCAACTTCGACGACGGCGATCTGCACACCCTGTTCGGCGAAATACTGGAAGGCCGCGGCGGTAGCCACCTCGAACTCGGTGGGCTCGCCGATAGTCGGGTCGGCAGCGGCGCGGGCGACCAGCGGCTCCATGGACTCCACGAGGCTGGCGAGGCGGGGTGCGGGAATCTCGCGGCCGCACACTGTGATGCGCTCAGTGTAGCGCTGCAGGTGCGGCGAGGTGTAAAGGCCGGTTACGAAGCCAGCCTCCCTGAGCACGCGCTCGATCATCGTCGCGGTGCTGCCCTTGCCGTTGGTGCCGGCGATGTGGATGTGGGCCATTCGCCGCTCGGGGTGGCCCAGCCACTCCAGTAGTGCGTCGGTGCGCTCCAGGCCTGGCTTGACGCCGAAGCGAGCCAGGGACGCGAGGTATGTCATGGCCTGTTCGTAGCTGGGTTCGGTCATTTGTGGGATCACTCTTTCCGTTGCTGTCGGTTTGGCTGGAGTCGGCGGAAGCCGTCGAAGCTCCGGAAGCCCGAGAAGCCGCCGGAGCGCCGGAAGCCCTCAAGGCCCTCGGTGTGCCGCCGTGGGCTTGGGGCGAAAACCTCAAATCTGTGGATCCGCCTCTCCACCGAGTTCGTCATGCTCCCCGCCCGATTCGCCCTGCGTGCGCCCGCCTCGCTCCTTGCGCCCCTCTTGCCTCCGCACCGCCGGCACCGTGCAGTACGGCGCCAGCCTGCACTCATCGCACCTGGGGCGCTGCGCCCTGCAGGTGACCCGCCCGTGCTTCACCATGTTCATGTGCAGTTGGTACGTGATCTCCTCCGGCACCACGGGCATCAGCTCGGCCTGCGTCGCTGACGGGGCCTTGGTCGATACCAGCCCGAGTCGGTTCGCCACCCGGTGCACGTGCGTGTCGACGGGGAACACCGGCACGCCCAAAGCGAACAGCAGCACGCAGGCTGCGGTCTTGGGGCCCACCCCAACATACCTGTTGAGCTCCTCGAAGGCCTCCATCTTGGGCAGGCGCTCAAGCCCGTCCAGGGTGATGCTGCCCCGCTCGTCGCGTAGCCTCCTCAACACCTGGACGATGCGCGCAGCCTTCGTGCGCGCGAGCCCTCCGAGCCTGATCACAGCCTCCACCTGCTCCGCGTCTGCGTCAGCCAGCATATCCCACGTTGGAAACGCCTGCCGCAGCGCAGCATATGTGCGGTCGGAGTTGGCGTCTGATGTGTTCTGTGTGAGGATGGTGTGAACAAGCTCCCCCACGGCGTCGCCATGCGGAACCAGGACCTTGCGGCCGTACATGGCCACAAGGTCCCTGTCTACCTGATACAGCCTGCGTTCCAGCTCTGATGCAAGCACTCTGCCCTAAGCCTCCAGCTGCGCGATGCGCTGCCTTATCTTGGCCAGCTGTTCCTCGACGGTGGCTAGCGCCTCCCGCTGCCTCGCCACGATCTCCGCCGGCGCCCTCTCCACGAACGCGGGGTTTGCCAGCTTGGTCCTGTACCTCTCGGCCTCGGCCTCGGCCTTAGCCACCTCGCGGTACAGCCTCTCCAGCTCCTTGCCGATGTCGATAAGCCCGGCCAGCGGCATATACACCTCGATGCCCGGCGCCACGCCGTGGGCGGCCTTCTCAGGCACGCGCTCTGCCGTGGCCCCCGCCGCCACCTCGGCTCCCATCGTCCGTATCTCGGCCTTGCCCAGCCCCGCAAGGCGCGACACGACTTCGAGGTTGGCCTCGAGCAGCGCACTCGAACCCTCGTCGGCGGCGTGGAAGATGGCCTCGATGCGCTTTGACGGCACCACGTCGAACTCTGCGCGCACGTTGCGGATCACCCTGACAGTCTCCATGATAACAGACATTTCGGCTTCCGCAGCATCGTCAAGCCGCGTAGCGTCGGCCTTCGGCCACGCTGACACCATGATGGCTTCTCCTTCGTGCGGCAAGTGCTGCCAGATGCCCTCCGTGATAAATGGCATGAACGGGTGCAGCAGCTTGAGCGCGCCGCCCAGCACGTGCCAGAGCACCCACTGCGCCGTGGCCCTGCCAACGGTGTCGGCCTCGTCATACAGACGGCTCTTGGCGATCTCGATGTACCAGTCGCAGTACTCGCTCCAAATGAAGTCGTATATGGTGCGCGCCGCGTCACCCAGGTCGTACTTGCCCAGAAGCTCAGTCACCCGCTGCACCGTGTGGTTGAAGCGCGACAGGATCCACCTATCCGCCAGCGTAAGGTCAGCCGGATCAGGCTCCGCGCCCGGCGCCAGCGGGTCGAAGCCCTCCAGGTTCATCATCACGAACCGGCTGGCGTTCCAGATCTTGTTACAGAAGTTGCGGCTGGCCTCCAGACGCTCCGGCCTCCAGCGGATGTCGTTGCCCGGGGTGTTGCCGCTGATCACGGTGAAGCGCAGCGTGTCGGCGCCGTACTGCTCAACCACATCCAGCGGGTTGACGCCTGTTCCCTTCGACCGGCTCATCTTGGATCCGTCGGGGTTCCTGATGAGACCGTGCAACAGCACGTCGTCGAAGGGCTTCTCGCCGGTGAACTCCAGGGCCATGAAGATCATCCTGGCCACCCAGAAGAAGATGATGTCGTACCCGGTCACCAGCACCGACGTGGGATGCCAGGCCTCCAGCTCCGGCGTGCGCTCAGGCCAGCCCATGGTGGAGAAGGTCCAGAGGGCTGAGCTGAACCAGGTGTCCAGCACGTCGGGATCCTGATCCACCGCGCCGCCGCACTTCTCGCAGGCCGCCGCGTTCTCGCGCGAGGCGAACATGTGGCCGCAGTCCTTACAGTACCACACCGGTATGCGGTGGCCCCACCAGAGCTGCCGCGAGATGCACCAGTCCTTCACGTTCTCCATCCAATGTAGGTAGGTGCGGGCGAATCGCTCCGGCACGAACCTCACGTCACCGTCGTACACCGCCTTCAGCGCAGGCTTGGCCAACGGCTCCATCTTCACGAACCACTGAAGCGATACCAGCGGCTCCACCATGGCCCCGCAGCGCTGGCAGTGGCCTACGGCATGGGTATAGTCTTCTATCTTCTGGAGACGCCCCAGCCTCTTCAGCTCCTCCACCACCTGCCGGCGGGCCTCCATGCGGTCGAGGCCGGCGAACTTGCCGGCTTCCTTAGTCATGCGCCCATCGCTGCCGATCACGGTCACCATGGGCAGACCGTGCCTCTCAGCTATCTCGAAGTCGTTGGGGTCATGGGCCGGTGTCACCTTCACGGCGCCGGTGCCGAACGACGGATCCACGTGCTCGTCAGCGATGATGGGGATCTCTCGGTTCATGATGGGCAGGACCACGGTCTTGCCCACCAGCGCCGCGTAGCGTTCGTCGCCAGGGTTCACGGCCACGGCGGTGTCGCCCAGCATGGTTTCGGGCCTGGTGGTGGCCACGCGCACGCTTCCGGAGCCGTCCGCCATCGGGTACTCCAAGGTCCACAGGTGGCTGGCGACATCCTCGTGCTCCACCTCGACGTCAGAAAGCGACGTCCCACAGCTCACGCACCAGTTCACCATGCGGTTGCCCCTGTAGATGAGGCCCTTCTCGAAGAGGCGCACGAACACCTCGCGCACGGCGCGCGAACAGATCGGATCCATGGTGAAGCGCGCCCGGCTCCAGTCGCACGAGGCCCCCAGCTTCTTCTGCTGGTCCACGATGGTGTTGCCGTACTTCTCCTTCCACTCCCAGGCCCTCTTCAGGAAGCCCTCGCGCCCAACATCAGCCTTGGTAAGACCCTCATCGGCCAGAGCCTTCACGATCTTGGCCTCTGTCGCTATGCTGGCGTGGTCGGTGCCGGGGATCCACACGGCGTTGGCGCCCTGCATCCGCTTCCACCTGGTCAGAATGTCCTGAATGGTGGCGCCAAGGGCGTGCCCAACATGCAGCGTGCCCGTGATGTTCGGCGGCGGCATCATGATGACGAACTTCTCCCTCGACGGGTCAGGGTCGGGCTCTGCATGAAAGTAGCCCCTGTCGAGCCAGAACTGGTACATTCGCTCTTCGACACGTTTGGGATCGTAAGTGGTCGGGATATCTGTGCGAGACATTGCTACGTCTCCTCCCTCCAATTGGCAACTCCTACAAAACTAAGAGCCCCCTTCGCCCACCAAAGGGCGAAGGAGGCCTCACTTCGCGGTACCACCTTTGTTCTCAGCAGGCAGAGTGCCACTAGCCTGCCTCGATCTCTAAGCGTTAACGGCGCCAGCCGGCTGACCTTACCACCCTGTTCGCGTTGCGCACCCCGCGGGCGTCACGCCGCACGCACCACGCCGAACGCCCCACGCATCCGAGGCTTCAGGCCTGCAGCTCCGGGGCGACCTTCACCCTGCCTTAAGCTGAAGCGCCTTGCACCCTCGAGCGCTCCTCTCTTGAGCCCGGCCGGGGCTACTCCTCCCCATCATCGCCTTTACCCGTATATCGCTATTTCGCTGTATGACCCTTGATCGAGTCAGCCGCCGAAGCGTCGCCGCCGAGCGCGCGTCGCACTCGCCACGCTCGTTACGCTCGTTACGCCCGCTACGACTCCTTCTCGCGCTCCTTCTTGGCCTGCTCGATGATGCCCGCCGCCACGTTGGCCGGCACCTCTTCGTAGTGTGAGAACTCCGTAGTGAACGTGGCGCGTCCGCCGGTGATCGCCCGCAGGTCAATGGAGTACTTGAACATCTCCGCCATGGGCACCTGCGCCTTCACTATCTGGTACCTTCCCGAAGGCTCCATGCCCAGGATGCGCCCGCGCTTCTTGTTCAGGTCGCCCATGACATCGCCCATGTATTCCTCGGGCACCGTGACCTCGACCTTCATGATCGGCTCAAGGAGCACCGGATTCGCCTCCAGCGCGCCCTTCTTCAATGCCAGCTGAGCGGCGATCTTGAACGCCATCTCAGAGGAGTCCACAGGGTGGCTGGACCCGTCATACAGAGAAGCCTTGATATCCACAAGCGGGAACCCTGCCAGCGGACCGGCCTCAGGCAGCGCCTCGCGCAGGCCCTTCTCCACCGCGGGAATGAAATTCCTCGGTACCGCGCCGCCGAACACGTTGTCCGCGAACTCGAAGCCGCCACCGGTTGGCAGGGGCGAGAACTCGATCCACACGTGGCCGTACTGGCCGCGGCCGCCGGTCTGCTTCTTGTGCTTGCCCTCGACCTTGACCGTGCCCCTGATGGTCTCACGGTAAGGAACCCTCGGCGTATCCAGGGTCATCTCCGCGCCAAACTTCCTCTTCAGCCTGTCGGCCACGATCTCGAGGTGCACTTCGCCCATGCCCGCAACGACCAGCTCGCCGGTCTCAGCGTCCTTGGTGAACGAGAGGGTCGGGTCCTCTTCCAGGAGCCTCGCCAGCCCCTGGCCTATCTTGTCCTCGTCTCCCTTGGCCTTGGGCTTCGCCGCCATCGACAGCACCGGCTTGGGGAAGTCGATCTTCGGCAGCAGCACCGGTTTATCCCTGTCGCACAGCGTGTCGCCAGTGGTGGTCTCGGCCAGCTTGGCCACGGCCGCCAGCTCACCGGGGCCCGCCTCGGTCACCGGGATCTGCTGCTTGCCCTTGAGCAGGAACACCTGTCCCAGGCGCTCCATCTTGCCCTTTGTCGCATTATATATCTGCGAATCCGAACGGACCACCCCTGAATACACCCGGAACATCGTGATCTTGCCAACGAACGGGTCAGCGATGGTCTTGAACACCAGCGCCGCCGCGGGCTCGCCCTCCTCGGGCTTGCGCTCCACGACCTCCTCAGAACCCGGCACGGTACCCTTCGCCGCAACCATCGACGCCGGCGACGGGCAAAGCGCCACTATCGCATCGAGCAGCGTCTGGATGCCGGTGAGATGCGTCGCCGACACGCAGAACACCGGGACGAACGAACCTGAAGCGAACCCCACCGCCAGCCCCGTCTCCAGCTCTTCCTGGGTGAGAGGCTCACCCTCCAGGTACTTGTTGATGAGCTCCTCATCGTTCTCCGCCGCGTACTCCACGAGCTTCTCGCGGTACTCCTTGGCCTTGCCCGCCAGCTCGTCAGGGATGGGAACCTCGGAGTACTTCTTGCCGGTGTTGCCTTCCCACACGTACGCCTTCATCTTAATAAGGTCAACGACCCCGCGGAAGGCCTCCCCCTCGCCGATGGGCAGCTGCGCCACGGCCACCTTCGCCTGCAGCACGTTGGCCATTGACTCAACGGCCTTCTCGAAGTTGGCGTTCTCCCGGTCCATCCTGCTAACCACCAGCATCCTGGGAAGCTTATACTCGTCGACGATCTTCCAGACCAACTCCGTGCCGACCTCGACCCCACTCCTGGCGTCCACCAGGACCATCGCCGAGTCCGACACTCTCATCGCACCTACGACCTCACCTACGAAGTCGGAGTATCCCGGGGTGTCGATGACATTTATCTTACTGCCATTCCACTCCACGGGTGCGACTGCGGCGTTGATGGAGATCTTCCGCTTAACCTCATCGGGATCGAAATCCATTGTGGCAGTCCCGTCGTCCACTCGGCCGAAGCGGTCGACGCCGCCAGTAAGGTAGAGCAACGCCTCGGTGAGAGTGGTCTTCCCCACCCCCCCGTGTGACGCTATGGCGATGTTGCGCAACTGGTCTACCTTGTATTTGTTCAAGCGATCTCCTCCCTTAACGCTTCGGTCGCACTATCACGGTGAACCACCGTTTGGCAGCGCATGTTCACTATTGTATCTTACACTTTACCATGTGTGGAGGCAATAGTGTTCAGAACTTGCAGCCCACCGACGCCACTGCGCTGAGCTTCCAACCCTCGCCTGAGCTGGCGGCTTTCACCGTGATGCTGACCGTGGGGCTCGGCGCCGACTTACGGGACCAGCTGGCCGACGCCGTCAGAGTAAGCCCGACACCGGAGCTCGCCTCCTCGTCGCCTTCCCCCTCCTCAGCCTCCGACACCTGTCCTGAGCTACGCCAGGCCGCCTCCCCCTTCAGCGTGACGCCGCCCGCAACCGGCACCGACGCCCCGGCGTTCAGCGATACTCCAGTGCTCCTTCTCCCTTCAGGGTCGTTGTGCCACACAGTCACCGACCCCGACGCCGACGCCGAGAGCGTCGGCCTGAAGCTAGCGCTTCCCCGCGGCGGCGTGTACGACCACTTCGCCCCCACCTTCCCGCCTATAGTCGAAAGTTCGGGGCTCAGCGGCCTCGACCGCCCGGCTCCGCTCACCGTCAGCTGCAGCTTGTGCCCACCCTCCAGACCAGGCGACAACGCCAGCCCCACCTGACCATTCATATAAGACTTGGCCAAGGACTCCGGGTACGCGCGCCCTCGCAGCGAGAGCCCGAAGTCAATGTCGAGACCGGGGCGCCGCCAACGCAGGTCCAGCCCGGCGCTGCCGAAGACCGACGTCCACTTCGGATTGTACGGCATCAGCTTCCCGCCGGCCTCGAAGGAGGAACCGCCCGACCGTGCTCCGACCGCCTCGACGGCCCACGGAGGTAGCGCCAGGCTTCCGGACGCCGCCGCCTGCATGTAGTCACGGGCCTGATCGAAAGGATACCGCCTGACGTCGACGTCAACGGCCAGTTTCGGTCGAAGAGGGGCCGACGACGGAGCCTTAAGGTCGAAACCTCCGTGCAGGTGCAGCCAGTCGTCGTCGCCCGACTCCGCCTTCTGGTGCCAGGCGCGCTCGGCGCGGGCACCCGTTGCAGCTACGGTCAACTTGCCCCCGTATCCCCACGGCCCGTCGAAGCTGTGGTCGACACTCAGCTTGAGCTGGGCCCTGCCTGAAGTGCTGGCCATGGCGCTTGCCGACACAGGCCCCAGGCTTCCCGAGTACGACGCCTCAAGAACGGAAGACGTGCCTGTGCCACAGCTCATCTTCACAGTGAGGTTCGCCGCGCCCACTGGCGCGGCGAACAGCATGATCGCAACGATAGACGCCAGGGCAGCGCTCACGCGCTTCCAGATGGACATGGCAGGCATGGATGTACCCTCCCTATTGTGCTCCTATGGTCACATCCATATTACCAACATCCGTCAAGCGTGTGAAGTCGCTACCATGGGTTAGTCTTACAGGCCCGGAAGGTAGCGGCTTCCTCGCACGCCCCCGCGTCCGTCGCCCTACTTGTCCTTCGCGTACTCCAGCCTCTCCAGCACCAGCTTGGCCAGATCGGGGCCTTTCACAGGCTCCAGCTCGTAGCGCACCCGCACCGCGGGCTTCTCCAGCTTCAACACCCTGCGCAGGTCGATGGGAGTGCCGATGACCACCAGCTCGGCGTCGGAGCTGTTGATGGTCTGTTCCAGCTCTTCCATCTGGCGCTTGCTATATCCCATGGCCGGCAGCAGCGGCTCCAGGTGCCTGAACCTCTCGAGGGTGTCGACGATGCTGCCCACAGCGAACGGGCGCGGATCGACCAGTGAGGCAGCTCCGAACTTATGCGCAGCCACCGTGCCGGCGCCGTATCCCATCCCTCCGTGGGTGAGAGTGGGACCGTCCTCCACGACGAGCACGCGCTTACCGCGGATGGCCTCAGGATCGTCAACGCTGACGGGCGATGCGGCGTCGATGATCACCGCGTGCGGGTTCACTTTGGTCACGTTCCCGCGGACCTGCTCCACCGCCTCCGGCTTCGCCGTATCCACCTTGTTGATGATGATGACGTCTGCAAGGCGGGTGTTGGTCTCACCGGGGTGATACGTCAACTCGTGCCCAGGCCGATGCGGGTCCACCAGGGCGATCATCAGGTCAGGCACGTAGAACGGGAAGTCATTGTTGCCGCCGTCCCATAGGATCACGTCGGCCTCCTGCTCGGCCTGGCGGAGGATGCGCTCGTAATCTACGCCGGCGTATACCACGATCCCCCTGTCGATGTGGGGCTCGTACTCCTCTCGCTCCTCGATGGTGCACTCGTGGATGTCCAGGTCCTCATATGTAGCGAACCGCTGAACTGCCTGCTTGGCCAGGTCGCCGTAGGGCATGGGGTGCCTGATGGCCACCACGCGCATCCCCGCATCGCTCAAGGCCTGGCTAACGAAACGAGTGGTCTGGCTCTTGCCCACTCCGGTGCGGGCTGCACACACAGCCACCACTGGCACCTTCGACTCCAGCATGGTGGTGGTGGGGCCCATCAGCCGGAAGTCTGCGCCGGCCGCAAGGGCTGCGGAAGCCTTGTGCATCACGTCCACGTGGGAGATGTCGGAGTAAGCGAACACCACCTGCTCGACATTGTGCTCCGCTATGAGCCGAGGTAGCTCAGCTTCCTCATGTATCGGAATACCCGCCGGATACAGCGTTCCAGCAAGCTCCGCAGGGTAACGCCGGCCAGCGATGTCAGGTATCTGCGTTGCGGTGAACGCGACCACTTCGTACTGCCGGTTGTTCCTGAAATGCACGTTGAAGTTGTGGAAGTCGCGCCCTGCCGCGCCCATTATGACTATTCGCGTTCTATCCAACTCACCCACACCCCTTCACATTGGTAATACTGGTCCTTCGCGCATTAGCCTCTGCCTGCCGAGTTCACCTCATACGTGAGGTTCATGCAACTATGCATATGCCTTGGTTCATATTCGCTTCAGCCGCTGAGAGTCCTTCAGGCGCAAGGATTTCCGCCACAGCGGTGTGGCGCAGCACGTGTCGGCGTCCGGCGGGCACACTCTCGCGGAGAGGGGCGGGCGTGGGCAGCCAGGGCGGCCGGGGTCCTATCGTTCTGGCTTCACGTTCACCTCAAACCGGCCGGCAGATGCTGAAGGCGGCGCGGAAGCGCCGCCTCACCCTCATCTATCGTCGGACTATGCACCCTATGCGCCCGGTTTCGGCATCCGGCGCGGCACTGCCTCGTCACATCACCGCGGGAGGCTGCTGCCCGGGTGGCACCGGCGCAGGCGGGACCGGAACATCCTCGTCGATACCTGCGGCAGCCTCGGAGCTTCCGGCCGCAGCCTCAGCTTCGGCCGCCTCGACCTCGACTTCGTCCCGCGCGCTTCTCGGCTCAGGCATCTCCGCGAGCGCCACCGGGAGCACTTCGCCCATGTGCGAAACCAACGCGAACTTCAGGCCTGACCTGGCGTTTTCGGGGATCTCCTCAAGCTGCCTCCGGTTCTCCGCTGGCAGGATCACCGTCTTGATGCCTGCGCGCTTGGCTGCCAGGATCTTCTCCTTCAGGCCGCCGATGGGAAGCACGCGTCCCCTCAGGGTGATCTCGCCGGTCATGGCCACGTCATGGCGCACCGGAACGCCCGTCAGGGCCGACGCCAAGGCAGAGGCCATGGCGATGCCTGCGGAAGGACCGTCCTTCGGGATGGCTCCCTCGGGGATGTGGATGTGCACGTCGGTGCGCTCGCTGAAATCAGAGGGGATCCCAAGGCTTTCCGCGACGGTGCGCAGATACGTGTACCCGGCCTGCGCGGACTCGCGCATCACCTCGCCGAGCTTCCCCGTGAGGATGAGCTTGCCGTTGCCGCGCATCACGGAGACCTCTATTGCCATGGTCTCGCCGCCCATCTCGGTCCAGGCCAGGCCGGTGGCGACGCCCACTTTGTCTTCGGTGTCAGCCAGGCCGTAGTGGTACGGAGGCACGCCGAGATAGTCTTCAATGTTATCCTTGATGACCTCGAAGGGACCCTCCTTACCCCGCACGACTTCCCTTGCGAGCTTTCGGCACACACCGCCGATCTGCCGCTCCAGGTTGCGCACGCCCGCCTCCTTGGTGTACAGGCGGATGATCTCCAGTATGGCATCGTCCGCCATGGCCACCTGCTCGGGCTTGAGCCCGTTCTCCTTGAGCTGCTTCGGCACCAGGAACTGTCTGGCGATGTTCAGCTTCTCGTCCTCAGTGTAGCCGGGGATCTGGATTATCTCCATCCTGTCCTGAAGCGGCCGAGGGATGGCGTACAGGTTGTTCGCCGTGGTGATGAACATCACTTGAGACAGGTCCAGCGGCACCTCAAGGTAATGGTCGCCGAACTGCTTGTTCTGCTCAGGGTCGAGCATCTCCAGGAGCGCCGCAGATGGATCGCCGCGGAAGTCGGACGACATCTTGTCGATCTCGTCCAGCAGTATGACCGGGTTCATGCTGCCAGCCTGTCTCAGCAGCTGCACCAGCTTGCCAGGCATGGCGCCGACGTAGGTGCGCCTGTGCCCGCGGATCTCGGCCTCGTCGCGCACACCGCCCAGGGAGAACCTTACGAACTTGCGGTCGAGGGCGCGCGCCACCGACCTACCCAGTGAGGTCTTGCCCACGCCAGGCGGGCCCACCAGGCAGAGGATCGGGCCGCGCAGCGACTTCGAGAGCTGCCTTACGGCGAGGAACTCAAGGATGCGCTCCTTCACCTTCTCGAGGCCCCAGTGGTCCTCGTCCAGCACCTGCTCGGCCCTGTCGATGTCGAGCGTGTCGCGGGTGTATACGCCCCATGGCAGGCCCAGCAGCCAGTCCAGGTAGTTTCGAACCACCACCATCTCGGCGGCCATCGGCGGCATCGACTCGAGCTTTGACAGCTCTTTTCTGGCCTTCTCCCTGACCTCCTCTGGAATGCCGGGGTTCTCTAGCCTGGCCTTGAACTCCTCGATCTCCGAGCCTTTGCCGTCGTCGTCTCCCAGTTCCTTCTGGATGGCCTTCATCTGCTCCCGGAGATAGTACTCCTTCTGAGTCTTCTCCATCTGCTTGCGCACGCGCGCCTGGATCCTACGTTCCAGCTCGATGATGTCCATCTCCGCCCTGAGCATGGCGGCCAGCTTCTCCAGGCGTTCCATGGCCGATACGGTCTCCAGAAGCTCCTGCTTCTGGCCAACCCTAAGCGGCATGTTGGCAGCAATGTCGTCGGCCATCCTGTCAGGCTCGTCAACGTCTGCGATGCTGACCAGGATCTCAGCAGGAAGGCGCTTGGACTGCTTGACATAGTTCTCGAACTCCGCTAGCACTGCCCGTGCCGTGGCTTCCAACTCCGGTGAGTCATCCGAAACTGACGGAAGATGCTGAACCTTCGCAAGATAGCATGGATCGTCGCTGATGTACTCGAGTATCGCGGCTCTGAATCTTCCTTCAACGATGACACGAATGGTGCCGTCAGGGAGCTTTACCAGATGCCTGATCTCCGCCACGGTACCCACGTTGTAAATATCGTCAGGCAACGGATGGTTCACCCTGGCAGACTTCTGCGTCGCCAGGAATACCAGCCTGTCCCCGGACATGGCCTCGTCAAGAGCTGCTACCGACTTGTCCCTTCCGACCTCCAAAGGTATGCTCATGCTCGGAAAAACAACAACGCCCCTCAAAGGGAGGAGGGGCAGCACACGCTTTGACCCGGCCCTCTTTCTTGTTGTACCCTTCTCTGATGTAGCCAAAGGAAAAAGCACCTCCTGCCTTCTCACCTCCTATTCGCCTAAAGGCTCTGCTTTCCTTCCGGAAATATAACCATGGGATTGAAGAGCCTGAGGCTACTGGCTGGCGGCGGCAACCGCCGCGGTGGTGGACACGCCAGCCCTGGAGGTGGCCGCGCCCTCGGGGCACTCCATCGCAAGGCGATACACTTCGTCAATGTCGTGCACGGGGATCACCTGGACGTCGGTGCGCTTCGAGTACCTTTCCTGCCAGTTCTCGGCGGGTATCAGCACCCTGGTGACGCCGGCTTCCGCCGCGGCGCTCACCTTCGCCGCAACGCCGCCCACAGGCTTGATCCTGCCATGCACCGAAAGCTCCCCGGTGATGGCGACTTTGTTGTCTATCTCGTCGCCCCTCGCCGCCGAGAGCACCGCCACGGCTATGGCCGCGCCAGCGGAAGGCCCGTCCACCGGCGCCCCGCCAGGGAAGTTCACGTGCACGTGGTAGCAGGCGCAATCCACGTTGAACCTGCTCATCAGCACCGTCCTGACGTTGTCCACGGCTGTCAGGGCGGTGCTCCGCCGGCGCAGCACACGGGTTCCGTCGGACTGCTCCTCCTCGTCCACGATGCCGGTGACGGTGAACGTGCCGTCGCCGCGCGTGCACGGAAGCACCGTGGCCTCAACTTCGATGAGTGAGCCCATCCCGGGGCCCCACACCGCCAGCCCGTTCACCACCCCCACCGACGGCCTCTCGGGCACCCTCCGCTCAGGGCGCGGGTTATGCTGCCCACTCTCCATCACCCACTCCATGTCGCTGAGGGTGAGGGTGCGCAAGCCCCTGGTTATGGCAAGCCCCGCCGCGAGCTGGATCATGTTCACCGCGTCGCGGCCGTTCTGGGCGTAACGCATCACCGTCTCGATGACGCCGGGCTCCGCCTGCATGTTAAGGCGTTCCACCGCCTGACGTGCCACCTGCCCGATCTCCGACGGGGTGAGGGCCCGAAAGTGCACCTCAAGGCAGCGCGAACGGATGGCTGCTGGAATGTCGCGGCTGGAGCGGGTCGTCGCGCCGATGAGGCGGAAGTCCGCCGGCAGTCCATTCCTGAATATGTCGTGTATGTGGCTGGGGATGGTGGGGTCGTCGGGGTTGTAGTAGGCCGACTCCAGGAAGACCTTCCTGTCCTCCAGCACCTTCAGGAGCTTGTTCATCTGGATCGGGTGGAGCTCTCCGATCTCGTCGATGAACAACACCCCGCCGTGGGCCTTGGTGACGGCGCCCGGCTTCGGCTGCGGCACCCCCTGAACGCCCAATGGCCCGGCGCCCTGGTATATGGGGTCATGAACGGAGCCCATCAGGGGATCCGCTATCCCCCTGTCGTCAAACCGCGCGGTGTTCGCGTCTATCTCGATGAACGGCGCGTCAGGGCGAAAGGGCGACAGCGGGTTGCGCTTGGCCTCCTCCAACACCACCCGCGCAGCCGCGGTCTTTCCAACGCCGGGAGGCCCGTAGAGTATCACGTGCTGAGGGTTGGGCCCGCACAGCGCCGCCCGCAGCGCGGTGAGCCCTTCCTCCTGCCCGACGATGTCCTCGAAGCGCTTCGGCCTGGTGAGCTCGGTGAGGGGCTTAGTGAGGCTAATCTCCCTCATGGCGCGGAGCCGGTCCATCTCCCTGCGCGACTCCCGGCCCACCGCGCACTTGGACCCCTGCTGCTGGCGGAGAAGGTTCCAGAAGTAGAGGCCCATTATCACGATGACAACCAGGTTTATCAGGCCGATTATGCCGATGTTGCTCACACCGTTCCCTCCCGGCGCCACGAGTTCACGGTGTAGCATGCCCGCCCATAATCCAACTATCCCGGCAACCCCGGTGGCCGGGGAAGCCGGGATAGGCGTCAAGCTGTGGCTCTTAGGCCGTTTCCTCCCTCTTTCGGGATGGCTTCTTCTCCGCCAGCATCAGCGTGGGTGCTGCGCGGCCCTCCACCGCTTCCTTGGTCACGAGGACCTTCTTCACGTCTTTGCGAGAGGGCACCTCGTACATCAGGTCGAGCATGAGCTTCTCCATGATGGTTCTGAGACCACGTGCACCGGTGTTCTGCGCCATCGCCTTCCTGGAGATGGCCACCAGAGCGTCCTGGGTGAATTCCAGCTCAACGTTGTCGTAGCCCAGCAGCTTCTTGTACTGCTTCACCAGGGCGCTCTTGGGCTCGGTGAGGATGCGGACCAGGGCGTCCTCGTCGAGGGCGTCCAGGGTCACCACCACCGGCAGCCTGCCGATGAACTCGGGGATGAGCCCGAACTTCAGCAGGTCCTCCGGCATGATCTGGCGGAGCACATCTCCGATCCTCCTATCAACCTTGGGCCGGATCTCGGCGCCGAAGCCCAACGTCTTTCGACCGATCCTGTTCTCGATGATCTTCTCGATGCCGTCGAACGCGCCTCCGCAGATGAACAGCACGTTGGTGGTGTCGATCTGGATGAACTCCTGATGAGGGTGCTTGCGCCCTCCTTGCGGCGGAACGCTGGCCACCGTGCCCTCCAGGATCTTGAGCAAGGCCTGCTGCACGCCTTCGCCTGACACGTCTCTCGTTATGGACGGGTTCTCCGACTTGCGGGCTATCTTGTCGACCTCGTCGATGTAGACGATGCCCTTCTCGGCGCGTTCGATGTCGTAGTCGGCGTTCTGTATCAGCTTCAGCAGGATGTTCTCCACGTCCTCGCCTACATAGCCCGCCTCCGTAAGGGAGGTGGCGTCCGCAATGGCGAAGGGCACGTTCAGGATCTTGGCCAGGGTCTGTGCGAGCAAGGTCTTGCCGGAGCCAGTGGGCCCGAGGAGCAGCACGTTGCTCTTCTGCAGCTCAACGTCGTCTGCCTCGGAGGCGTTGATCCTCTTGTAGTGGTTGTACACCGCCACAGACAGGGTCTTCTTGGCCTCGTCCTGACCAATGACGTACTGGTCGAGGATGGCACGGATCTCCTGAGGTTTCGGAATGTCCGCCTTATCTGCGCTGCGCGGACTGCCGACAGCCTCCCCCTCTATGATCTCGCTGCACAGCTCGATGCACTCATCGCAGATGTAAACGCCCGGCCCGGCTATGAGCCTGCGCACCTGGTCCTGCGCCTTGCCGCAAAACGAGCACTTTATCTTCCCGTCATCATCATGGTACCTATACATGAAACCACCTCACGGCTGTTGCTTGCCGGCCTTGCCAGTGAAGATGTGGTCAATAAGGCCGTAGTCACGCGCCTCCTCAGCCGACATGTAGTAGTCCCGCTCGGTATCCCTCTCTATCCTCTCGATAGGCTGCCCGGTGTGACGGGCCAGGATCTGATGGGTGATCCCCTTTACCCTCAGGATCTCCCTGGCCTGTATCTCGATGTCGGTGGCCTGACCGCTGGCGCCGCCCAGAGGCTGGTGGATCATGATCCGCGAGTATGGCAGGGCATAGCGTTTCCCTGGAGACCCGGATGCCAAGAGCAGCGCCGCCATGCTGGCCGCAAGGCCCACACACACCGTAGACACCTGAGGCTTAACGTACTGCATCGTATCGTAAATGGCCAACCCGGCTGTGACGGAGCCTCCGGGGCTGTTGATGTAAATGTTGATGTCCTTGTCGGGATCCTCTCCCTGCAGGAACAGCATCTGAGCGATGACGACGTTAGCCGTGGCATCGTCTATCGGGCCTCCGATGAAGATTATCCGGTCCTTCAGCAGCCTGGAATAGATGTCGTAGGCTCGCTCTCCACGGCTGGTCTGCTCAACCACTATGGGTATAAGGGTCAAGTGTATCACCTCTCCCGTTTCCTCTGAGCCGTTCGTTCAGAAGCTATGATGAGCAATCCACACTATTCTTGTTCTGCGGCCTCCGGTTCATGCTCGTCGCCATCAGATGGCTCAGCTGAACCGGACGAACCGGCCGCAACAGCCGCGTCGGCCGCGTCAGCCGCGTCAACCGAGTGGCCAGCATCGGCCGCCTCAACCGCATCGTGGTCCTGGTCGTCGCCGTGGTCATGCTCATGGTCATCGCCATGTTCATGGTCATGCTCGTGCTCGTCGTCATGGCTGTGGTCGTATCCGCAGGTGGCTGAGTCCGGATCCTCGTCGCAGTGCCCACCCAGGAAGCGCACGACCCCTGCGTCCAGCGCCAGCTCAAACGCGGATGCCCTGACGTCCGGGTCGGTGATGATCTCCTTCAGCGTTTCCCTCGACAGGTGCTCCGCGTTGCGAATCAGGCTTAACGCGGTCAGGCTGACGTCGCGTTCCGTGGGAATCAAGTTCTCCCGGCGGGCGATCTCCTCCGTCACGAGCTTCCGGCGGACGCGGGATGCAGCGGACTCGCGAAGCTCTTCCCTGAGCTGTTCCTCGGTGATATTCCGGGCGTTCAGGTAGTAGTCCCATGCGAACCCCTGCTGTTCAACGCGGCTGCGGACCTCGGACACCATCTGATCGAGCGTTCGCTCCATAAGGAGAAGGTGCTCGCTCACCTTAGATCCTTCGACGATCCTTCTGAGAGCTTCGAGGCCAAGCTCCCTAATGGCCCGGTCAAGCTCTTGATGGATCAGCTGATGCTTCACACGGTCTTTGAGCTGCTCGAGGCTGTCAACGTCTGCCACTTGTTTGGCGAAGTCGTCGTTGAGCTCCGGAACCTGCTTCTCCTTGATGGACTTCACAGTTACCCTGAACGTAACCGTCTTCCCCGCCAGTTCCACGTTGTGGAATTCCTCCGGCAAGGTCAGCTCCACATCGGATGGCTCGTTCAGCTTCATGCCTGCGATGCGCTCATCAAGGCCTTCTATGATCTGGCCCTTGCCCACCACGATCTCAAAGTCGGAGACTGAAGCCGCGTCGGACTTCTGCCCGTCGACGTAACCTTCTAGGTCGAGGTTCACGAGGTCGTCTTCCTGCACCGTGGTGCGGTCGACAGGGACGTATTCCGAATTGTCCTCCCGGAGGTCTTCCAGGACGCCATTCACGTCATCGTCGGTGATCTCGCGCTGCTCGCGGCGGAGCTTGATGGTGGAGTAGTCCATCAGCTCGACGTCGGGCTTGATCCACACCTTGGCAGTGAACACGACATCGTTTCCCGACTCCAGCTGGGCGTCTCCAAGGCCCTCAAACTCAGGCTCGGAAAGAGGGGTGATCCCGGTGTCCTTCACAGCCTGCCTATAGGCCTCTGGTAGGAAGCTCTGAATAGCCTGCTCATATATGGCGTCGATCCCGATATAGCGCTCCACGATGGCTCTGGGGGCTTTGCCCTTCCTGAAGCCGGGAATGTTCACCCTCGCCGTGAGGCTACGCACGGTGTGGCGCACCGCTTCAGCGGCGCGCTGGGCGTCAACGGTGATCCTCAGAGTGGCAAGTCCCTGGTCAATGCTGACGAGCTCCGAACTGTTCATCCTGCACCTCGTTTTCCCGAGCAACGTTCGGGTACTAAAAGGTCTCTGAAAAAACCGGCGCGTAGGGGCCTAGCTCACAGTCTTAGAGTTGCCATGGCCTGGTAATCGCTGTGTGCCTACGGTACCGGTGATGTGCTTGCCGATTGCAC
>Ga0209537_1001559_pt1 | contig 25459 bp, 22 predicted proteins | sample BioPla4DNA1_FD_187698 | JGI IMG/M metagenome (GOLD analysis project Ga0209537, IMG submission 187698) | Biogas fermentation microbial communities from Germany - Plant 4 DNA1 (SPAdes) (version 2) | ecosystem: Engineered > Bioreactor > Anaerobic > Digestate | place: Bielefeld, North... | reverse complement strand
TCTTGGCGTTATTTCACTTCACTAAAAAGAGTGACATCATTTAACGCTCTGATTCCATTAGACAGATTTGACGTTCCCGGCGAAAAAAAGACTTTGGAGCATAAGCCCATGAAGGCTCTTTACTTACTGCATGGTTACGCCGGAAACCATACCGATTGGGTTTGTAACAGCAACATACAGGAGTTTTCATTAAAACATAATATTGCTGTTTTTATGCCATCGGGAGAAAACTTCTTTTATTTGGATGATGTGGATATGGGTGCCTTGTATTCCGAGTATATAGGAAAAGAATTGGTTGATTTTACAAGAAAAATGTTCCCAATAACAGATAAAAAAGAAAATACATTTATCGGTGGATTATCAATGGGTGGCTATGGCGCAATAAGAAACGGGTTGAAATACTCTGACACTTTCGGCCGGATCATCGCCTTGTCGTCAGCACTTATCACTTACAACATAGCCGGAATACCCGTTGATTATAAGAATGATATAGCAGACTATAAGTATTATTCAAGAGTTTTTGGCGATGTCAACAAAATTATTGGCAGTGATAGGGATCCTGAGGCTCTAATTCTTCAACTTAAAAAAGAAAATAAACAGATTCCAGAAATATACATGGCTTGTGGAACAGAAGATTTTCTTCTGGCGGAGAACAGAAGATTCCATGAGTTCCTGGTTGCAGAAGGTATAGAACATACTTATAAGGAGAGTAAAGGTACTCATGACTGGAAATTCTGGAATGAATACATTGAAAAGGGAATCGAGTGGGCAATTTAATTGTAACCGTTACCTCAAATAGGCAGTAAGCCTAAACCAGCTTTGACAATAATTATATCACATATCTACATAAGAGCTTAATAACAAGCTCTTTTTCTATTTTTACACTTATGCACGATTAATTCGTCGTTCTATAGCAATTTCAAAGAAGTCAACCTTTTAATATAGTTGGTATTAAGACCATAAAAAATTGAACTTGGTGGGTAAAAATGCGGTAGTAGGTATTTTGATTCTATTATCTATATGTCAAGCGGTTGACATTTTCGCGGTTTTTATTTATAATTGATTCAACCAGAAACTAAAAAAATTAAGGCATGGTGGTTTTGTAATGGTTGATAACATTATGGATAGATTGAAAAGCATAGAAGAGCTAAATAATATACCTAAGGGAGATATGCCGGGAGATAAAATCAATATTAATTTTGGCCATGTTACAAGAGCGAAAACTATTATACCTGTTCTGATGAAATTAATAAATCCTTTGATTGAAAATCATACCTATAATAGAGTTGTTGTATCTGTTTGCGGCGGCTCTGGTACAGGTAAGTCTGAAATTGCATCTTTGCTCTCTTATTATTTTAACCAGACGGGTATAGGCAGTTATACTCTGTCCGGCGATAACTATCCTCATAGAATTCCAAAATACAATGACGCAGAAAGGCTTCGCATTTTCAGGCAAAGTGGAATAAAGGGTCTTATTGCCCATGGTCAGTATTTGCAGGAAAGAAGTAAAAATCTATATACGCTGCAAAGTAACAATGAAGATTTTGACCCAAAGATGATTAAAATTTATCCCTGGTTATCCATATATCAGAGTGAAGGCAGGAGGGGGCTTCGGCACTATTTAGGAACTCCCAGTGAAATAAATTTTTCTGAGTTGAATGAAATAATTTCAAAGTTTAAAAATGGGGCAGACCAAATATTTCTTAAACGTATGGGCAGGAAAGAAGAGGATATTTGGTATGAAGCAGTGGATTTTAAAGACATTAAGGTGTTGGTAATTGAATGGACCCACGGTAACAGTTACTATTTAAAGGGTGTTGATATTCCAATTCTGCTTAGCAGTACACCTCAGGAAACTTTAGAGTTTCGTAAACTTCGCAACAGAGACAGTGGAGCAGACAGCCCGTTTACCACAATGGTATTGAATATAGAACAGGAATTATTGATAACGCAAGCACCACAAGCAAAAATAATTGTTTCGTTGAGCGGTGAAATAATATCATATAAAGAGTTTTTAAATACAGTGGTACTGGGAAGTTACACGAATGAGGCAGATGGGAGGGAAATAAATGACTAAACCGATTAGTACCGGTTATAATGCCGGACCAATGTTTAACGCATATCCCGATAGTTTAGGTGGTACTTTGGCAGATATTATTGAGTTTTTGCAAATGCCGGAGCTAGATAACGTATTTCAATCCTTTTATATACTTCCTAGTGTTTTTAATACTGATTTGGATCGAGGGTTTTCAGTTATCGACTATGAACTTAATGAACAGTTTGCTTCCAGTGAAGATCTTAAAAAATTAAAAGATTTAGAAATTGAGCTAAAACTTGATTTCGTGCTGAACCATTTATCGGTGCTCTCAAGCCAGTTTCAGGACATTCTGAAAAATGGCGACAAGTCAAAATATAAGGACTTTTTCATTGATTGGAACAAATTCTGGACTGGCTATGGCGAAATGACAGATGAAGGCTATATAATGCCTGATGAGAGTTTGATAAAAAATATGTTTTTCAGAAAGCCCGGGCTGCCAATTCTGTTTGTCCGTTTCCCGGATGGAAAAGAGGTTCCATATTGGAATACATTTTACCAGGAAGTGAAATATGATGAGTTAGATGCTGTTGACTTAGTATATGCTATGGATATTCAGTACACAACAGCAGAAAAACTTGCAGATTTGGTTAACGCAGAGATTTCTGCCGGGAAAAAACCAAAAGAGATCGACTTTGGGGTATTATCTAATTTTAAAGACAAAGTTGTAGAATTGCTGGAATCTAAACGTAAATACCTGGGTCAGATGGACTTAAATATTCAATCTCCGCAAGTATGGGACTACTATGAAGAAACTTTACGAAAATTGTCTCAGTATGGTGCGAAAATTGTTAGGCTTGATGCATTTGCTTATGTGTCCAAAAAACCTGGTCTTAAAAACTTCTTTAATGAGCCCGAAACCTGGGAGTTGCTTGCAAAGGTGAAGGATATAGCAGATAAATACGGACTTATACTTCTACCCGAGATACATTCAAAATATGAGGAAAAAATCCATGAAAAGCTTGCCGAGAAAGGGTATATGACCTATGATTTTTTCCTTCCGGGTTTGATTATTGATGCTATGGAAAGGCATACAAACCAGTTGTTAATCAGATGGATCAATGAGTTGCAGGAAAAGCAAATCCGAGTGGTTAACATGCTTGGTTGTCATGATGGAATTCCGCTTTTAGACTTAAAGGGTTTGTTGCCTGACGAGTACATAACTAATCTGATAGACACAGTAGTACAACGAGGTGGCCATGTAAAAGACTTACACGGGAAAAAGAATATGTATTATCAGGTTAATTGTACGTATTACAGTGCTTTGGGCGAATGCGACAAAAGACTTCTTTTGGCCAGAGCCATTCAGATTTTCATGCCCGGTAAGCCACAGGTTTGGTATCTTGACCTTTTTGCGGGCAAAAATGATTATGATGCTATAAAAAGAGGCCATAAGGAAATTAACCGAACAAATCTTACGTTACAACAAGTTAGGGAAGCGTTGCACAGGGAAGTGGTCATGAAGCAGCTTTCATTGTTAAGGTTCAGGAACACGTTCCCTGCCTTTGGTTTCGATTCTAAGGTTACAATTGATGAATCTGAAACACATATACTGAAGATCAAATGGGAGAATAATGGCTACATTGCGTTTTTGGAAGCAGATCTAAAGACATTTGATTTCAGTATTAATGCAACAGATAATGACGGTGTTGTTTCTTTTACTATGACTTAGAATTATAATTAAGAATTTTATATATTGAGCGTTATCAAATTGCTAAAAGCACGCAAATTTGCATGCCATTTAACGTGAAATTGTCAATCGGTTTCTAGGATGAGTGCTTTATATAATCGGCTGCATTAAGATATTGCTAAATAAGTAAACATAAAACGTCAGGCGAAAGTATGTTAAGGGGTTGACATATTAAAGTTATTATAGTAATATATAGAATATCCCAAATGCTTTTTGGGAGAATTCTTTTACAACCTTTAAGAAGTCAAACTTTTTGTAAGAGGAGGTAAACCATGAAGCGAAGATTGTTTGCAATGTTTCTAATGCTTACTGTTGTTACCATGTTAATAACAGCATGTAGCGGGACGACCACGGGTACATCCACTTCAGGAACTGGTGGAGATGCTGTGGGTTCAACAGGCTCAAACACGGATAAAAAAGCTGTAAAAATTACATACTTTAACACCTCTGCTGAAGTAAACACCATGTTTGAGAATATGTTCAAAAGGTATAACGAGATTTATCCTGATGTTACAATTGAATTGATTCCAACAGGTATAGGAGAAGGACAGCAGGAGAAATTACAATCACTTTATGCATCAGGAAATGCACCAACATTTATGAATGTAGACCCTGCAAATGTAATCGAGTATGAAGATCATCTTCTGGAATTTACCGAGGAGAATGCACCTTGGTTGAGTTTGGCTGCTGATGGTGCTGTCGATGGGGGGACATTCGGAGGCAAAGTTCTTGGTGCACCATGGAGTGTTCAGGGATATGGATTGCTTTATAACAAAAGGGTAGTTAATGAAATATTTGGAGAAGGAAATTTTGATCCAAAATCTATTAACACAAGAGATGCGCTACAAGCTTTCTTAGAAAAGTGTGAAGCTGCCGGTGTACCAGGAACTATGCTTCATGGCGCCAACTGGTCATTAGGTGGTCATTATCTTACATTGGTATACGCAGTACAAGGGCCTAAGACCTCAGACGGTACAGGTTTTATAGACAAAATAAAAGCTGGAACTGTAAATATAGAGGATAACCCAATATTCCAGGGCTATATGGATACTTTTGACCTGCTTGCAAAGCATAATTACAACAAAGCAGACCCATTGGTAGGAGACTTTAATAAAGATATCCAGGCTTTTGGCGAAGGTAAATGTGCAACTTTCTTTATGGGTGACTGGGCATGGACCACAATGGTAACATTGGAAAACGTTGATCAGGAATATGGTTTCATACCTGTACCCTGGAGTAATAATCCAGATGATTATGGTAACACAGAGGTTGTAATGGTATTACCCAAATTCCAGTGCATTAATAAATCCCAAAGTACACCAGAACAGCAGCAGGCTGCATTAGATGCCTTGGCATGGATGCTTTCAGAGCCAGAAGGCCAGCAGTTTTTCATTGATGCCGGGTTCTACATGCCGTATAAAAATGTTAGAGATGACGTTGTGTATAATTCAATGACAACTTCTATATCTGAATATGCACAAAGAGGCAAAACCATTAATCTGGGTTGTTTCTCATACATATCGGGAGATGCTTGGACCGAAACAGGAAACCTGATGTTAAAATATCTTTCAGGTGCAATTAACAGAGACGAGCTTGCACAAGGAATTAATAACTATTGGAAATCGGTTAAATAATCCGAAGTATAAAGCAAACTGTTAATTTTATAACGGATAACGGCCAAAATTCAGCCGTTATCCGTTTGAGTTGAATCGGAGTTGTTATATATGAATAGCAAAAGTAAATTACTAAATAATATAGGCAATTTTGTTATATTTATAGGACCTTCACTAATCGCGTTCTCATGCGTATTATTGATACCATTAATATACGGTGTTTATTTAACCTTTACCAATTATAGTCCAATAAAACTAACATATGAATTTGTGGGTTTCAGCAATTTTCAAGCAGTTTTTACTGATAAAGAGTTTTGGCAGCAATTTGTTAAAACACTGGGTTATGTATTCTACTCGACCATATTTTGTAATGTAATAGCATTTTTATTGGCGTATTTGCTTACCAGCAACATAAAAGCACGAGGCTTTCTAAGAGCCGGTTTTTTTACTCCAAACTTAATTGGTGGTATTGTACTTGGTTATATATGGAAGTTTATTTTTGCAAATGTGTTTACAAAGGTTGGCGATGCATTAGGATATCAACCTCTGATGACTTCGTTTCTTACACACCCCGATAGGGCAATTATTGCAATGATCATTGTAACTGTATGGCAATATGCAGGTTATCTGATGATAATTTATATAGCTGGTTTTGTTGGTATACCGCAGGAAGTACAGGAAGCTTCTGAAATTGACGGTGCTACGGGTTTCAAAAAGCTTTGTTCAATAACAATACCATTAATGGTACCCTCATTTATAATATGCTTTTTTATTGTCATTTCAAGAGGATTTATGACATATGACCTAAATCTTGCTTTGACAAATGGGCAACCATATGGTTCTACTCGGCTTGCAGCCATGCATATATACCAAAAAGCCTTCCAGGCAAATGAGTATGGGATTGGGCAGGCAGAGGCGATTATATTTTTTGCTACTGTCGCAATTGTTGCAGTGTCCCAGGTTCTTCTAACTAAGAAGTTTGAGGTGGAAGCATAGTGAAAGAAAAAAAGAATGTATTTAAATTTGCTAAATATGTTTTAATATATATTTTACTAATTCTATTTATGATGCCTTTTTATTTAATGGTAATAAACTCCTTTAAAACCACACAACAGTTTGTCAATAATCCTTTTTCATTACCAAAACTTGAGAAGGTTGGGTTTGGTAACTATATCAGTGCATTTAATAAAATGAATTTTCTAAATGCAATCAGGAACAGTACCATTATTACACTTATCAGCGTTCTGTTAATTTTACTTACTGCATCCATGGCAGCCTATTTCCTTGTAAGGCATAAATGGAAAATTAATAAAATTATTTTTGCAACACTGATAGCATCGATGATTGTTCCTTTTCAGGCTATCATGATACCACTTGTAAGCATTTATGGACGATTGAATCTGATGAACAGTAAATGGATTTTAATCTTTATGTATATGGGATTTGGCCAGGGGTTCGCTATTTTTATTTTTCATGGGTTCATTAAAAATATACCCCTTGAAATGGAAGAGTCGGCTTTGATTGACGGCTGCAGCAAAATCCAGTCTTTCTTTCAAATAGTATTCCCATTATTAAAGCCAGTGCTGGTAACAGTATTAATTTTAGACGTGTTGTGGATTTGGAATGACTATCTGCTACCAAGCCTTGTTTTGCTGTCTCCGATTGAAAGAACGCTTCCTTTATCAACATACAGCTTTTTTACCACTTATAGTGTTGACTATGCGCCGTTAATGGCTGGCATTGTTTTAACAATCATACCCGTTCTTATTGTGTATTTGTTCTCGCAAAAGTATATTATTGAAGGAGTAGTGCAGGGAGCAATAAAGTAGATTATACTATTATTTCACAGATAAAAAAGTGACTTATGATTTAAGGGCGACAAGTTAATTTACGCTAATTCTTAAAAGCAATTAAGTTGTTTCCCTTTCTATCAGCTCAACCGGGAAGATTATACAAGACGGAATGGGCTTGTCCTTCTCTGCCTTGGATATTATGCTTTCTACGGCATAGAGGGAAATTTCACTAATGGCCTGACGGATTGATGTAATTGAGGGGTTGAAAATAGTACATAGGTCAATGTCATCATATCCAACAACTTTTATTTGATCTGGTATTCTTATGCCGCGCCTGCTGCATGTTGCAATTACCTGAGCGGCTATTATATCATTCGATGTAAATATACCATCAACATCCGGGTAGTTATCCAATAACATATTAACAATTGAATCATAGTTCATCGACAGGAACTGTTCTTCTGTTGCATCAATAAGTATATGAGGAACTCCTTTTTTCTCACAAACATCTTTAAAGCCATAATACCTTTTATTTGCATCCATGTTAAGGTGGATGCTTCCACTAATGTGTGCAAGCTTCTTGCAACCCTTAGATATAAGGTGTTCAGCAGCTAACACACCACCCTGATAATTGTCTGAACATATGGCCGGTATTTGAGGTGAAATAATTCTGTCAATAGAGATTACTGGTGCGTTGAGGTTAATTTTTTTATCTATATCCTGTGTATGGCTGGCAATAATGACACCTGCAACTTTATTCGCGCTTAGCATATCAAAATATTCAAACTCTTTTTTGGGTTCAAGGTTTGATGTACACAGCAATAATTTGTAACCATGTTTCGAAACCTGGCGCTCAACACTATCAATAACTTTACTGAAAAACATATTGCGCGCAGATGGAACGATTAAGCCAATAAAGTTACTTCTTTGCAATGACAGAGCCCTGGCAAACTCATTAGGACGATAGTTTAACTCCTTCATGGCTTGGCGAATTTTATTTTTGGTTTTTTCACTTACATAACCTCTGTTGTTAAGCATCCGGGATACAGTTGTTACCGTTACCCCGGCTCTTTCTGCAACATCTTTAAGAGTACTCATAATATAACTCCGTTATATACTTTGTTACTATATAATAATTTAATATATAATGATGTTAATGTCAATTTGATAGGGATTTAGCAGTATATTACCGTATTTAAACTATCTGTTTTTCGTTCTATTATACTAACCGGATAACATAGGCAAAAAGAAAGGTCTTACGTATTGCTATTTTTTATAGATCGATTTCAATTTCACATACCTTTTACTTAACCCTTGCAGCATTATAATTCAGTAGGTATAATAATGAAAAAACAGGCATTCTTGAATGTAGTAATGAGTTTAGTAAGGTAAGGTGGATTAATTTGAGCAGAAGAATTTCTCGTGAGAATGCAATGAAATTATTATATCAGTTTCAGCTTAGAGATGATGACATTGATGAGCAAATAGGTTTATTTCTTAATGAAACTGAAGGCTTGGAACAATTAGATAAAGAGTTTTTTCTAGATGTTCTTCATGGTGTTGTAAATAATAAAGAAGAAATAGATAGTATAATCCAATCCCATGCAAAAGGCTGGGGGTTGGAAAGAATGCCAAAAGTGGATCTTGCTATAATGAGGCTTGCGGTTTATGAATTGAAATACAGAAAGGATATCCCTGTAAATGTTTCAATAAATGAAGCGGTGGAACTGGCGAAAAAGTATGGCGGAGATCAGTCGAGGAACTTTATAAATGGTGTATTAGGTAAGGTCGTGACCAGACTACAGAGCACAGGGGAGCATTAAGAATGCATGAAGTTATTAGTGTAAGCCAGCTTACAAGGTATATTAAAAAACTGTTTTCCTTTGACAATATATTATCCAATGTAAGTGTAATAGGCGAAATTTCGAATTTTAAGTTGCACTCATCAGGTCATATGTATTTTACACTAAAAGATGAATACAGTGTAATTAAATGTGTTATGTTCAGGTCCCAGAATCAAATGCTGAAGTTTAAGCCCAAAGACGGTTTAAAGGTAATAGTCAGGGGATATGTTTCGATATACGAGGCAGGGGGATTATATCAGCTTTATCCGGAGTATATGGAACCTGCCGGTATGGGAAATTTGTACCTTGCCTACGAACAGCTGAAACAACAGCTTGAAAAAGAAGGCTTGTTCAGACCCGAAGCAAAAAAGAAAATTCCGTACCTGCCACAAAGTATTGCAGTTGTTACTTCTCCTACCGGAGCTGTAATTAGAGATATTATGAATGTATTATTCAGAAGGTTCCCAAATGTAGTTTTAAAATTATACCCTGTCCAAGTGCAGGGAGAAGATGCGGCAAGACAGATAGCCTGTGCGTTAGACTTTATTAACCGTCATAACGCTGCTGACGTTATAATATTAGCCCGTGGCGGTGGTTCTTTGGAGGAACTTTGGCCATTTAATGAAGAGATAGTAGCAAGGAGCATTTTCAGGTCTGGCATCCCTGTTATTTCTGCTATTGGCCATGAAACCGACTTCTCAATTGCAGATTTTGTTGCAGATCTTAGGGCACCAACTCCTTCTTCAGCGGCCGAGCTTGTTATTCCTGAAAAAGAAGTTCTGGTAAAAACAATCATGGAACTCAGGCTTCGTTTAAAGAAAGCATTAGCAAACAAAATTCAGTGTGAAAGATTGAAGCTGGAACAACTGATGAAAAGTCCGTCAATGCGCCACCCCTTAGACAAAATAAATCAAAAGAAGATGGATTTGGAAATTCTTAGACGAAGCATCGCAGAAGCAATGAGCAGAAAAGTTGAAAAAGAAAAAGGGAATCTTTCGGTTTTGTGCGGAAAACTTGATGCGCTTAGCCCTCTGACTGTTTTAGCCAGGGGATACAGCATTACCATGAAAAGTGATGGTAATATTATAAAATCTGTAAAACAGGTACATAATGGAGATGAATTGGACATAGTTTTAACCGACGGTAAAATAAGGTGTTTGGCTAAAGGAGAAGTAAAATAATAAGTTAAAGGAGAAAAACATATGGAACAGAATTTGAGTTATGAAGATGCGGTGAAGCAGTTGGAAGAGATTGTTGGGCTTCTGGAAAAAGGAGATGTTTCACTGGAGAAGTCTTTAGAATTATTCCAAAAAGGTGTTTCATTGTCAGCCTACTGTACAAAAAAACTTGAAGAAACAGAAAAGAAAATTGTTAAACTCATTGATGAAAACAACGAATGCAGAGAAGAACTATTGTCATTGGAGGCTGAATAATGAATTTTAAAGAGGAATTAATGAGTTTAACGTTACTGGTTGACAATTATTTATTGGAGTATTTTGAAAGACTTAAGTCAGAAGTACTCGAAACAAAACTGATAGAATCCATGCACTACAGCATGATGGCCGGGGGAAAGAGAATAAGACCGGTTTTGGTCCTGGCTGTGGCGAAAATGATGTCGGCAGAACTTTCTGAAGTAATGCCCTTTGCTGCGGCAATAGAAATGATTCATACTTATTCACTGATTCATGACGATTTGCCTGCAATGGATAACGATGACTACAGGCGTGGTAAATTAACAAATCACAAAGTGTTCGGCGAAGCCATGGCGATTCTTGCAGGTGATGCTTTATTGAATGAAGCCTTTGACCTGCTGTTTAAGACTTCTGCCAAAGCAGGTGAAAAAATGGAACAGTCTGTTAAAGCTTCCTGTGTAATTGCCAGTGCTGCAGGAATGGACGGGATGATCGCAGGCCAGGTTATTGACATAGAGTCCGAAGGAAAGCAAATTTCCGAGACGACCCTTAAAACCATGTACAGGAAGAAGACCGGAGCATTAATTATGGCAAGTATCATTGCCCCTGCTGTTTTCATAGGTTTGCCTGATGATGAAATAAAAGCCCTGTCTGAATATGCGGGTTATATAGGAGTTGCTTTTCAAATTAAAGACGATATCCTTGATGTTGAAGGTACCAGCGAAGAATTAGGCAAATCTGTTGGAAGCGATGCAAAGAATAAAAAGACAACTTATGTATCATTATATGGTCTGGATGGAGCAAAGAAAATGCTTCGGAATGTGACTGAAAAAGCAATTGAAGTTTTGAATATATTCGGGGAGAAAGCCTGGTTTTTAAAGGAGATTGCTTATTTTATCGCTGAAAGAAGGAATTAGTTCAGGCCGCATTACATTGTTATATATCGAGGTGTGAGATGTTCCAGTTTCTGTTAGATATTTTAAACAACAGGGCTATTACAACGCCGGTGTTGGCATGGTTTTTGGCGCAAAGCATTAAATTTATCTATTCTTATATAAAAAATCGTAAGCCCGACTTCAGGAAGTTCATAGACTCGGGTGGAATGCCCAGTTCGCACACCGCTTTTACTGTGTCGTTAGCAACCATCTTGGGTATACATAATGGCTTTTCGTCAGATATTTTTGCATTGTCGGTTATTTTTTCGCTTGTAGTAATGGCTGATGCTGCCGGGGTTAGAAGAGCTGCCGGGAGACAGGCTGAAGTTTTAAATAAGCTTGTAAATTCAAGTGAGCACATTCAGCTTGATAAGCAGCTAAAAGAGCTTTTAGGGCACACACCGGTCGAGGTGTTCGCAGGGGCAGCATTGGGAATTATAACGGGGATAGCAATAAATTGAGCCCGGTATATTAAAGCCATTTTGTTTTATCAGTCTTAAAAGGTTTAATTAGCTCTTTGCCCGGGTTTAAAAGCTGTGTTATAATAATTATCAACATAGGAAGTAAGAAGATATCTTACTGAAAATTTAACATATTAGGATGGCGCAGTATTCTAGTTGGCACTGTTTGTTTTGAAGACGGGCCTAAAAATCCGTTAAAGGGCACATCGATGAAGTTCCTGGTGTCGGCTTGTTACGCCCAGTGATGGGCTGGTGCTGGGAGTTAAGGTTTTGGGGCAACCTGCAATGGCATGCAGGATATTGACCCCGCTACCGTGGAGACCCGTATTCGTGGAAGACAGGTTGCTCCTGATAATGGATACATACCTTGACTACGTTACGGGAAGAACCTGCTTTGCGGTTCCGCAGTTCGGTGCTGTGAGCAGTGTAGCCTGCCTTGAGTGGGGTTTGAGGGATAATGGATCAGATGCTTTGGTGCCAGGCCAGTACCTTTGCATTATTGCTGTTTGAAATCAATCCTGCAAAAGAGGCTAGAAGCAAATAAGGCTTTTGGGGAAAACCCCTAGACTGTACATCAGGTATACATGGGATTGCAGTGTGGACTAAGTGGTGATCAGGCTTCGATGAGGGCAACCCTTCGACAAAGTGTTTAAATGGAAACAGCCGTTTGGCGACGAGCGGTACACTTTGGGGAAAACCTGCCTGACCTAAGCCGCAAAATTTACCATGTATATCGCCATCCTGTATGTAATCATACTTGCATGAAAGTATCGGTAAATATAAATGGAGAAAGCTGATAAGAAGATCAATAAATACAAGGTTGCAGATAAAAGACGTATACCCGTTAAAAAGGTAAAGGGAGGACCTAAAAGAGAGCAAACGCTATGGGCTGTTACTGTAACCGTTGTATCTTTTTTATTATCTATGGGTATTCTTTTTATATCTACAGGTTTGTTTGAAAGGATATCCATATTTTGGTCGTTTCTGATTGTTTTTATCATTATTTTCATAGGAATATTTTTTGACGTGATAGGTGTTGCTGTAACTGCTGCCGATGAAAAACCTTTTCACGCCATGGCATCTAAAAAGTATAAAGGTGCCAGGTATGCAATACGCTTAATCCGGAATGCTGATAAAGTAGCAAGCATTTGCAATGATGTTATTGGTGATATATGCGGTGTTGTCAGTGGAACTGCAGGTGCTGCCATTGTTTTCCGTATATTTTCGGGAAGTGCCCAGTCTGTTTGGATAGAAGCAGCGGTTGGCGGTTTGATAGCCGCATTCACGGTGGGTGGAAAAGCTTTTGCAAAAAGGTTTGGAATGAGTAACAGCAATTTTATCATTTACCATGCAGGGCTGTTTCTTTCTCTGTTCATACCAGCAAATGGAAATAAATAATTGATTTAACTTTTGCAGTTTAGTAAAATATACGAATGTGGAACTATATCGGGAAACCAGCCAGTTAATCTATAAATTCTGAAGGAAGGAAAGCATGTAATTGAACGATAAAATTTGCTTATGCTCAACAGGGGTATTGAGCTGTATACAGGAACCTGAAGATTTAAAGAATTTGAAGCTATGCTGCCTTCAAACACTTGCAGACGAAATACGGGCTTTTTTAATAGATAAAATATCCCAAACCGGCGGGCATATTGCTTCAAATCTTGGCGTGGTTGAATTAACCATTGCTTTACATACGGTTTTTAAGTCTCCAACCGATAAAATCGTGTGGGATGTCGGGCATCAAACCTATGTACATAAAATATTGACGGGAAGGAAGGATGCCCTTGAAACCATCAGGCAAATGGATGGTATTTCTGGTTTTCCAAAAATAACCGAAAGTGAACACGATTGCTTTAACACAGGTCACAGTTCAACATCAATATCTGCTGCACTTGGTATTGCCAGGGCGCGGGATCTTCTTGGAGAAGATTACAGCGTTGTTGCAGTAATCGGGGACGGTGCCTTAACGGGCGGTATGGCCTTTGAGGCTTTAAATGATGCCGGAAACAGTAAAACCAACCTGATCGTTATTTTAAATGACAACGAAATGTCAATATCCAAAAATGTCGGAGGCATGTCACGATACCTTAGCCGGATACGGACCGAACCTATTTATTATAAAGTCAGAAATGATTTTCAGTCGCTGGTTGATAATATACCTGCAATTGGTAAATCAGCCAGGAAGGTTTTTCACAAAGTTAAAGGATCGTTAAAATACCTGCTTCTTCCCGGTGTACTTTTTGAAGAACTGGGGTTCCGCTACTATGGTCCGCTGGACGGGCATAATATAGCCGAAATGTACAAAGTAATGGAAAGGGTTAGGAACATAAAGGAACCGGTTCTGATACATGTTTGCACAAAAAAGGGCCGGGGTTATTCCCCTGCTGAAGAAAAACCACATAAATACCATGGTATTTCGCCTTTTAACGTAGAAACAGGCGAAGTTATAACAGAAACCAATGGCAGCTTTTCCAATGTTTTTGGAAAGAAGCTTGTTGAACTGGCAGAAAGGCATGAAGACATTGTGGCAATTACCGCAGCAATGCCCGAGGGAACAGGTCTCAGCCATTTTAGCGAAAAGTACCCAAAACGTTTTTTTGACGTAGGTATTGCAGAACAACACGCAGTTACCATGGCAGCCGGTCTGGCTATTAGAGGATTAAAACCTGTTGTAGCCATTTATTCGTCTTTTTTGCAAAGGGCCTACGATCAGATCATTCATGATGTTTCTTTAATGAATCTTAATGTTATATTTGCTGTTGACAGGGCAGGAATTGTGGGTGACGATGGTGAAACCCATCAGGGTATATATGATATTGCATTGTTTTCAACCCTGCCCAATATAACTATAATGTCACCTGCGGACTACGATGAACTGGAGAAAATGCTTGATTTTTCAGTGGAATATGGAACAGGCCCCATTGCAATCCGGTACCCAAGAGGGCAGGGAAAAAGAAACCTTGTACCCGATTTGCCAATTGAATGTGGGAAGGCTGTAAAACTTTCGGATGGGAAAGATATAACAATTGCAGTAACAGGGTACATGGTGGATGCCGTTTTTGATGCCGCAAAAGAACTTGAGTGCCATGGGATACACTGTGATATTATATATTATCGTTTTATAAGACCCTTTGATATCGATATGCTTTGTGAATCTGCAAAAAAAACCCGGTTTGTTATGACAGTTGAGGATCATATAGCAAGTGGCGGGTTTGGGAGCACAGTTTTGGTTAAGCTAAACGAAGCCGGGATAAACATTCCGGTTGAAATTGCTGCCTTTCCGGATATCCCAATAGAGCATGGAAAAAGGAACCTTTTATATAAAAAATACAGTCTTGATCCAAAGGGCTTAACAGAAAGAGTTCTTAAACGGTTAAGAAGTAAAGGTGATTGTTAGATGGCAAAGGAAAGATTAGATGTACACTTGGTTAACAGAGGGTACTTTGACAGCCGCGAAAAAGCTCGCAGGGCAATTATGGGAGGTCTTATTCTTGTAAACGGAATAATTGAGGATAAACCTGGTTTTCAGGTTGATACCGAAGCAGAGCTTGAAGTTAAAGGAAATCCGCACCCCTACGTTAGCAGGGGAGGGCTTAAGCTTGAAAAGGCAATTAATGAGTTCGAAATTGATCTGACAGACAAAGTATGCATTGATATTGGAGCTTCTACCGGAGGTTTTACCGACTGTATGCTTAAAAACGGCGCCTGTAAGGTTTATTCAGTTGACGTCGGATACGGTCAGCTTGCATGGAAGCTTAGAAATGACAGCAGGGTAATAGTGATGGAGCGAACAAATTTCAGATATGTTAAACCTGATGATATCGGTGAGAAGGTGGATTTTGCATCTGCAGATGTCTCGTTTATATCACTTACAAAAATCATACCCCCTGCAAAGCAATTACTAAAAGACGAAGGAAGTATGGTTTGCCTTATTAAACCACAGTTTGAAGCAGGTCGCGAGAAAGTTGGAAAAAAGGGTGTCGTAAAAGATCCTGCCGTTCATAAGGAAGTTATTGAAAAAGTAATTGAATTTGCAAAAAATCTCGGCTTTAGTATAAAAGGTCTCTCTTATTCACCTGTAAAAGGGCCCGAAGGGAATATAGAGTATTTACTGTATCTTGTTCAGAAGCCCGAAGAACAGGATTTTATTTCTGTTGATGAAGTTGTAGAGGCTGCGCATACACAACTAAAATAAACACCGGGCAAAACTTGTTATAGACGGTTTATAAACCTGGAAAATACCAACAGGCATATCATTTAATTTTATTGTATTTTTATTCAAATTAACTGTATAATAGAATTAATAAACAGGGGAGAATTTACTCAATGGAACAAAAGAGTATTGGTTTGTTTGTAAACAGAAAAAAGGATAAAGAACTGGAAATTACCAAGAAACTTGTTGACAGCATCCTGAAATACGGTATGAAACCTCTTCTTCCAAGACCCATTTCACAGGATTTGGGGTTTTCCGGGGGATATACCGAGGAAGACATGATGGATAAATCTTCATTCTTAATTTCTCTTGGCGGTGACGGGACACTGCTGAATATGGCAAGAACTTCATTTAATTACGATGTTCCGGTACTTGGTATCAATCTTGGAACTGTAGGGTTTTTAGCTGATGTTGAAATAAACGACATAGAAAAGGCGATTAAGCGTCTGGCCTGTGGTGAATACTCAATAGAAGATCGTATGGTGCTTTTAGCATCGGTTTTTCGCGATGATTATACTGTGTTTAAAAGTATTGCTATAAATGATGTAGTGGTTAACAGGGATGGGCTGTCACGAATTATAAGGATTCAGGTATTTGTAGATGACCAGTTTATCGATTCTTTCCCGGGAGACGGGGTTATTGTATCAACCCCATCCGGTTCTACAGCGTATAATTTATCTGCAGGCGGGCCCATTGTTCAGCCCGATATGGAGATGATGATTACTACCCCGATATGCCCGCATATATTATATTCACGCTCTTTCATTACTAGCCCTGACAGGAAGCTTCGCATTACAATAAATGATGATTATCCCGATAGTGCTATTATTACCATGGATGGGCAGGAAGGGTTCAGGATTGCAGCAGGGGATGAAATATTAATCACCCGTGCACAGAAAAAAATTAAGCTTGTTTCTTTTAATGATATTAATTTCTTTGATGTATTAAGAGCCAAAATTCATCAGCCATCCTTGAAATTAAACACTTAAATTACATAGCAACTTAGATAGCCGGCAGGAAAGGTTTAAGTTGATATTGAAAAATAATTATTTCTTTGGTGAATATGAAAGGGGAAGCCTATGAAATACAACAGGCATGCTAAAATTCTTGAAATAATTGAAAACTACGATGTTGAAACCCAGGATGAACTGGTGGCGAAATTGAAAGAACACGGCATGGATGTTACTCAGGCAACTGTATCAAGGGATATTAAGGAATTACGTCTGGTTAAGGTTGCAAGTTCGGATGGCAGAGCCAGATACAGGGCAATGAGCAATGACTCGGGTGTTATTAGTGACAGACTTCTTACCATACTAAGAGAGGGTTACGTATCCAGCGATTATGCAAACAATATTCTGGTAGTGAAAACTCTTCCGGGAATGGCTCAGGCCGTAGCCTCTGCGATTGATAATTTGGGATGGTCCGAGGTTGTTGGTACAATTGCCGGAGATGATACAATTATGGTAGTGACTCGTGCTGAAAAAATAGCCGAGGAAATGCAGGAAAGGTTCACCTCGCTGTTAAAGGGGGATTAATGAATGCTGATCCAGTTGTCGGTTGAAAACATAGCCATAATTGAAAAGCTTACTGTGGAGCTTGAAGATGGACTTAATATATTAACCGGAGAGACAGGAGCAGGTAAATCCATTCTGATCGATGCTGTTAATGCCTTGTTGGGAGGCAGAGTATCAAGGGAGCTTATTCGGACCGGTGAAGACAGAGCAAAAGTAGAAGCTGTTTTCCATTCACCTGAAAAACTTGCTTCGGTGCTAAGCAGTATGGGAATTGACACCGAGGACGATGGAACTGTTGTTATATCCCGTCAGTTTTCTTCTACAGGTAAAAATATTTGCAGAGTTAACGGGAGCCTGGTAACCGTGTCACAGCTTAAGGCGATCGGTGAATACCTGATAGATATTCACGGTCAGAATGACAATCAGTCGCTTTTAAGAAACCAGGTCCAGGTTGAGTACCTGGATAAGTTTTCAGGCGATGAACTTCTTAAGGAAAAGGAAGAATACCAGCAGCTTTTGGCCAGGTTCAGGGAAATGGACAGAAAGATTTCAGAACTAAGGGATAAGGAGAAAGAGAGGGCCCGGCTGGAGGACCTGTACAGGTACCAGGTTAACGAAATAGAAGCTGCAAACTTGAAAAAAGGTGAAGATGCTGAACTTTCACAGCAAAGTAAACTCCTGTCCAATGCTGAGGGCATTATTGAAGCCTTTAATGATGCATATACCTGCCTGATTGGTGAAGATGACCTTGTACCGGGGGCAATTGAACAGGTTCAAAGGGCACAGTCTGCACTAGCCAATATCGCAGATTTGGACAGGGATTTTGGCGTGATATCTGAAAACCTTGTGGAAATAAACGATAAGCTTGAAGAAATAGCCAGGCAGATAAGACATAAAAGGGAACAGATAAATTACGATCCGGTGCTGCAACAGGAAGTGGAGGAGAGGCTTGCACTTATTGAAGCACTGAAACGAAAGTATGGTAATACCGTGGAAGAAATAATAAAGTACGGGGAAGAGGCAAGGCGAAAACTTGAAGAGGTTACCGATATTGAAAGTCATTTGACAGAACTATTGAACAGAAAAAAGGAACTGGATGAAAACCTGTACAGGAAAGCTTCCAATATACATAAAATGAGGGTGAAAGCAGCAGAGGATTTAAAAAGCAAAATCACAGCCCAGTTAAAAGACCTGGAAATGCCCAAGGCTAAATTTTCTGTAGATATTAATTTCGATGAAACACGTAATTATACTGAAAACGGTCTTGATACAATAGAATTTCTAATTTCACCCAATCCCGGCGAGGGCTTGAAGCCCCTAAACCGTATTGCCTCGGGCGGGGAAATGTCCAGAATTATGCTTGCTATAAAGACAATACTTGCAGATGTTGATGAGATAGATGTGTTAATATTTGATGAAATTGATACAGGAGTTAGTGGAAAGGCTGCCCTTAAGGTGGGTGAAAAACTACTTGAAATTTCAGCAAAACACCAGGTAATCTGTATAACGCACCATGCACAAATCGCAAGCCTTGCAAAATCACATTTCAGAATAAGCAAGGAAACCAAAAAAGAAAGAACCCTTGCCCGGATTGAAAAGCTTGATGGTATTAACAGAGAGAAGGAAGTAGCAAGGCTTTTAAGTGGTGACGATAGTGCGAGTACATCCAAGCTTGCAAGGGAAATGATTGAAAAAGGCATAGGACTTAGAAGGAAGCAGAGCACCGGATAGGGTATACAAATGAAGAGAAATTGAGGTGATAATTTGAATATAAAGTGGTCCGAACATATTGCTACAGCGGTTAGCCCGGATGGATATCCGTCGGGTGGAGTGCCTGAAATAGCCATGGTTGGCAGGTCAAATGCTGGCAAGTCATCTTTGATAAACTTTCTTACCCAAAGAAAATCCCTTGCAAGGGTAGGCAATACTCCCGGAAAAACAAGGGTTATTAATTTTTTTGGTGTGGAAAACAAACTCATACTTGTTGATCTTCCCGGCTATGGTTATGCAAAGGTTTCTGAAAGTGAAAAAAGAAAATGGAGTAAAATCATAGAAACTTATTTAAACAACCGAAACCAACTCTGTGGTATTATTATGTTAGTTGATATAAGGCATAAACCCACACAGCATGATATAATTATGTATCAGTGGGTAGTCTCTATGGGAAAGCCTCATATTATTGTCGCAACAAAGGCAGATAAGATTGCAAGAGCCCATCATCAAAAACACATAAAAGAAATACGCAAGACTTTGGATTTAGTTCCTGGAATCCCTGTTGTACCGGTTTCTACAACTAAAAAAACAGGGTTCATTGATGTTTGGAGAGAAATTGAAAAAATAGTGCCCGATTTGAATATAACGGGATCCAAAGATGGGCAGAAAGACAACAAATAAAGAAGGTTGGTGCTTATGACAGCAGAAATACTTGCAGTGGGAACAGAGCTTTTAATGGGGCAGATTGCTAATACAAATGCTCAGTATCTTTCAAGAAGACTTGCAGAATTAGGTATAAACGTATATTTTCATACTGTTGTTGGCGATAATCCTGCAAGGCTTGAAGAAACTTTGAAAAGAGCATTAAATCGTTCTGATATTGTTATTACCACCGGTGGGCTTGGCCCCACAAAGGACGATCTTACAAAAGAAACAATTTCAAAAACAATGAACCGGGAATTGGTTCTTCACGAAGATATACTTGATGGCATAAGGAATTTCTTTGCCAAAAGACACAGAAAGATGGCAGAAATAAATAAAAAACAGGCATACCTGCCTGAAAATTCAATTGTAATTCCAAACCCGAATGGAACGGCTCCCGGCTGTATCATAGAAGAAGGGGAAAAAACCGTTATTATGCTTCCCGGGCCACCGAAGGAAATGCAGCCAATGTTTGAGGCTACTGTTTTTAAATATCTTAAACAAAGAACAGGTGTAATCCTGGTTTCAAAAATGTTGAAAATTTTCGGAATAGGCGAGTCAGACCTTGAAACAAGGCTTATGGATTTAATTGAAAGCCAGAACAATCCCACCATAGCCCCATATGCTTCTCAGGGCGAAATTACCGTACGGGTAACAGCACGCTGTTCAGACCACAATGAAGCTTCTGCCCTGCTGGACCCGGTTGTTAGCGAAATTAAGTCAAGACTTGGTGTACTGGTTTATTCTGAAGATGGACAATCACTTGAAGAAGTTGTGTTTAATTTACTGAAAGAAAACGGCCTGGTTATGGCAACTGCTGAATCCTGCACCGGAGGGCTGCTGTCGGAAAGGATTACAGATATACCCGGTTCATCAGAGATTTTCGAACGGGCTTATATAACATATGCAAACAGGGCAAAAGTTGAAGATTTAGGTGTTTCGTGGGATACACTGAATAAATATGGTGCAGTAAGCCACCAAACAGCCATGGAAATGCTTAACGGATTAAAGCAAAAAACCGGGGCTTCAGTGGGTGTTGCAATAACCGGTATTGCAGGACCTGGAGGAGGTACACCCGAGAAACCTGTTGGCCTGGTTTTCATTGCGGCATATGTTAAAGACAGGTTTCTGTGCAGAAAGTTTGAACTTATGGGAAACAGAGAACGAGTCAGAAATGATGCATGTTTGCATGCACTGGACATGACACGAAGGCTGATACTTGGAGTAGAGCAGCAATAAAAGGAGGACAGGAAATTGGGTTTGAAAGAAGAAAAACATCTGTCAAGAACGGCTGCTCTGGTTATGTTTGCAACACTTCTTAGCAGAATAACGGGTTTTTTGAGGACAGTATTAATTAAAAACATTATGTCACCAAAGGGCTATTCGGATGAATTCCTTGTAGCATTTTCTCTTCCCGATCTTACATTTGAACTGCTGGTTGGTGGTGCAATTGCAGCCGCAATAATACCGGTTCTATCTTCCAGTATCTCTAAAAAGAACGAAAGGGAAGGCTGGAAAGCTATTGGAACATTTCTAAATATAACGGTATTAGCTTTCTTTTTTATAAGCATTATTTTTTATATCTTTACACCAAGTTTCGTTGGAATAGTTGCAATTGGATATGAACCTGGCACCGAAAAGTTTAATCTTGTAGTGAAACTTACGCGTATTCTTCTGCCGTCTTCCCTGTTTATGATACTGGCAGGGCAGTGCAATGGAGTTTTAAATGCTTATAACAGGTTTGCTGCAGCCTCTTTTGGCCCGGTTTTATATAATCTGTGTGTTATGATGAGTATTATTCTTTTCGGGGCTAAAAGCGTTGAACTGACTACCTTTGGTGTTATGATCAGTGCAATGATCTATTTTATTGTTCAGCTTTTATGGACCCGGAAGCATTTCAGTTTCTACAGACCCAAATTATATATAAGAAATGAAACCTTTCTGAAACTCATAAAATTAGCTGTACCTTCCCTTGCTGCTTCAGCTGTTGTACAGGTTAACGCAATTATTTCCAGGAGCTTTTCCACCGAGTTTGCACAGAACAGTGTGACAATGATGAATAATGCAAACCGGACATGGCAATTGCCCCTCGGTATTTTTGCGCAAAGCTTGGGTGTTGCAATGCTTCCGACATTATCATCCCAGTATGCCCTGGAAGAAAAAGAAGAATACAGGCGGGTTTTAAATAACGGGATCAGAACTGTTTTGGCATTATGCATTCCGAGTACAATGGTTCTGATTGCTTTAAACAGGGAAATAATGCAGATACTTTTTAAATGGAGCAGTATGTCCGTCTATGAGGTGGCAATGAATGGTCTTGCTCTGTTAGCTTATGCTCCAGCTTTACTATTTCAGTCAGTTGTTGTAATTCTGAACCGAGCCTTCTATTCAATTCAGAATACCCGGATACCTCTGCTTGTAGGATTAGGGACTATTGGTATAAACATTGCTGCCAATTTATATTTTACGAACCATACCGATTTCGGTGCCATAGGAACTGCAATGGCTTATGTTTTAACAGTTATGGTTAACGCATTTTTGCTTATTATTTTATTTTCCAGAAAAACCGGACAGGCACTCATCCCAGATAATTTTATTTTCCTTGCTAAAACTACCGCGGTAACAATAATATCGGGCATAATCCTCTGGATTTTCACAATGATTATTCCTTTTCCAACCGAACAAAGTTTTTCAATTGGGAAAAAAGTTCTGGAAATATTGTCCGTAATCGCAAGGCTTATTCCTTCATTCCTGGTATTTATTGTAACATCTGTTTTATTTAAAATTGATGAAATAAGAAGGCTATTGGCTGTAATACTGACGCGGATAAGGAAAATCACCGGAAATCCGGAATAATGGATTTACAAAATTGAACACTAAAACTATTGCTTTTTATATTTTAGTACTTTATAATAAAGAACAGATGTTCGAAAAAACCGATGGGGCTTTTGCCGCTCAGGGGAGGTTATTTTATGGCAAGTGATGAAAAGAAAAAGGCTTTAGAGATGGTCTTCAGTCAAATTGAGAGGCAGTTTGGAAAAGGTGCGGTGATGAAACTTGGAGAAGCTGCACATATGAATATTGACACCATATCAACCGGGGCCTTGGGTTTGGATATTGCCTTGGGAGTAGGAGGGCTGCCAAGAGGTCGTATTGTTGAAATTTACGGTCCCGAATCATCGGGTAAAACCACCGTTGCCCTTCATGTTGTAGCCGAAGCGCAGAAAGCAGGAGGCGAAGCAGCCTTTATTGATGCAGAACACGCATTGGATCCGGTCTATGCAAAAGCGCTGGGGGTCAATATTGAAAATCTTATTGTTTCTCAGCCCGATACCGGTGAGCAGGCCCTTGAAATCGCCGAAGCTCTGGTACGAAGCGGTGCAATAGATGTTATTGTTATCGATTCAGTTGCTGCTCTTGTACCAAAAGCTGAAATTGACGGAGAAATGGGAGATACACATGTTGGTCTGCAGGCAAGGTTAATGTCCCAGGCATTAAGGAAATTGTCGGGTGTTATTAGCAAGTCCAAGACGGTAGCAATTTTTATTAACCAGCTCCGTGAAAAGGTTGGTGTTATGTTTGGTAATCCTGAAATAACTCCCGGAGGGCGTGCTCTAAAATTTTATTCATCGGTACGTTTAGAGGTCAGAAGGGTTGAAACGTTAAAAGAGGCGGGCAATCCGATTGGAAACAGAACCAAGGTTAAAATTGTAAAGAATAAGGTAGCTCCTCCATTCAAAGAAGCTGAATTCGATATTATCTACGGAGAGGGCATTTCAAAGGAAGGTAATATTCTGGACGTGGCAGTTCAACTGGATATTGTTAAAAAGAGCGGAGCATGGTTTTCATACAACGATCAGCGGCTTGGCCAGGGACGCGAAAACGTTAAAAAGTTTTTAAAGGAAAACACTGAAATTCTTCAGGAAATTGAATCTAAAATACGCGCTCAATATGATAAGGCCTTCTTACAAAGCGTAGAAGCCCATGTTGTTGACGACGAATAGTTTAGAACATATTAAATGCATATAACAGGAAGCCCCCACAAATATATTTTTCATTCATGGTGGGCGTTCTGAAGTAGTCCATACCGACAAAGATATTGAATACAGAGGGGAATACTATGAATCCCTGGTTCCACCCGTTCATCTTGTAGGTGGTCTTTTTACCGCCTACTTCTAATCAGATTTGATGGTTTATAAAGCAGGGGAACGGTTCAGAAGTAAAGCTATGGAGCTATTGTGCAATGCTAGCCGAATGCCGCATATAGATGTATAGCCGGAGCGAGTTTCGGTTTGGCCGAGTGAACTATACGGCTCTTGCAAAGAAGCGTCTGTTTCCGATAATTGTACAATAGCTTTGTTGCTATCATGAATTTTTAGATATGGTCAGAGGAAGCAGGAGAAGGGTCTTTAGTTTCCCATTACCCTATAATTTGATGGTTTGCAGGTGTTTGTTTATATATGGTATAATTTTGTCAAAAAACAAGGTGGGATGATTATGACGATAACATCTGCAGTAAAACAGAAAAACAATCCTGAAATGATACAGATTTACATAGATAATGCCTACGCTTTTTCCATCCCGGAAGAAGAATATCTTAGGATGAATTTATATGAAAAACAGGAAATTACTGACGAAGAAATAAAAAAAATTCGTGAAGAAATAAATGTTAAATATGCAAAACAGCGCGCTATCAGAATGCTTGCAGCAAGGGACAGAACCGAATATGAAGTTAAAACCAGGCTGATCCGGCTGGGTTTTGACGATATATCAGCAGAGAGCGCGGTATTACAGTTAAAAGCAATGGGCTATATTAATGATATGCTTTTTGCCCGTAAATACATATCTGATCGCTTAAAGCTAAAACCAAAATCCAAAAAGGCATTAGCTTATGAGCTTGAAAAAAAGGGGATTGAGGCAGATATTATAGCAGATGTAATGGATGAATTTGAAGTAGATGAATTCCTCATTGCATATCGTCTAGCCAAACGAAAATACGGAAAATATGACGCCACCGATCCGAAAATACAGCGTAGAATCGCATCTTTTCTGTCACATAAGGGTTTTTCATACGATATTATAAAAAGCACATTGGAGCAAATAATTGAAGCCCATAATAAATAATGAAATTTTTAGCAGATTGTATTGAAAATTTTACATAAAAGTTTTATAATTACTAATATAATAATGAGGTAGAAAATTAAATATAGGGTCTCTCGTAAGCAGAGTAGGCGTTTGTGCGTTAAGTGCCGGGTGAACGGGGAGTTGACATCCGGACGAAAAGCCGGAAGGCTTGCGGTACAGGCGCCGCATCCCGCTGCTGCATGAGGGAGTTTTCCTCTTCATGTAGCATACGTTATATGCCTCGTTAGAAAGCCATTCGGAAAACCGATGGCGCAGAAATCAATGTTCATGAGGAGGTTTTTTTATGGTTAAGAAAGGCAATTCGTCATTCGTGAGAAATATTTTTT
>Ga0209537_1001558_pt1 | contig 25485 bp, 26 predicted proteins | sample BioPla4DNA1_FD_187698 | JGI IMG/M metagenome (GOLD analysis project Ga0209537, IMG submission 187698) | Biogas fermentation microbial communities from Germany - Plant 4 DNA1 (SPAdes) (version 2) | ecosystem: Engineered > Bioreactor > Anaerobic > Digestate | place: Bielefeld, North... | reverse complement strand
TTCCATAGGAACGAGGGCCACCTCCTCAGTGTTTGGTTCGCAACTTATCACTTCGGAGAATCGGCTTCTCGTTCCTTCTTGTTTTTCTAAATTTCGCCTCTTGGACCAGAGTTAATTTTACTCATACTTTTTCTGCGGAAATCTGCCTTTAAGCGATATTTTCCGTCCTTAATCCTATCCTAATAAAACAGCTTTTAACACAATAAAGAATCAACAGCATTTTATAATTTCATGTCCATAACTTCCCTTACTTCTTCCAATGTTTTGACAGCTTCCGCCCTGGCAGCTGCGACTCCGGCGTTTAGAACTTCACGGATATAATCAAGATTGTTTTCCAGTTCTTTTCTCTTTTCTCTTAAAGGCCTCAAGTATTCATTGAGCGTTTCGGTAAGGAGTTTTTTCAGTTTACTGGCACCGCCGTCTCCTATTTCTTCCGCTATTTCTTCAGGCCGCCTGCCCGTTGCAAGAGAGGCCAGAAGCAGCAAGTTGGAGACTTCAGGCCTGTTTTGCGGATCATAGGTAATTACTCTTTCGGAATCCGTCTTTGCTTTTTTAATCAGGCGGGCAGTTTCATCCTCATCGGCAGAAAGCATTATGGCGTTGTTTCTGCTTTTGCTCATCTTTTGCGAACCGTCAAGCCCGAGAATTACAGGTGCCTGGCTTAAAAGCGGCTGCGGTTCCGGGAAAACGGGCTTTTTGTCTGCAAACCTGTCATTAAAACGCCTTGCTATAGTCCGCGCCAGTTCAAGATGGGGCAGCTGGTCCTTGCCCACCGGTACCACGTTGGCTTTGCAAAACAGGATGTCGGCAGCCTGGTGAACGGGATAAGTATACATGCCGGCATTGATCCGTTTCTGACCGGAGGCGGCTATTTCTTCCTTAACGGTAGGGTTTCTGTCCAGTTCAGCGTTGGCCACAAGAGTAAGGAAGGGTAAAAGAAGCTGGTTTAGTTCGGGCACATAGCTGTGAGGAAAAATATATGTATTGCCCCTGGCAGGATCTATGCCGCAAGCCAAGTAATCAATTGTCAACTGCCTGACATTTTCAGAGATATTTTTGAATACATCTCTATCCGTCAGTACCTGGTAATCCGCAATAACAATGAAAGTCGGAACGCCCAATTTATGAAGCCTTACCCTGTTTAGCAGCGAGCCGAATAGATGCCCGATATGCAGTCTTCCAGTAGGCCTGTCCCCCGTAAGCATTTTGTACTTCCCGGGATTTTTCTCCAGGTCCTGCTCAAGTTTTTGACTTCTTGCAACGGTAGCCTCAAAAGTATCGTAATTTAAGTGTTCTTTGCCTGTCATTATAGGACCTCCTGTACCGGTTACTGCTATACTTTTTATTATAATAGGTAAATTCCTTATTTACAAAGGAAGAATTCACTCAACAATAAACAGGCCTTCCGTTAGGGAAGGCTTGTATAAGGCGTGCTGCCGCCCCGCACGGCAGTGTCGTCTTACAGTGCTGAACAGGAGTAGATTTGCTGCAGTTCTGAATGGGGGGTTTCTAAAAAGGCTTTCAGCAGCCTGCAGGCATTTGCGGCATCAGCCAAATCAATCATTTCCCCGGGGGTGTGCACATAGCGGCAGGGGACGGAAATAACACCCGAGGGTATGCCTTCTCTCGTAAGATGAATGGCTCCCGCATCGGTCCCCCCTGCTGTCAGCACTTCAAACTGATAAGGAATGTCATTTCTTTCAGCAAGCTCAGTCAGCAGCGCCTTAATTTTCGGATGGCTGATTACGGAAGCATCTTTTACTTTAATGGCGGCGCCTTTCCCTAAGGCCACAGCCATTTTTTCCGCCTTTGGCGTATCTCCCACAGTGGTTACATCTATCGCCAGCCCGATATCAGGATTGAGGTGATAGCTGGAGGTACGCGCCCCCCGGAGGCCCACCTCCTCCTGAGTAGTAAATACGGCATAAATTTCATTGTCGGTTTGGCCAAGCTCCTGTAATGCCCGGATAAGTACGGCACAGCCGCAGCGGTCATCCATGGCTTTGCCGATCATTCTGTTGTTTGCAAAAACCGCTTCCCTGTCATATACCGCAATATCGCCTACCTTGACAAACCTTTCAGCTTCTTCCCTGTCTTTTGCCCCGATATCAAGATAGAGCTTTTCCAGGGAAATTTCCTTGCTGTCTTTAATTTTTTCCATGCCGACGGTACCGACGGTTCCGTTTTCAAACCTGACCCGCTGGCCCAGTAAAATATATGGAGAGACTCCGCCCACGTTGCTGAAACGCAAAAATCCTTTCTTGTCTATGTATGTTACTATAACGCCTATCTCATCCATGTGGGCGGCAACCATTATTTTGGCAGCCGTACCCTTCTTGACTGCAATCAGGTTTCCCATCTTGTCAGTAAAGATCTCGTCACAAAAACCCTGCAGTTCCCCGGTTATTACATCTCTGATCCGGTCTTCTCTGCCCGAAGGACCGTAAGTCTCACTTAATTTTTTCAGCAGTTTCTTCAAAAGACAACCCTCCTTCTGCAATAGCCACGAGAAACGCTTTGGCCAGGCGCAGTGTATTTTTATAATCGTCCAAATTGATTATTGACGCCGGTGAATGAATATAGCGGCAGGGGACCGATAAAACAGCGGCCGGAATACCTTCATGCGCCCTGGAAATGGCCCCGGCATCGGTGCCTGCAGTGGTCAGCTGCCGTATTTGATAGGGAATGCCGTGTTTTTCTGCCGTATTGACCAGCAAATTAAGTACTTTTTTCTGAGTAATAAATGAAGAGTCCATTATTGTAATGGCAGGGCCGCAGCCCAGTTTTGTCACATAGCCGGTATCTTTTACGCCCGCCACATCATTGGCTGTCGTCCCTTCAATAACCAAGGCAAAGTCCGGGTGCACGGCATGGGCTGCCACCAATGAACCACGCAGCCCTACTTCTTCCTGTACCATAAAGACAGCAGTCAGCTCCAATGGAAAATCTTCCTTTAACAGCTCTGCTACCACTGCGCAGCCTGCCCTGTCGTCAAATGCTTTGCCGGCCAAGCAATTGTTGCCGATTTCATGGGGTTTGGCGGCAAAAGCTACATAATCTCCGATGTTTACGAGTTCGGCTGCCTCCTCCTTACTTGTGGCACCTATATCCACATAGAGATTTTCAATCTCCAGAATGTTCCGGCGCTCCCCGGGTTTTTGCAGATGGATTGCCTTGGCTCCTATAACACCCGGCAGGCATTTTTCCCCGACCAAAACCGGCTTGGACACAAGTACCCGGTCATCAACTGAGCCTACCTTGGTTACTTTCAGCAAGCCGCTTTTTTCATACCCGACAACCATTAATCCGACTTCGTCCATATGGGCGGCAACCATTACCCGCGGTTTTTTCCCCTTTCCCTTTCTTGCGAAGAGGTTCCCCAGTGTATCGGTCCAAATGTCATCGGTTGCGGAAGCCAGTTCCTCCTTTAAAAGAGCGCGCACTTTTCCTTCGTTGCCTGAAACGCCGTCTGCTTCCGATAATTTCAGCAGTAACATTTCAATTCCTCCACAAATTCCCGGTTTACAGCAGCGACAAAGTAAGCAAGCAAGCGGCCTGCCATTTTTATATCCTCCAAATCCAAAAGCTCCACCGATGTATGCATATAGCGCAGGGGTACGGAAACCAGCCCGGTAGCAATGCCGTCCCTGCTTACCTGGATAGCCCGGGCATCCGTACCGGTAGGCCCGGGAGCGGCCTCCAGCTGGTGGGGGATATTGTATTCTTTTGCAATGCGGATTAATTCCTGCCCCACCCGGGGATGAATATTGGGACCAACGGCAATTGCCGGACCTTTGCCCAAACAACTGGTACGGTGCTCGTCAACCCCCGGCATCTCACCGTGTGTAACATCAACGGCGATACCGATGTCCGGCACTATGCCGTAAGTAGCAGTTGTAGCGCCCCTGATGCCCACTTCTTCCTGGACAGTGGCCACGGCATAAAGGTCCGCTGTATGTTCCAGGCGGGACAGTTCCTGCAGGCAGGACAGAAGCACTGCCACCCCTGCCCTGTCATCCATAGCCTTGCCGGCAATCCTTTTGCCGTGCAGCTTAACTGCCTTCCTGGAAATCATCACCAGATCACCCACGGACACAATTCTCTTCACATCATCCTCCGGCAGTGCTAAATCTATATATAAATCTTCTGACGGATAGGGTTTGCTGCGTTCTTCGGAGGAAGTTATATGAGGTGCTTTGGCGCCTAAAATTCCGGGAATTTTTTCTTTTCCAAACACAATTACTTCCTGGCCGACAATTGTACGCAGGTCAATCCCGCCAACGGTTGTAAAACGGAGAAAGCCTCCCCTTTCAATTTTTGTTACCATCAGGCCGATTTCATCCATATGGGCCGCAATTAGTATCCGCTGCCTGTCTTCGCCGCCGCCTCTTTTATAAATAACCACATTTCCCAAAGTGTCTTCACGCATTTCATCCGCATGTTTGCTCATTTCCGCTTTAATAAGCTGTGCCACCGGAAATTCATAACCTGAAATCCCGGCCGCTTCACTGATAGCCGTCAAAAATTTTTCAACATCCAATCACAACCCTCCCCAATTCTTGGGAATCTCATACTGTTTATATATATGAGCTTTCCATTATGCACCTACTAAGACAAGATACCCCCGGCAAGCAGATTGGATACACGCATAGGTATATTTTCCGTCTTTTTCCGCATCATTGTGCAACTGTTTCGTTTTTCGGATCATCCCTGCCGGAAGGATTTTACCGCTTCGCGCAGCCTGGCCATTTTTTCTTCGTTGGCGCTTAGAAGTCCGTATTCCACACTGTCAACCAGCGCCTGCCAACTGGCTTCAATTATATTAGCAGAAACGCCGACAGTTCCCCAGGTTTTTTGCTGGCGGCTGTCATGTGTTTCAATCAGGACGCGCACCTGGGCCCCCGTTCCGTCACGGCCGTCCAGAACACGCACCTTATAATCTACAAGCTGGAAATGGCGTATTTCAGGGTAGGCTTCCATCAGAGCCTTGCGCAGAGCTTCGTCCAGGGCATTAACCGGTCCGACCCCTTCACCGGCAGTCAAGTATTCCCGGTCGCCAATACGCAGTTTTACCGTAGCCTCGGAAATCATCTCCCCGTTGTCACCGCGTTTTTCAACAATTGCCCTGACTCCCAAAGATTCAAACAAGGGTTCGTGAACGGCAAAAGCTTTCCAGATCAAAAGTTCAAAGGATGCCTCTGCGCCTTCAAACTGGTACCCCTGGTATTCCAGTTCTTTGAGTTTTGCAAGCAGCGCTTTTGTCTGCGGGTTTTCTTTGGACAGATCCAGGTCGCTCTCCCGCGCCATATACAGCAGGTTGCTTTTCCCTGAAAGTTCAGAAATCAGCACCCGCCTTTTATTGCCGACCAGTTCTGGATTAATATGTTCATAGGTATGTGCATGCTTCAGTATGGCATCCACATGTATGCCGCCCTTATGGGCAAAAGCGTTTTCCCCGACATATGGCTGCTGTTCCGGCGGCAACAAGTTGGCAATTTCAGCCACATAGCGGGACAGTTTCTTTAGCTCCTTAAGCTGCTCCGGCTTAACAACAGGGATTTTTAATTTGAGCTGTAAGTTGGGAATGATTGTGCAGAGATTGGCATTGCCGCACCTTTCCCCGTAGCCGTTTATTGTCCCCTGGATTTGATATACTCCCAGTTTTGCGGCAAGTATGGAGTTGGCTACCGCCATACCCGTATCGTTATGCGCGTGAATGCCAATCTTAACCTTGACATTATTTTTAATATCCTCAAATATATCTATCAAGTTAAATGGCATCAGCCCGCCGTTGGTATCGCACAGCACTATTACATCGGCGCCTGCTTTTTCAGCGGCCTTGATTGTAGCTATTGCATACTCGGGGTTGGCAAAATAGCCGTCAAAGAAATGTTCGGCATCGTAAATAACTTCTCTACCGTGGTCCTTTAGATAGGAAACCGTATCCTCAATCATAGCCAGGTTTTCCTGCAGGGAAGTTCCCAAAGCATCCGTAACATGAAAGTCCCATGACTTTCCAAATACAGTCACTACCGGTGTTTCCGCCTCCAGCAGCGCCCCGATGTTAGGGTCGTCCTGAACCCGTACCCCCGCCTTCCGTGTGCTGCCGAAGGCGGCAATTTTGCTGTGGGACAGCTCCAAATTGCGGGCCAGGCGGAAATATTCAATATCTTTTGGATTGGAGCCGGGCCAGCCCCCCTCAATGTAATCAATGCCGAATTCATCCAACTTGCGGGTAATTTTTATTTTATCGTTGACGGAAAAGGAAATAGCTTCCCTCTGTGAACCGTCCCGTAGTGTTGTGTCATAAATAGTTACCCCGGTCATTATGACAAACCTCCCCCTAGATTTCCAAAGCAGAATAATAGCAACATTATACTATACACGCCTGAAGGTGTCCAGAAAAAAGGACAGGCGTGTATATGCTGTGCAAAGCTGCTGTAAAAGCTGTTATGTGCGTTAAGGAAAAGACAAGGCCGTCCGGTTTTTCCAAACGACTGAAAACAAAAGCAAAGCTTCCTTAAATATATCAGGAATTTTCTTAGGGAAAGCGCCTTTGTCCGGTCAATCCTATTTCAGATTACCGGGATTAAAAACCACAATTAAAATCATTTTAAACTTTTCAATCGCCAGGAGGGCATGCGGGATGTTGGCAGGCATGACAATTGCTTCACCCTTTTCCAGGGTATAGGGCTTATCGCCTATGGTAATCTCAGCCTTCCCGTCCAGGATATAGACAAAGGCATCGCCTGTTGAAGCATGAGTGCTGATCTCTTCTCCCTTGTCAAAAGCAAATAAGGTCAAGCTTAAGTTTTCTCCTTGGGAAAGCGTCCTGCTAACCACTTGCCCTTCTGAATATTCAACCAGCGACGCCAGATCTACAGGCTTGGAAAACTCGATATTTTTAATGCGGGCCTGTTGTTTCATTTAGCATGCTCCTTTCAAAAACATTTGCATGGGTATTATACCCCCGGATGAAGCAATTCACCGGTCAGTGCAAAAACAGGCGGCCTGTTTTCATTATTTACAATAGCATAGCATAGATATATAAGTCATACAATCCTTATTTTACCTGTTCTATCATGCGGCTAAAAAAACTCGGTTTGCCGGTAGCTGATGGCTTCCGCTATGTGTTTTGTCCTAATATCTTCTTCCCCGTCCAAATCGGCTATTGTCCTTGCCACTTTAAGTATGCGGTCATAGGCCCTGGCGCTTAAATGCAGGCGGGAAAAGGCCTGCCGCAGCAGATCACGGCCTGCGGCATCGGGCTTGCAAAATTGTTGAATATGCCTGGGCAGCATTTCCGCATTGCATTTAATGCCGTGTCCTGCAAAGCGTGCGGCCTGCAGGCTGCGCGCTTTTCCCACCCGGGCAGCAATGGCTGACGACGGCTCCCCCTGTCCTGTGCCCGCCACTTCATCATAGCGGAGTCTTGTCACTTCCACAAATAAATCTATTCTGTCAAGCAGCGGACCTGAAATTTTCCGCCGGTAGCTGTAAATCTGCCCCGCCGAGCAGACACATTCCTTCTCCGCGTCGGAAAGCATCCCGCAGGGGCAGGGATTCATGGAAGCCAGGAGCATAAATCGTGACGGATATGTATATGCGGCCTGCAGCCTGGTTACCGTTATGAATCCCTCTTCCAGCGGCTGGCGCAGCACTTCCAGAGTCTCCCGCCGGAACTCAGGCAACTCGTCAAGGAACAAAGCGCCGTTGTGAGCTAAACTTACTTCACCGGGACGCGGGTTGCGTCCTCCTCCGCAGAGTGCCGCCGGAGTCAAAGAATGGTGAGGGCTGCGAAAAGGACGCTCTGAAATCAACCCGCTGTTTTCGACAAGCAATCCGGCTGCACTGTAGATTTTCGTAGTTTCCAGGCTTTCCTCCTCCGTCATGGGAGGCAGTATTGAGGGCACGCAGCGGGCAAGCATGGTTTTACCGGAACCGGGTGGCCCGATCATTAAAACATTATGTCCTCCGGCAGCGGCAACTTCCAGAGCTCTTTTTGCGCTTTCCTGGCCTTTGACATTTTTAAAATCCGCTTTCTGTTCATTTTTTCTTTGCTGTCTTTTGCGCCGCGGTACGGCGGTTGGCGGCTGCTCCCCCGATATAACGGCTACCGCTTCCTTCAGGCTTGTGGCAGGAACTACATGTACGCCGGTGACCAGGGAAGCCTCCTCGGCATTGGCCAAGGGAAGCATAATATTACGGTACCCGGCGTCTCTAGCGGCCAGCACCATAGCAAGCACTCCCCTGACCGGCCTGAGGGCGCCGTCCAGGGCCAGTTCGCCGATAAAGGCCCAGGGTGCCGTCGGGGCGGCCAGCTTTCCGTCGGCCTGCAGTATGCCCATGGCCAGAGCCAGGTCAAGCTGTGGTCCTTCCTTTTTAACATCGGCAGGTGCCAGGTTGACGACAACACGTTGGGGCGGGAAGCGGAAGGAACTGTTTTTCAGGGCGGCGCGCACCCGGTCGCGCGCCTCCTTTACCGCTGTATCGGGAAGCCCGACAATATCAAAACTTGGCAGTTGGGACGACAGAAAAACTTCCACATCCACCATTTTCCCTTCCACACCGGCTATGGTACAGCCGTATACCCTGGCAAACATATTCTTCCCCCGGTAACATTTTTATCCATTATAGCGCAAACGTGTGTTCGTGTCAATAAAAGTTTCACGCCGGCAAAGCAAGACAGCAAGACAGGGGACGGTTCTCTGGAGCAAGACAGGGGACGGTTCTCTGGAGCAAGACAGGGGACGGTTCTCTGGAGCAAGACAGGGGACGGTTCTCTGTCACGTCCAAATAGTAGGCAAAGGTGTGTCCGTGTGTCCGTGACAGAGAACCGTCCCCTGTCTTGCCCCTGTCCTGCTCGGAGAGGCCTGCGTCTCTCCGTTTGCTTTTGTCTTTTACTCTTGCTATCTGAAAAAGATATGGGAACCTATTACTTTGGTAACCGCTTTTCTGCGCACCCAAGTATTTGCCGTTTTTGCCGGGTTATAAAAACCTGTTGCGCCTCCGGTAGGGTCGCTGCCCTGCAGCGCATCCTCAACCGCTTTTTCCGCGCTCTCTCCCGGCGTCAAATTAATCCGGCCGTCCAAGACCGGGCTGTACTGATAGCGGCCGCTTTCAATTTGATAAATAATTTCGCTTATGCTATCCGGATAATTGCTGCTTTCCAGGCGGTTAAGAACCGTTGCCGCTACAGCAACCTGGCCCTCGTAAGGTTCGCCGCCCGCCTCGGCGTGAACCAGACGGGCAAAAAGGTCCTTTTCTGCAGCAGTTAATTCAACGACAGGATCAGAATCGCTTTCTGCTGCGGCTATCTCTTCTTCCTTGAGCGTTTTGGGACCGGAAAACAAACTGATTTCAGCTTCCTCCCCGTCTCCTGCCGTTTTATTTTTATTCTCAGTAGTCACCTGCGATTCTTCTCGCTTTTGCAGGCTGTTTTGTCGATTTTCTTCCTGGATAATGACAATCTTCCCGGCAATAATGGCACTTGCCAGCAGTAAACAAGCAATGAAAACTGTTGCCTTTTTTTTCATCTTATTCCTCCTTTTGCGGCGGAGACGGGCTGTTTATTATTGATAACGCTTGGCAAACAGCTTTGAAGATAATAACATAATATATCAGAGCAGGCAAAACGCACAGCCTGCTGTATCAGTTGCTATCCTGTATTACAATGAGAGGCATAATGATAGAAGGGTTATTTGACTTTTCCTTGCCTGATATATAAAAACGCTTGCCGCTGCCAGTAATTTCTGCAAAAAAAAAAGAGGTACTGCCTCTTTTCTCAGCTAAAAGCACTTTTTAGCAATTTTATTTCCCCGCTTTTAGCATCTACTGTTAAAACATCAAAACGGTAAACAGGAGCTGTCATCCCTGTCTCGTGAATATAATAGCGAGCAAGCAGACGCAGTTTTTCCTGTTTCTTCCTGTCGACAGCCTCCTCCGGAGTGCCTCGGCTGGTACTACGGCGGGTTTTTACTTCAGTAAAAACCAGTGTTTTGCCGTCTCTGGCAATGATATCAATCTCACCTCGCCGGCAGCGCCAGTTCCTGTGGAGAATTTCGTAGCCGAGCCGCTTTAAAAAACGGGCTGCCCGCTCTTCTCCTTCTCCGCCAATCTTTCTCATGTCATTTCACCTTCTTTGCCCTGTAAAAAAGAACGGCGGTGTAGCGGGCAGGGGCCGTACTTTGTTATAGCCTCGCGATGCCTGCGGGTAGGATAACCCTTATGTTCGGCAAAGCCATAGACGGGATACTGCCTGTCAAGTTCGCACATCAAGCGGTCCCTTGTGACTTTGGCAATAATTGAAGCGGCAGCAATTGTTGCTGAAAGGGCATCACCGCCGGTAATTGCCTGCTGCCGCCATTTGAGTTCATCAATTTCAACGGCATCGATCAGAATGTAATCGGGTTTTTGTCTTAGAGCGTATATTGCCCTTTTCATCGCCAGTTTTGTTGCCTGCAGTATGTTATAGCGGTCTATTTCATTCACACTGGCGTATCCGACAGCCCAGTCAATGGCTTGTGCCGTGATTTCCCGGTATAGCTCCTCCCTCTTTTGCGGTGAAAGTTTTTTCGAATCGTTTAAGCCCAAAAGCAGTGCCTTTTCCGGCAATATAACCGCCGCTGCAGTTACCGGCCCCGCTAGGGGGCCTCTTCCCGCTTCATCCACACCGGCGATGTATGTATAACCAAGCTTTTTCATTCTGCGCTCATAAGCAAAAAGAGCTTCCAGGCGATTTTTTTTCCGCCGCATTTCTTCTTGTTTTTTAATGTAATTCCGGGCGAGACGCCTCACACCCGCTCTGGAGTCGGAAAGCAAACTATCTATTTCAGCGGGAGTCAAATCATTTTCCCTGATGTGGATGCCGATTTGCCCCACCGTCATTTTAGCAAATACTTTCATCTTCCCCTTCTCCCGGCTCATCCAAAGTTAACCTGCCTAATCGTCCCTCCCTGAAATCTTTGACAAATAAACGGGCTGCTAAAGCTACGTCTGCCTCCCCTCCCCGACGCAGGCACCCGCTTCTTACTGCAATATTCTTCAACACCTCTGCCCGGTTCATGCCGGACGGATCAAAACCGTAGCGCAGTCTGATACTTTCAACAAACTTTTCTTGCAGGTATGCAGAAAGCTCTCCGGCCAACTCTTCCATGTCAAGCAGTTCATCTTTGACAGCGCCCACTGCAGCAAGGGCAAAGGCCTGTTTTTCACTTTCAATTTTTGGCCACAACACCCCGGGGGTATCAAGAATTTCAAGATTGTCCGCAAGTTTTAACCACTGCTTGCCTCTTGTAACCCCGGGTTTGTTGCCGATTATTGCTGCCTTGCGCCCAATTAAACGGTTTATCAGAGAGGATTTTCCGACATTCGGAATGCCTGCCACCATAATCCGCAGCGGCCTCTTGCTTTTGCTTTTTTTTCTCGGTATTTTCCGGAGATAAAGAAGCAGTTTCTTAACTCCCCGGCCGCTCTTGACATTCAGGGCAACAGCTGCGAAATAATCCTTTTGCAACACCTGCAGCCATTTTTTTGTCATCCCGGGATCGGCAAGATCAGCATGGGTAAGTACAGCCAGCAGCGGCTTTATTTCCAATATTTGACGGATGGCAGGATTGCGGCTGGAAGCCGGTATTCGGGCATCCAGCACTTCGATGACAGCATCAACCAATTTGCTGTTTTCGGCAAGCAGCCTCGTTGCCTTGGCCATCTGCCCCGGATACCACTGAACCCTCATAAAACATCTTCCTGTTCAGTCATGCAATTTCCCCTCACCATGGGAAAGCAGGCGCATCCGCTTTATCGGCCAAAAAACAAACATTGCTTTCCCTTTGATTCTGTCCAGGCTGACAAAGCCGACATAAGGGTTTCTGCTGTCCAGGCTGTTATTCCTGTTGTCTCCCAGGACAAAAACAGTGTCCTCGGGCACTATAACAGGACCGTATGGTTCTTTGTGCTCTTCAGTAATATATGGTTCGACGAGCTTTCTTCCATTCACATAAACGCCGTCCCTGTCCACGAGGACTTCATCGCCCGCGCCGGCAATTACTCTTTTTATGTAGTCTTTATTTTCAGTGGCCTTAAATACCACTATTTCTCCTATTTCAGGTTTCCGGTAATAATATTGTATTTTACTGACCAGAAGCCTTTCACCGTCGTCAAGGGTAGGAAGCATCGACCTGCCTTCGACAAGAAATACTTCTACAATAAACGCACGGATTAATAACGCCAGCAGGACAGCAACCAGAATTGATTTTATCCATTCCCACAGATTATTTTTCTCCGACTCTCGCATTTTTTTCCTTCTTTCTCTTTTCCCTGTTAACGGATAGCTTGCCGCCTTCTGCGGCCGGCAGAGGAATGTCTGTCGTAAAAAAAGGACTGTGCAGACAGTCCATTTTTAGTTGCGTTTTTCTTTGATGCGGGCTGCCTTGCCGGTAAGTTTCCGCAAATAGTACAGCTTTGCACGCCGCACATCCCCACGCCGTATAACATCAATTTTTACAATCCTGGGTGAATGCAGGGGAAAAGTTCTTTCCACACCCACGCCGTAACTGATACGTCGCACCGTAAAAGTTTCACGCAGGCCGCTGCCCTGGCGCTTAATAACCACTCCCTCAAAAACTTGCGTTCGTTCACGCGTACCTTCAATAACTTTAACATGTACACGTACTGTATCTCCGGGAGAAAGCTGCGGCAGATCCTTTTTAATCTGCTCAGCTTCAATCATCCTGATTTTATCCATCATTAAACCTCCTTTCGGCGCGAAACATCATGACAACATGAAAAATTATAACATACCAAAAAGGGGATTACAATAAAATATCGATTTTTCTGCTCCTGGCCTCTTCAAGAAGATATTTTTTTTCTTCCGCCGTTAAGCGGGCTTTTTTTAGCATGTCCGGACGATTTAAAAGCGTCCGCAGCAAGGATTTTCTGCGCCGCCATTCCTTAATTTTCCCGTGGTTTCCGGATAGCAGCACTTCAGGCACCTTCAGCCCGCGGAAATCGGCAGGACGCGTATACTGGGGATATTCCAGCAGGTTGCCTGAAAAAGATTCTTCACTCCTGCTTTCGGGCGCCAGCACTCCCGGCAGCAGGCGTATGACAGCATCGGCAACAGCCATGGCCGGTATTTCTCCGCCTGTCAGGATATAATCGCCCATTGATAATTCTTCGTCCACCAGTACTTCGCTGACTCTTTCATCAACCCCTTCATAATGTCCGCATAAAAGAATCAGGCGTTTTTTTTGAGCCAGCTGCTCCGCTTTCTTCTGTGAAAAAATCTTTCCTCCCGGCGATAAAAGGATTACATGCCCCGGTTCCGGATCTTCCTCCCTCAGATGTTCAACAGCATTAAAGAAAGGTTCGGGCTGTAAAATCATACCGGGGCCGCCTCCGTATGGATAATCGTCAACGCTTTTATGTTTATTGCCGGCAAAATCCCGCAGGTCCGTAATGACAATCTTTACATGTCCTGCTTCTGCAGCCCGCTTGACTATACTGTCCTGCAGCGGTGCAAACATATCCGGGAAAATAGTAAGAATGTCAATTCTCATTTAAATCAGTCCCTCGGGCAAATCAACTACCATGTATCCCGCTTCCCGGTCAATCTTTTTGACAACGGATTTTAAGGCAGGAATCAGAATATCCTCACTTTGCCTGTCAGGCATCTGAACCACATAGACATCATTGCTGCCAGTCCGAAGGATCTCTCCGACTTTGCCCAGAAAAGCGCCGTCTTTGGTAACAACGTCCAGTCCGATAATTTCATCCAGATAATAGTTATCCGCGGGGAGCTCCGGTCTTTCAGAGAGGGGTATGGTAATCAGTGAATTTACCAGGCGGCGGGCACGATCTACTTCACTTACTTCTTCCAGGTAAAGCACCCAAAAGCGGCCTTTTAAGAAGCCTTCCCGAACATGATATACTTCCTCTTGCCCGTCTTTTTCCAGGAACACCCTCCTGAGCAGTTTAAATCTTTCCGGAATATCCGAAAGCGGTTCTACTTTCAGCCCGCCCCGGATACCATGTGTATTTATAATTTTGCCAACAGCCACCCTTTTTTCCAAGGGATCACTCCTATTGGACTATTTCTACCAATACGCGCTTCTTCTCCGCCGAGGATGCAGCATTAACTACAGTCCTGATAGCCTTGGCAATCCGTCCCCTTTTGCCTATAACTTTACCCATGTCTTCACTTGCCACATGAAGCTCAAGGGTAATGACACGTTCATCTTCAATCCGCTCCACACGCACTTCATCCGGGTGATCCACCAATGCCTTGGCAATAATTTCCACCAATTCCTTCATTGCCATCACCGTCCGTTCATATGCCTATTTTTCGATACCTGCTTTAGTCAATAAAGCTTTGACTGTTTCAGAAGGCTGTGCACCTTTATTCAGCCATTCCTTGGCTTTTTCATTATTAATGTTAATTGTAATGGGATTTGTTGTGGGGTTATAATAACCTATTTCCTCAATAAAAGCACCGTCCCGGGGTGAACGGGAATCCGCCACTACTATGCGGTAAAAGGGGCGCTTTTTCGCTCCAACCCTTTTCAAACGAATTCTGACAGCCATCATTTCACCTCCTTGCTGTAATAATTGCTTCTTACATGAAAGGGAATTTGCCTTTCTTTTTTAACATACTCTTTTCCATTTTGCCGAATTGTTTCATCATTTTATTCATCATGGCAAACTGCTTTAAAAGATTGTTGACATCCTGAACGCGCGTACCGCTGCCGGACGCAATCCGCCTGCGGCGGCTGCTGTTGATAATAGCCGGCTGCGCTCTCTCTTCAGGAGTCATGGACAAAATAATCGCTTCTGTTTTTTTTAAAACACTTTCATCAACATCAAAATTCTTCAGTTTTTTCCCCATTCCGCCGATGCCGGGGAGCATTTCAATAATCTGGTTTAACGGGCCCATTTTTTTTAGCTGTTGCAGTTGCTCCATATAATCTTCCAGCGTAAATTGCCGGCTGCGCATTTTTCTCTCAAGCTCACGGGCCTTTTCTTCATCAAAAGCAGACTGGGCTTTTTCAATGAGTGTCAGTACATCGCCCATTCCCAGTATCCTTGAGGCCATGCGGTCAGGATGAAAGGGCTCAAAGGCATCCGTTTTTTCTCCTACGCCGGCAAACTTAACGGGACATCCTGTTACGGCTTTGACAGAAAGAGCCGCTCCGCCCCGGCTATCCCCGTCCAGTTTAGTCAGAATTACTCCCGTAAGATTCAGCCTTTCCCGGAAAGACTGGGCCACATTAACGGCATCCTGTCCGGTCATGGCATCCACAACCAAAAGGATCTCCTCCGGCTGCAGCACTTCTTCCAGCCGGACCAGCTCCGCCATCATTTCATCATCAATATGCAGTCGGCCTGCCGTGTCAATAATTAAGTAATCATACCCTTCCCGCCGCGCCTGTTCCAGGGCAGCCCGGGCGATTTGCTCCGGCTGCTTTTGCCCCAGCTGAAAGACCGGTATGGACAGCTGTTCCCCCAGTACCTGCAGTTGTTTTATTGCGGCAGGCCTGTATATGTCAGCCGCTACCAGCAGAACAGAACGGTTTTGCTTTTTCAGTAAATTGGCAAGCTTGGCTGCAGAAGTTGTTTTCCCGGAACCCTGCAAACCCACCAGCATGACAACGGTTGGCGTCCTGTCGGCAGCGGCAAGCTTTGCCACTTCCCCTCCCATAAGATTTGTCAGTTCTTCTTTGACAATTTTGATTACCGTCTGCCCCGGTGTCAGGCTGGCCATAACATCGCTTTGCAGACAGCGTTCCCTGACATCGGCAATGAATGTTTTTACCACTTTAAAGTTTACATCGGCTTCCAGAAGGGCCAGCCTCACTTCACGCAGGGCAGCATTAATGTCTTTTTCCGTCAGCTTGCCCTTTTGCCGCAGCCGTCTAACTGCATTCTGCAATTTTTCCGACAGGTTCGCAAAAATCATAATATTCCTCCGGGATTTTATTCCATAAGCTTATCTAAAATGGATAAGGCTTCATTTCTTTCCCTGGCGGGCAGCACATTTTCATTTAGAATCCTTCGCAGCCGCTTGAGCTCCCTTTCCTGGTCCTGAAACTTTTCCGCAAATCCCAGTTTTTCTTCAATTTTTTCCAGTGATTTAACGCTCCTTTTCAGCAGGTCATGAACTCCTTGTCTTGAAATGCCGATGTTTTCGGCAATTTCAGCCAGGCTTAAATCATACTGGTAATAAAGCTCAAGGCATTCGCGCTGTTTTGCCGTTAATAAACTGCTGTAAAAATCATACAATAAATTAACCCTCATTGTATCCTCAAGCATTTTATCACATCCCGGCCAGACTGTAAAGCAAAAACCCTTTACAGCATAGTTTAATAGTATTATGCGAAAAATGCAAGAAGAAATATTTAATACTGCCGTATATTTTCATGCCTTGCCTTGGATATTTTGTTGCTTTAACCCGCAAACTGTGCTACGATTTTTTTAGCAGGGATTATGCACATTTCTATAAAATGCAGAAAGGAGACAGGAAACGGTCATGGCAAAAAAAGACTATGAAAGCTGTTTACTCCAGCCGGAAATCGTCAATATCGGCAGCTACCAGACATTCACAATTAAAAACAAAGACAGGCGCGGATACGATTACGTCGTTCGCTTGCTTCCTGTCAGCAAGGAAACTGTTCCCGGAGACATTCCGGAGACAGCTGATTCAGACCGCCTTGAATTGTTTGTCGGCGGGAGCCCCGATGACATTGAAAAAGTCAGCGGAGAAATCGAAGTATCGCTGGGCAAAGAAAATGAAACTTACAGCATAAATGAAGCTGCACTGGTCTACATACCCAAAGGATTACCCGTGCGTCACCGCATCATAAGAGAGCCCGAAAAAACCGCATTTCTTCTGAGCTTCAACCTTACGCCAAGATGGGAAGGCTTCCCGGAAGAGAAAGTGGAAAGAGCCGTGTCCGGCAAAAAATACGAACACCTGATTTTGCGCAACCCGGTCACTCCACCCTTTGCTGAAATAAACAGCTCCTTTATGTCGCCTAAAGATGATTTCTTTAAGCATATTTCCGGTGCCACGGCAAACTTTGCTCTCTATTATGTGAAGCGGGGAGGCATGTTCCCTGAACCGCCGCACTGGCACAGAACGGAAGAAATCCTGATGTTTATGTCCTCCGATCCGCACGACATGGAGAATCTCGGCGCTACTGTGGAAGTGGGCTTCGGTCCTGAATGGGAAAAGATTAGCTTTTCCAATTCATGCTTTGTCCGCTTCCCGGCAGAACTGGAGCACGGCCCCTTTAATATTCATATAGGGAAATTCAAGCGTCCTTTCCTTTTCGGCCATTACTGGCCTACGGGCGAACCGGCCCATATCATTCTTTCCGGAGAAACAGAGGAACTTGATATTGTTAACCCCGGTGAAGCCTAGCAACAAGCTTGATTGATAAAAACCCCGTTCTTCTTGTGCTGTTCAGCCTTTTGCAGCAAGAAGCACGGGGTTTTTCCTGTGCCAATAGCTTAGATCCACTCGCCTGCAAAAAGGCCTTCCACATATTCCTGCGGATCAAAAGGCTGCAAATCGTCAATGGATTCTCCAACGCCAACCAGTTTGACAGGCAGCTGCAATTCCCTGGCGACCGCGACTACTATGCCTCCCTTGGCCGTACCGTCCAGTTTGGTAAGCACAATACCGGTCAAATTTGCAGCTTCGTTAAAAACCTTTGCCTGAGCCAGGGCATTCTGTCCCGTTGTGGCATCAAGCACGAGCAGCACCTCATGCGGCGCGCCGGGCAAAGCCTTGCCAATTACCCGGTAGATTTTCTTTAATTCTTCCATTAAATTGGCTTTATTGTGCAGGCGGCCGGCCGTATCACACAACACCAGATCGCTACCCCGCGCCTTTGCCGCAGCAATACCGTCAAAAATAACAGCTGCCGGGTCTGCATTTTGCTGGTGTTTAATCAGGTCACTTTTTGAGCGCTTGGCCCAAATCTCCAACTGTTCTATCGCTGCCGCCCGGAAAGTGTCTCCCGCTACCAGGAGTGTATTTTTCCCTTCCTTACGGTAGCGTGCAGCCAGTTTGCCTATGGTGGTGGTTTTGCCGACGCCGTTAACGCCCAGCATAAGTATAACCATGGGTTTTTCTTCAGAAACAGCCAGCGGTACAGTTTCTTTGCCCAGTATATCCAGCAGCATTTCCTTAAGCAGATCAACAACTTGCTCCGGTTCACTGATACGTCCTTTTTGTACGTTTTCCCGCAGTTTCTCCACCAGTTCCAAGGAAGTCTGCAGTCCCACGTCGGCCCCAATGAGAATTTCCTCCAGCTCATCATAAAAATCATCATCAAATCTCCGGCGTGAGAATAGGGCACCCAAGCGTCCCTGCAACATGCTGCGGGTTTTTTGCAAGCCTTTTTTAATATTTCCCAACAATCCCATAATTATTTTCCATCCTTTCCTGCCTGCTTTTATCAGTTTGTCTAGGCCGTTTTATTGTCCCGCAGGCGCACGGAAATCAGTTTTGAAACACCGGCTTCTTCCATGGTTACACCGTAGAGAATGTCTGCCTGCTCCATTGTTTTTTTGCGGTGCGAAACAAGTATAAATTGTGTTTGCCCGGCAAACCTCTGCAGGTAATGAGAAAAACGTGTCAGGTTTGCTTCATCCAAAGCCGCTTCTATTTCGTCAAAAACACAAAAAGGAACAGGCTTCACCCTTAAGAAGGCGAAAATCAGTCCAATGGCCGTAAGGGCTTTTTCGCCTCCGGATAAAAGCGACAACTGCTGCAATTTTTTCCCCGGAGGGCGCGCAATTATTTCCACTCCGGATTCCAGGGGGTTTTCGGGGTCGGTAAGATTAAGACGCGCATTGCCGCCGCCGAACAATTCCTGAAAAACCTTGTTGAAACTTTCATTAATTTGATTAAATGCTGAAACAAATTTTTCACCCATCCGTTTGTCAATTTCTCTGATTATTTGTTCCAGATCTTTTTGCCCCTGCTTTAGGTCCTGCTGCTGAGTTTGCAAGAATTCCAGACGCTCCTTTACCCGCCTGTATTCCTCGATTGCACCCAGGTTAACCGTCCCCAAAGTCTGGATAGCATCTTTAATCTGCCTGATTTCTTCGCGAACCGCATCTTTATCGCTTATTGCACCGGCAATTTGCTCTGCGGAAGCAAAATCCAATTCCCAGGTGTTGCGCAGTTGATCCAGCAAATATTTCATTTCCGTTTCCAGTCGTTCACGCTCCATTTCCCAGCGTGATTTTTTCCTCTCTGTCTGATGCAGCCGCTTTTCCGTCTGGCGCAAAAGTTCCGACTCTTCACGGAAGCCGGTGTTTAGCTCCTTCAGACGGTTTTCCCTTTTCGCAAGCAAACCGGCGCTTTCTTCATACTCTGCCTGTATTGAGCGCAGCTTCTTTATATCCTCTGCCATCAACCGCTCAAGTTCCCTGTATCCTTCCAGCTGTTCATTTATATTTTCCTCTAGTTTTTTCTTTTTCTCAAGCAACATCTTTATCTGCCGGTAATTTTCCTCAAGCTCTTCCTGCAAGTGCTGCCGCTTTTGCTGCAAGGAAGCAATTCTAATCCGGCAGCCGGTATGCTGTTCCTGCAGTCTGTTTATTTCCTGGCTGCGGGCTGAAAGAATGCCTGAAAGCCTGGCAGCTTCAATACGTAATCCTTTTTCCTCTTTCAATGCGGAGGCCAGCTTATTCTCTGCTGCAGCACATAGTTTTTCCAGTCCTGTCAAGTTCTCAAGCTCTTTGTTATTTTCCCTTTCCAATAACTGCAACGCCTCATCCAGGGGGGCAAGCTGTTTTTCCAAGCCCTCTTTTTCCTGTTGGGCAAGTGCTTCTTCCAATTCCAGCTGTCTCTTCTTTTCCTTGGCCGTCTTGATTTCTTCCGACAGTATCCCCTGCCGGTTAAGGAGAAATTCCTTTTCTTCCTGTATCTCTGCCAGAGCAAGCTTATTTTTTTGCAAAATATCTTCCAGAAGTTCCGCTTCCCGGCGGCGGCTAAGCACGCCGCCCGCTTTTTTCTCGGTACCACCGGTAATGGCGCCGCCGGGTCTAATTACCTCGCCTGTGAGTGTTACCAGCCTTTCGCGATAATTCAACGAACGGGCGGCAGCCAAAGCGGCATCCAGATCGGTAAAAAGATGAATTCCGGACAATAAAAACTCAACTACGGGCCTGAATTTATTCCCGGTTTTTACAACATCCGCCGCTACCCCCAAATAGCCTTTCATTTTTGCTGTTTCCGCCTTTGGCCGGTGTCTTGGCTGAACCTGCAGAATATCCAGCGGCAAAAAGGTTGCACGCCCGCCTTTGACTTTTTTTAAATAAGCAATAGCAGCCTTTGCAGACTTTTCATCGGCAGCAACAATATTTTGCAGGTTTGTCCCCAGCGACATTTCCACCGCTTTCACATAACGGTCCGGCACAGTAATAATGTCGGCGACAGTGCCGTAAATGCCGGAGAGAAGCTTTTCATTTTTTGCAGTCAAAACTGTTTTTACTCCGGGGTAATACCCCGCCATGTTTGCTTCCAGCTCATTTAAAACATTCAGCCTGTTTTGGACTTCCCTGTTTTTCTCCTCCTGCTCTCCCAGTTGAGCAGTGATTTTTTCAGTTTCGGCAATTATTTTTCCGGCTTCCTTTTCTCTCTCTTCAAGAACAAGCTGTATATCGGTCTGCTGCCGTTTATAATCCCGAATTTGTTTGCTGATTGCTTCCAGCTTTGACAGCAGTTCCTTTCTTTCCCGCCTTTTTGCTTCCCTTTGCTGATTAACCCGGTTTATTTTCTCATGCAGCTTTTCTTTTTCCAAGTTAAGCCTGTCGTGCTCGGATTGCAGGCGTCGTATGCCTATAGCAATATTTTCAAGCCTCTTTTGTACATCTTCAGCCTGCTGCGCTTCAGGCAAAGAGGCCATTTCCTGAAGCTTGAGCCTTGCTTGCTCAAGTTCCATTTCAGCCTGTTCCATTCTTTCCTGCTGCAGGGCAATTTCCTCTTCAAGCTCGCTTTTCTTCTTTTCCAGCAGGGACTTTTGTTCTTCAATTTCCGCAATATCCACCCTGTATTGCTGCAGATGCCGGTCGATGTTTTTTAGTTTTTCTTCATCCAGCGCAATCTTTCCCTGCATTCTTTCCAACTCAGCGGACAAATGCCTTATTTTTTGCTGACTTTCTGCGACTTCCGACTGAGTTTCGTCAAACAAAAGCTGGCACCTTGCTACCTTTTCCTCCTGTTTGTTCAGCTCCGTCTGTAAGGAAAGCAGCTCATCCGCTACTTTTTTTATTTTTCCATCGGTTTCATACCATTTTTCCCGGAGTTCCCGGGCATCGCAGACTATAAGGTCAACTTCCTTCTTTTTAAGTTCCCGGCGGTAAGCATGGTATTTTTCTGCCAGTTCTGCCTGTTTTGCCAGTGGTTCCAGCTGTGACGAAAGTTCTGAAATAATGTCGCCGATGCGCAGCAGATTGTCCGTAGTTTCTGCCAGCCGTTTTAGGGCTTTTTGCTTGCGCGTTTTGTATTTAAGTATACCTGCTGCTTCCTCAAAAATTAGCCGCCTTTCATCAGGTCTTGCATTTATAATTTCGTCAACTTTGCCTTGTCCGACAATGGAATAAGCATCTTTCCCCATGCCTGTATCCATAAACAATTCAACAATATCCTTCAGGCGGCAAATGTTTTTGTTCAGCAGGTATTCTGTTTCCCCGTTGCGGTAAATCCTCCTGCCAATGCTTATCTCCTGGTAATCAAGGTCCAGCAGGTCTTCCGCATTGTCTAAGACAACCATAACTTCGGCAAAACCCAGCGGCTTGCGGTTTGCCGTGCCGTTAAAAATAACATCATCCATTCGCAAGCCGCGCAGATCTCTTGCGGATTGTTCTCCCAGGACCCAGCGCAGGGCATCGACAATATTGCTCTTGCCACAGCCGTTTGGCCCGACTATTACCGTAATCCCGGGTGTTAAATCAATGACGGTTTTGTCGGCAAATGATTTAAAGCCGTGCATTTCCAAACGCTTTATGTACAACAGCACCCCTCCGTCCGGGCAATAAATGGCAGTTGTCTTTCATAAAAATACCTGCTTGCATACAAGCAGGCAGACTCCGTTACCCAAGCGGGTTTCTCCAAAAATATGCTTGCTGTTTTCCCTGCTTTGGCAACCTGCAGCTGCGGCAATTTCCTGCATTCCTTTTGGAAACGGCTAAAGATTCACATGACTTGCCATCTTTGCCATATTGTTAATATTCGCTCTTCCAAAAAGAGATTCCTGCCGGCTGCCGCAAAGCTACTTTTTGTTTTGCATTATAGTATTATAGGCAAAGCGAGCTGCAGCCTGTTCCGCTTCTTTCTTGGACCTGCCGCTTCCTTCACCGAGAATATCACCGTTTACCAGCACCTGGGCAACAAACAGCTTGTTATGATCAGGGCCCGACTCGGAAACAATCTTGTACTCCGGTGTTGCCGTCAGCCGGGCCTGGGTATACTCCTGCAGCATAGTTTTGAAATCAGTGCAGAGATTTCCCAGTTCAAGTTTTTCAAGCAGCGGGGAGAATATTTTTTTAATCACTGCCCTTGCCTTTTCAATTCCCAAGTCAAGATAAACGGCACCGAGCAGGGCCTCAAATGCGTCCGCCAGCAGCGAAGGGCGGCAGCGGCCGCCGCTTGCCTTTTCACCCTTCCCCAACCGGAGATAACTTCCAAGGTTGAGGCTGACTGCAATTTTAAACAGCGATTCTTCGCAAACAAGTTCCGCCCGGAAGCGGGTTAGTCTTCCTTCCGGCAGTTTTGGAAAAGCATGATAAAGCATCTCGGAAATAAGCAGTTCCAAGACTGCATCTCCCAAAAATTCCAGCCTTTCATTATGTGCACTGCCGCTTAAATTATGCTCATGGGCATAGGAGGAATGAGTTGCCGCCTGGAAGTACAGCTCAATATTGTTTGGAGTGATATTTAGTTTTTTTAGTAAAGAACTGATACTTTTTTCCTTCATTTTTTCACCGGGAGCTTGTCTTTATTATTGCTAAAGAAGCCCTGCAAGGGCAGGGCACTTTACTTATAATTATACTTAGACGTGGGTTTCTATGTACTGCAAGACATCCCCCACCGTCCTAATGTTTTCAATTTCCTCATCTGATATTTCCAGATTAAATTCCTCTTCAAAAGCCATAATCAATTCTACGATATCAAGAGAATCTGCATCAAGCTCCTCAAAGCTGGTATCCCTGGTAATTTCCCTTTCATCTACATTTAACTGTTCACTGACAAGTCTTTTGACTATCTCAAAAAGATCCATTTCTTTTCACCTCCTTACAGCTATATTATTGAATATTACGGATTTAAGTTATAAATTCATATAATTTTCAGGTTGAATGCCTTGAGTAAAAGATATGCAATATCTATACTCAGGCAGACATTATTTTCTAGTATATCAATTTTATCGAAATTATCAAGCACCAAACCGGAGCTAAACCTGCAGCAGTTAATACTACAGCGAAAGCTCCGCTATTTCTTTTTCAATAATGCCGTTGACGTTCCGCTCGGCAAAGGGAAAAGCCTGGGTAATAATAGCATTGCGAATTGCCTTGGCCTTGGAAGAGCCATGGCACTTGATGCAGGCTTCCCCCACACCCAGAAGCGGGGCACCGCCATATTCGGCATAGTCAAGTTTTCTTCTGATTTTCCTTAATCCGGGCATAAGCAGAACGGCGCCCATTTTGTTCCTTAAACCGGCAGTAAATTCTTCTCTCAGGGCGGCAAATAGGCCCAAAGCCACTCCTTCAATTGTCTTTAAGACTATATTGCCGGCAAAACCGTCACAAATTACGACATCGGCTTCTCCTGCCATAATGTCACGGGCTTCAATGTTGCCGGCAAAACCGGATAGTTTTTCTTTGCACAGCTGATAAGCCTTTTTCACCTGTTCGTTGCCCTTCTTTTCCTCCCGCCCCACATTCAGTAAAGCAACCCTTGGAGCAGACTTGCCTAAAATTTCCCGGGCATATATTCTCCCCATCAGCCCGTACTGCAGTAAATGTTCCGGTTTGGCATCCATATTTGCGCCGGCATCAAGTAAAACAACACCGCCCCCGTCAAAAGTCGGGACAATAATAGTCAGGGCAGGCCGTTCAATGCCTGGCAGGCGGCCGCAAGTAAGCAGGCTCCCGGCCATCAGGGCGCCTGTATTCCCGGCAGACACCGCGACGTCTGCCTTTTTTTCCGTTACCAGCTGCAGGGCAATAATCATGGATGAGTTTCTTTTCCGGCGCACGGCCAGCACAGGTGAATCATCATCTGTGATAACTTCCGGGGCATGAACTATTTCCAGGCGTTCACTGTTGTACTTTTTTCCGGCAAGCTGTTTTTCAAGAATTTCTCTGTTCCCAACCAGCAAAAGCTTGAGACCGTCCTGTTCAGTCAAAGCCTGCAGGCCGCCCTCAACTATTTCCAGCGGAGCATTGTCCCCGCCCATTGCATCCAGGGCTATGCGAATCACAGTACTCACCTCACATGCTTCTTGCGCAAAAAGTTTCCATCAAACTATATATATACTTCTCAATAATAAAAACCCTCCCGTTGCAGGAGAGTTAAGTAAAAGATTTCAGACCTTTTATTCCGTTTCCACAACTTCTCTTCCTTTATAGTAACCGCAATGTACACACACCCTGTGGGGCAGCTTAAGCTCATGGCATTGCGGGCAAGAAACCAAGCCGGGAAGCGTCAATTTCCAGTGAGTTCTCCGTTTATTTTTTCTTTGTTTTGAGGTTTTCCTCTTCGGTACTGCCAAAAAATCCACCTCCTCATCTTACTGTCGCAGTAATTGCTTTAGTACTTCCAGCCGCGGATCCGTTTCCTCCCGCGGGCAGTCACATTGCTGCCGGTTTAAATCTGCACCGCAAATTGCGCATAACCCGCGGCAGTCATCGGAACATAGCGGTTTCAGGGGCAGTGAGGTCAAAAATATTTCTCTGAACAGCTGTATAAGATTAAGGAATTTATTCGTTCCGACAGGGATTTCCTCAGAAAACTCCCAGTTAAACGGGGCTTGAAAAACCTCCAGGCAGCGGCTGCAGGCCAGTCTTATCGTTGCCTGCATGCTGCCGTTAATATATATAATGCCGTCCCTGTATACTGCCTTCATCCGTATTTTCAAAGGAGAAAGCATCTCTACATCGGAATCAGTCAGTTCCAGCCGTTCTGCATCCGCCTCAAAAATAAAGGGAAACTCCGTTCCCGGTGCACTTTTTAATGCCAAAATATCTATATTCATCAGAAAAACTATGCACCTCACTTGCGCTAAACCTAATTATATAAGCGAATAAAGCCCTTGTCAACATTTTGCAGATAAACATCCGGCCGTGGTTAATTGCAAGTTTTATTGCCACCCATATTTTGGCACCTCTGATAGTATTGCCATCTCATTAGCAGATCTATATCCATGAATATTTCTTGGGTAATTATTCATCCAGTTCTCAATTCGCCTAATA
>Ga0209537_1001553_pt1 | contig 25503 bp, 28 predicted proteins | sample BioPla4DNA1_FD_187698 | JGI IMG/M metagenome (GOLD analysis project Ga0209537, IMG submission 187698) | Biogas fermentation microbial communities from Germany - Plant 4 DNA1 (SPAdes) (version 2) | ecosystem: Engineered > Bioreactor > Anaerobic > Digestate | place: Bielefeld, North... | reverse complement strand
GGTGTATAGCTGCTTATAGCAAGTTGATTAGCATTTTTTCAAATTTTTTATCTGATAGTATTTCGTTTGTTATAAACTCACCATTATAAAACAGACTGTATGTAGTAAAAGGAGCCGGCGCATTTTGAGCCTGTTCTGTAGTCTCAAATCGAATTGATTTAAAAGGTGTATTTCTTGAATGAGCAATGCCTTCAATCAGGGGAACGTATTTGGCGGTAAATGGGCATTGATGTGAGTAATAAAGAAATTGTCCAAGTATATATGGCGCGGAGGAGTCAACCAAATCCCAGTTGTTGACGGCTCCGATATTGTTGAGGTACGTGTTGACTATTTCTTCACGTTCCTTTTCATCCTTTGCCTTTTCAAACTTGTGGACCATCATGAAAAGGGCTGTAAGGCGGCATTCATGATAAGGTTCACTGAGCAGCTTTTCAATATCTTTCAAACTGACAAGCTTGTAATATTTCCTGGCCACTTTTCTCTGGTCCGGCACTACAACTCCCAAAAAACGGTCCCCTTCACCGTATCCGCCTTCAAAGGCTTGAAAGAACCTGGGGAAAAAGGCGGCTTTTTCTTCATTAATATGTTTTTTTAGTTCCTCCTTGATTTTTTCTACATAGTTCAAAACAGTCACCTCATTACCATATTTTTGGTATGATTCTTTTGGTTTCTTTCATGTATTTTTCATACTCGGGTATTGCTCTTTTTAGGAATTCTTCTTCCACCCTTATTCTCCATATAAAGCCGATGATTGTAACCAGGGATAGAACTAAACTATAGAATGAATTGAGGATTAACGGAAATCCAACAACTTGTAAAATATTGCCTGCATAGGCCGGATGGCGAATGTGTTTATATATTCCTGTTTTAACTACTTTTTGATTTTCCCAAGTCTCTACATCTCTTGAAAAGTATTTGCCGAGGGTTTTTATTCCCAAAGCTCTTATTGCTATACCCAGTAATACTAAACATATTCCCAAAATGGTAAAAAATAAATTATGTCTAACTATATATGCATGTTCTAAAACAGGCATAATTAGCGAGGTAAACCAGGTCAACGAAATGAAATGAGTTGTCATGTCACGGGATTTGTTATCTCCTGATTTTTGGCCCTTGTAGAAGTATTTGTCAGATAATAAGCTCAATGCTACAAAAGAAATATATACATAAATATAAGTTTTATTTATGCTGTCACCATATTTTTCAACAAAATTCCAAGTGTAAACATACAACGATATGATAATTGCTTTTGTTAAAAGGTTAATAGCTTTGTCCATATGAATCACCATTTAAACTTTTCACTAATATTCCCTTTCTATGCTTACTCTTTTAAAGATCAAAATCATCATCTAGAAGTTCTCTAACAGCCTTTTTTATCATACTATAGGGATAACCCCTTCTCTGTAAAAAAGCTACAAGTTTTCGCATCTTATCTTTGGGTGCATCATTTCGATAGCTGGTATTTAGCTTCTTTCCAGCAAGCGTTTTGCAGGCAGCAAGGGATTCTTCCTCATCGAGAATTTCTGATAATACACTCTGGATGATTTCCTTTGATATGCCTTTTTGGAGTAGCTTTTGCTTTATTAGAGCCTCTCCACTGTGTTTTAGATTCAATTCATCATTGACTAATGTTTTGGCAAAGGCATAATCATCTATATAGTTGTATTTCTTAAGAAATCGCACCGTCTCTTCGATTATGTCCCTTTCAAAACCCTTTTGGTGTAATCGGCTTCTGATTTCATGCTCGCTTCGGGCCCTATAACCCAATAGTCTTAAAGCATAGTTTTTAGCCTTGCTCTGTTCTTCTGCTAATACGACTTTTTCAATATAATCTGCAGGCAATTCTTTTCCCACAGTCAAGTTGTGCGAGACTATTACATCTTCGTGAACTGCAAAAGCAAAGCTATCGTCAATATACACATTAAAACGGTTCTTGTTTTTCTTCTGAACTTCTATAGCAGTTATTTTTCCCATAATAGTTCCTCTTTCTGCTCCTCTTACAAACAGTATTCTGCTGAAAAACTATAGTTTCGGCTTTACAACTGCCAGATTTAATACAATAATTTTCCTTCCATTACTGTCACTGCTTTCCCGGAAATCAATACTCTCTCCCCGGCAACATCGACTTTTAAAATGCCGCCCCTCTCCGAAGCTTGATAGGCGGTAAAGCTTTGTTTCTTGAGTTTTTTCATCCAGTATGGGCCTAGGCAGCAATGAGCAGAACCGGTTACGGGGTCTTCGGGTATCCCTACTCCTGGGGCAAAGAACCTGGAAACAAAATCATATTCTTTGGATTTTGCAGTAACAATAACTCCCCTCATGGGAACTTTCATGAGCTTTATAAAATCGGGTTTAATATTTTTTACAATTTCTTCGGATTCCACTTCAATGATATAATCAAAAACATTTCTCCCTACATAAATGGGGTCAACATCAAGAGCTGATATAAGCTCTGTCGGAGCTTCTGCTTCTTTTTCGGGCGTGGCGGGAAAGTCCAGTTGAATCCAATCTTCATTCAATTTGGCAGATAGCAAGCCGCTTTTTGTATAAAATTTGGCTTCCTGCTCTTTTTTTAAATACCCTCTTTCCCACAGGATATGAGCACTGGCAAGAGTGGCATGGCCGCACAGGTCTACTTCGGAAGTCGGTGTGAACCAGCGCAGGTTGTATCCTTCACCATCTGACAACAAAAAGGCGGTTTCGGACAGATTCATTTCCATAGCAACATTTTGCATCCAAGCATCCTCTACTTGCCTATCCAGCACACAAACAGCAGCAGGATTTCCCTGAAAGGGCTTCTCTGTAAAAGCATCTACCTGATAGATTTTCATGTTAAAACCTCCATTTCAGCTTTTTCATAGCAGCAATTATGACAATATAAACAAATACTTTAGGTTATTTCAATGGCATTTCGGCCGTGTTGAATAAAAAAATAGAAATTTACTGAACGTAAATTTCCCTTCCCGTTTTCAGTATTTCTTTATAGTAAGCAGACAAAACCCTTGTTCTGATTTCTGCTTACATTTTATCTAAATTTTCACTTTAGTTCAAGCAAAATTGTCAGACCAAAGCCTTTATGCCCAACAGACAGAGCAAGTGAAATGGATAGAATACCCGGTACAGCATCCTGTTAATCTTTATTTCCGGAAATGATTCATGTAAAGACCATACAATGATTATACTACCTAGTATACTCAGCTGTTGAAACCAGGCAAAATAAAAAAAGTAAGCGAAGTTTGCAGCAGCGTGGGCCAAGAGTATCATGTAAGGTTCTTTGATGAATCTGTATATTAATACCATCAAAACAGCATAAGAGCCGTATTCGAAAAAACCGGTTGCAAGAATTATCGTTAAAAGTATTGATATGATAATATGCTGGATTTTAGCTTCTTCCATGAGTTTAAGGATTATAAGACATACTGCAAGGGTGAATATGATGTTGAGCTTGTCTATTCCAAAAAGTTTGCTGTATATAGGTTGACTTACAACGGCCAGAAGTATAAGTCTTTGGAGATACTTTTGAAAAGAGCTGGTATGGTGAAAACCCCTGACCAGCAGGAAACAGTATATGGGGAAAGATATGCGCCCAATAATCCTTAAAAATACCTGTTCCGGGAAGAAAACCGCACCGATGTGGTCAATCAGCATTGTGGCCATGGCAATAATCTCTAGCATACAGTTGCTCCTTTTAAAAATCTACCAAAAAACTTAAAATTACCATCAATATGTGTTGGCTTATATTTTATAATAATCTTAGGTTCTACATTATTTGGAAACTTTCCAGTTCCGTTAATGGGATATGGAATTTCTCCTAATAATAGGCTATTATATAGCATTAACATGGTATGTAAAATCTAAAATCAATTCATAGTTCTTTTGTTTAACCTCTCGCGACTTTTGCAGGATACCACTTGGAAAACCACAATGTAAACAGCCCCATTAATGAAGGAGCAAGTGCATTGATGAGGCCCGTGTACTTTGACAGGGCACTTTGCATCAAGAAATAAGAATATGTGGCAATGATTAGGTACATCAAGCCCCATGCTGTTGTTAAAATCCTGTTTGTCTTGATAAATAGAGGATTTTCAAAAGCCTCGTCACCGTTATAATCATGGCTTGAATAGTATGCTGACAAGGGGATTTTAAAAAAGCTCGATACCAACCACATCAAACCGAATAAAAAATACGATGAACAAATAATCAATGTAGCGTTTACATCAAGCAAGGCCAAAACACTCAAGCCGGAAACCATCAGGATACTTATTCTATCGTTTTCAGCAAATTCTTCTCCTGCTTTTTTTGCATAGTACAGATATTCAGAAATTCTGCCTTCAAGCTGGGCTATGGAAAACAGCTCTCCCTCCGGACATATTATCTTTGTCAGTTTTTCTCCAAACATTATCTCGAATTGGCGAAAAAGGGCGTCGTAATTATTTTTCACGGTATAAAAGCCGCATGTGGAGATAAGGATATAGCGTTGATGTGACAAATCATATCGAGGAGGATGACCGCTTGTCCCGTCTTCATTAATGGTCATATAGGGTAAACTTGTGGGCAGCGTGCGGTCAAGAAAAGCCTTGATTTTAGAAGGCATGCCGAAATAATAAAGGGGAAAGCTCCATACAATCAAATCTGCATTTATGTACTGCTCTATGAGTTCCCCCATCTCATCTTTGATCACGCATTTACCCGGCGTTTTCGTCCAACAAGTAAAACAACCCCGGCAATGCTGAATGTCCTTCTCGCTAATATTTACTATATTAATGTTGTGCCGTTGCTTGCTGCACATCCCGTCTAAAAAAGCTCTTGTTATTTTTAAGGTGTTGCTTCTTTCGCCCTTCGGGCTGCCGTTAAGTACCAAAATATTCATCACACTAACCCCAAAAGATTATTATCAATCCATATCTTACCATCTATATTACCATAATTCAGCCCATTAAATAAATATATTGTTAACAATAAAACCTGAGTGTATAAAAAAACAGGCGATAACTCTATCACCTGTCGCCCATTTTTTTACACCTTTAACCAATTACTTCATCTAATCTGTCTGTTATCAAATAAAAGTAAATTTTTACCTTTTTAGTTAAATATGAACAGAAAAGACCGAACTGCACGTTGCGTAATGTTCGGTCTCTCGTGTTTATTTGATGTTATTTGTTTTCCAATTGCAGAATGGCCAGGCAGATTAAACCTATGGATAGAAGGGTGATTGCTGTATTAGCCTCGAGTTGTTTTAGTATGTTTAATACAAGGGTTGCAATTCCCATGGCCAGGGCTATTCCCGAAAAGATTACTTTTTTAAAAGCTTTGTCCATTATTTTTCTCCTTTCTCATTTCGCATATTTGTTTGTATCGAAAACAGTCTACTATATGGTCGTTTACCAATCCAGTTGCTTGTAAGTGGGAATAAACGATAATTGGACCTAATAATTGAAAACCTCTGTTTTTTAAGTCTTTGCTTATTTCTTCGGACAGCTTGGTTTTCGCAGGAATTTCGGATTCGCTTTTCCAGGAATTCATGATAGGTTTATAATCAACAAATCTCCAAATGTAATTACAGAAACTACCGAATTCTTTTTGAATCTCTATGAATCTTTGGGCATTATTGATTGACGCCCTTATTTTCCTTTCGTTTCTAATTATGCCATCACAATTCATCAGCTCTGCAACTTTTCTCTCGTCATGCTTGGCTACTTTACTGGGGTCAAATCCGTCGTAGGCTTTTCTATAGCCTTCCCTCTTTTTTAAAATGGTAAGCCAGCTAAGGCCAGCCTGAGCAGACTCAAGGACCAGAAATTCAAATTGTTTCCTGTCATCAAAAACTGGAACTCCCCATTCTTCGTCATGATATTTTATGTATAACTCATCTTTTTCACACCAAGAACATCTCTTCATTACAATACTCCACCCCCAAAATAACATCAAGGGGATAAGCTTGATGAGCTTGGCCAAACTTATCCCCTCATTAATTTATTCTATTGCCATAGCAGCATAGAAACCTGTGCGAATAGCGTTGCCTACTTTGCCTACCTTTTCGGCATCTCCAACGACTGTTGTTTTTATATAATATTTTGCCATGACTTTGTCAACAAAGTCATTTTTGTTAGTCTGTCCGAAAGCTATGATGACGGTATCTGCTTCAATTTTCTCCTTATCACCATCTTGCTTTTCGATGATGACACCGCTGGAATCGATCTCAATGACTTTGCTGTTGGTCATAAGGGTTACATTGTTTTCAGCAAGCATTCTCATAAGGCTAATTTTATTTATGGGCATGGCATCCCTAGCGCATTCATCAAGCATTTCTACCACAGTTACCTTTTTACCTTCCATAGCTAATTCAAGAGCAGCATCGCATCCACTCAAACCGCCACCGCAGATGACGATGTTCTTGCCGCTTACACCCTTGTGATGGGCTGCTACCACATCTACCACATTAGCATTATCTATACCTTTTATTGCTGGCATAATCGGCTCTGAACCGGTAGCTATGATAATGTAGTCGGCAGCTTCCAGCAAGGGATCGTCAGCTTTGACTTCAGTGCCCAGGACTACCTTTACACCAAGTTTTTTGAGCTGGACATCATACCAGTCGATGAGTTCACTAAGGCGCTTTTTAAATGGTGCAGTAGCCACCATCTTAAGGATTCCACCTATAAAATCCTGCTTTTCGTACACCGTAACCTTGTGGCCCTTGAGGGCTGCTGTACGGGCTGCCTCCAAGCCTGCGGGACCAGCACCAATTACCACAATGTTTTTAGGCTCGTAAGTCTCCTCGATCTCCATATAATTTTCAAAGCCTGCACTGGCATTGACTGCACAGCTCAGCTGGGTTAAGCGGTCAAAAATCCTGCCGATACACTCTTCATTACACAAAATACAGGGGCGCACATCTTCCCGACGGTTCTCCATAAGCTTTTTGGGGAAATAGGGATCTGCTATGGCTTGTCGGCCGAACATGATAAAATCGCAGTCACCGGAATTGAGAAGTTCCAGGGCAGTTTCGGGGCTGTGGTTTCCGGAATTCAATATAGGTACATTCACATGCTTTCTTGCCTCTTTGCATACATAGGCCATACAGGCTTCACCAAGATAGTGTGGCGGGAAAATGTAATCCATGCTCTCATAGGCTCCGGCATCCACATCAAAGGCATCCACGCCTGCTTCCTCCAGGATCATGAGCAATGGCATGCTGTCCTCTATAGTCCGACCTCCATTGAATCGATGATCAAGGGCTATTCTAAACAGAATCGGCATATCATCTCCGACAACACTGCGAATGGTCTTTACGATTTCTACAGCAAAGCGCGCCCGGTTTTCCAGGCTCCCGCCGTATTCATCGGTGCGCTTATTCCAGATGGGGGATAAAAACTGGTCGATCAGGTAACCTGCATGGGCGTGAATCTCAATGGCATCGAAGCCTGCTCTTTTTGCAAATAGGGCAGCATTGGCCCAATCCTTCATCATCTCATGAATCTCTTCAGTGGTTAAAGCTCGGCATATGACGTTGGGATCGTAGAAAGAAGGGATTTCTGAAGATGAAATGGGGACTCGTTCACCAATGTTTGGCATGCCATTGCGGCCTGTTCCGGGACTCAAAGAAATGCAAATCTTGGCTCCCCATCTGTGCACTCGCTCACAAAGGACCGTAGCCTTAGGAATAGCACGTGGGTTATCAACGGCAATAGTGGGGCCTCCCTGGGCTGTCACTTCATTTATAAACATGGAACCGGTTATAATCAGTCCTACTCCGCCGCGAGCTCGCTCTTCATAGTATCTGATGCCCTCTTCGCTTTCGGTGCCGTCCTGCATTGGAGTAAATGTTCCCATGGGGGACATAACAATGCGGTTTTTCACCAGCATTTTGCCTATTCTCATGGGCTCAAACAATTTGGCATACTTGTTTTCCATATTCATTTTCCTCCCCTTTCAAAATCCCGCTAATATTATTTGCCTGTCAACTTTAATATATCCTACCACTTTCTTTAAATCAAGAAAGTATTATCTTATTATTCTTGCAAAATAGACACCCTATGATAAAATTTCGTTTCCTGCGCTTTTTTGAATCTATTTATGGTTCAAGAATTCTGTTGCTATTACAAAATATTATACTTCAATAATTATGGATAAAACGCCAAATCCTTTTTATGATTTGCATATTCGGTGCTGGCCGTGTCTGATTATGAAATATCATGTCGGAGTTTATGGACTCGTCCTTGCATATTGTAAGAAATATGAATATAATAAAATCAATTCTTAATATATTGCCAAAAAATATAGGGGGTTTTGATATGCAAACCTACGATGTCATTATAATAGGTGCTGGAATAGTGGGCACGTCCATCGCAAGGAATCTCTCCCGCTTTAAGTTGGATATATTGCTGCTGGAAAAGGCCAATGATGTGGGCATGGGTTCAACCAAGGCTAATAGTGCCATTGTCCATGGGGGTTATGCTGAGAAGTATACCGCTCTTAAAGGGAGATTGTGCTATAAGGGCAGGGTCCAGTTTAAGCGGCTGAATGAAGAGCTGAATTTCGGATTTGCCCAAACCGGCTCTCTGGTTGTTACTACGGAAGATGACACCAAGCCCCTGGAAGAGCTCATGGAAAATGGCATAAAAAACGGCCTACATGACTTATCAATAATAGGAGCTGAAAAGATTAGGCAATTGGAACCGGAGCTGTCCCGTGACATAAAATACGCACTGTACTGTGAGGGTGCTGGGGTTTGCTCTCCCTATGAAATGGCCATCGCTTTGGCAGAAAATGCAGTGAAAAACGGCGTCGAGCTGAAGCTGGAAGAGGAAGTAACCTCTATTGAGAAAGTAGATGGTGTTTTTAGGGTGACCGTAAACGAAAAGAAGGAGTATCTCGGCAGGTATGTCATTAATGCGGCAGGAATTTATGCAGATAAAGTATCCAAGATGGTAGGGGTAGATGACTTTGAGATTCTTCCCAGAAGCGGCCAATTTATGATTTTTACTAGAGGGTCAGGTGATCCCATCAACACGGTGGTGTTTCAGTTGCCGACGAAGCTCGGAAAAGGCGTGCTGTTGACCTCTACATACTACGGGAATCTGCTACTTGGGCCTGATGCAAAGGACGATGGGGAAAGGGAAGACACCTCCACCCACGTGGAGCGCTTAGCTGAAATCTATAGGCAAACCAAGGCCCTTTACGATAAGCTTGACCCGAGGCTTTTCATCAGGAGTTTTACCGGCATCAGGGCCAGGAGTTCTACGGACGATTTTATCATAGAAGAAACCCGTGTCCCCGGCTTTATAAATGTAGCCGGCATCCAGTCTCCGGGCATTACATCTTCTCCGGCCATTGCGGATATGGTGGTTGACATTTTAAGCAAGGCAGGTCTTAGGCTGGAAGAAAATCCAAACTTTGATCCCTACAGAAAGCCCATCATCACCAAGAAGCCTTTGAGACCTTATAAGGAAATTAAGGATTTGCTTAACATCCCATCAGCCCCTGAAAAAATCATATGCAGGTGCGAGCAGGTCACCGAAGCCGAAATTGTAGATGCCCTTCATAGGGGGATAGAGGTTAAGACCGTGGATGGAGTAAAGAGGCGAACCCGGGCCGGCATGGGCTGGTGCCAGGGGAATTTTTGCAGGTCAAGGGTTGTTGAAATAATGGAAAGAGAATACAAAAAGAGAATAGACCCATCTGATGACGTAGAGCGCAGCGGCGTAAAAAGGGTAACAAAATCCGAGCTGCTGGAATACTTGAAAAGCCAGCAACTACTATGAATTTGTTTCATTGCGGTGACGGCTACGTAAGTGCCGGTGTTGAGATAAAACAATGGGTGTCTTGATAATAGTCGGTTCTATATCAAGGCACCCATTTATATTTAAGACAGTTTTACCATGTGATAGACCTTTTTGCCTTTTCTTAGTAGCAAGCTGCTATCTTCATCAAAATCCTTTGCGGTAATCTTCATGTCTATATCATCTACTCGGGAATTTGCGACGTAAATCCCGCCCTGCTTTATGAGCCTTCTGCCCTCGCTCTTTGAAGCTGTGAGGCCGGTCAGCATCAAAAGTTCAAGTATTTCCATGCCCTCAGCTATTTGCTCCCGACTGATTTGAGTTTGAGGCACAGATGTCAGGTCTGCACCGTCTCGGAAGAGGGCCCTTGCTGCATTTTGGGCCTTTATAGCCTCTTCCTCGCCGTGTATCAGTTTAGTGACCTCAAAAGCCAGCACTTCTTTGGCCTTGTTTATTTCGGCGCCTTCCAGGCTGCTCAGGCGCTTTATCTCATCCATGGGCAGGAAGGTGAGGAGTTTCAGGCACTTCTCCACATCCCTGTCGTCCACGTTTCTCCAGTACTGATAAAAGTCGTAGGGCGATACCTTTTCAGGGTCCAGCCATAGTGCACCGGCCTGGGTCTTGCCCATTTTGACACCTTCGCTGGTGGTAAGGAGGGTAAAGGTCATGCCGTAGGCCGAGGCACCTTCAACCCGCCTTATTAAATCGACACCGCTGATGATGTTGGACCACTGGTCATTGCCGCCCATCTGCAGCCTGCAGTTATATTTTCTGTACAGCTCTAAAAAGTCGTAAGACTGCATCAGCATGTAGTTAAACTCTAAGAAGGTGAGTCCCGTTTCCAGTCTCTGTTTGTAGCACTCGGCTGTGAGCATGCGGTTTACTGAAAAATGCCTGCCGATTTCCCTGAGGAAGGATACGTAGTTTAACTCAAGGAGCCAGTCGGCGTTGTTTAGCATATAGGCTTTATTGTCGGAAAAGTCAAGGAACCTCTCGAATTGCTTTTTGAATCTTTCTGCATTGTAATTGATTTGTTCCCGGGTCAGCATCTGGCGCATATCCGTCCTGCCGGATGGGTCCCCCACCATGGCAGTCCCGGCGCCAAGGAGGGCTATCGGAACGTGGCCGGCTCTTTGCATGTGGGCCATGGCCATCATGGGCAGCAGATGACCCACGTGAAGGCTGTCGGCAGTGGGGTCAAAGCCTACATAAAACACCACCTTCTCCCTGCCTAATAGTTCGCGAAGTTCTTCTTCATGGGTGACTTGTTCTATAAATCCTCTTTCCATTAAAACATCGTATACGTTTTGCACTTTAATGTCCTCCTCAGATATCTTATAAAATTTATAAAAATAAAGGGTTTCTCAAGTCTTTTTAAGGACGAGGAAACCCGTGGTACCACCTTAATTCGCATTATAAAATGCCTCATTATGATAACGGTATAAAAGCCGCCGAAAACCGGACACTCCAGGGCGTAATTCGCCGCTTTCGGTACTGCGGCCCTTTCACCAGCCGAGCCGCTCTCTTAATTGTAACCCGAAAGGACTACTTCACCCATTCATTGCATACCTTTATGAAATTGCTATTTAATATTATCATAATTAGTCATATTATTGCAAGGATTGTGTGCCGATTTCCTCAGAGTCGATTTGCTCCTGTATTTTACTTTCTTCAAGCTCTTTTTTCAGATTGTCGATGATTTCTTCATACTCTTTTATGGTCTTGGCCTGCCTTTTTATTTGAAGGTTCATCTTTACATGTCTTATTATGCCGAAAATCATTACGCTCAATGCTCCCAATATGGCCGAGCCGATGATTACTAAAGCCAGTGATGTTGTGAATTGGCCCAGCAAGGGAAATCTCACCACGATTTCCGTTGCATTCCAAAGGGCAAAGATGGCGACAAGAAATGCGAAAATCAGACCCCCGATTAAATAAAACTGCATTTTTCCACCTCCAATGACAAGCTTAAAGTTATTTATTTCTTTAATGAGAGGTAGAAATCCTGCTAGTTTGCAAATAAATTTAAAATTATTTTGCTTTTTTAAAGTACAAGTAATAAAGCCCCCGGTATCGGCAATTTCCAGGGGCTTTAGCTCACTGTTCCTGCTTTTTTTCTTCCATGGCTTTTATAACATCCTTGACATTTTTCTGGGCAATTTGGGCTTTTATTTTTATGAGGTTAGGGTCTTTTTCTGTGATGGCCCGGCTAAGCTCGTCCAGGGAAAACTGCAGCTTTGCGGCTTCATTCGCATCATCCACCTGGGATTTGACGTTTTCCCAGGAAATAAGGGCTTGGTTCATGGCTTCCGCAGCTCCCGCATCGTCGTTGTTTAATATCTTGTAAGCTGCCATTCTGCCGTAATAGATTATTTTCCTTGCCTCGGGAGGAGACTTGGTCTTGAAGAGTTTTTCAAAGTCTACCGTCTTGCCGTAAAGGTCATTGATCGCCAGGAGGCCCTGGTAAAGGTCCTGCCTGGTCAGGGTCATGGTGAGCAGGTTGAGGGTATTGCTAAAGTCATTAATCATTTCGGAACTGGCGCCGTTTTTCGCGGCTTCGGTCTGGAAATCATTCCACTGCTCGTGAATCCCGGCAATGTCCTTTTCCAGCTTCGGCCAGTCGGGCTGAGGCACGCTTTCGGCTTGATCCTGGGATGATTGCTGACGGCCTTGCTTTGCTTCCTGCTCCCCTTTTGAAGCTTCCCCTCCAGGATCGGGCTTTTGCTGCTCCTGATTCTGGCCCTGTTCGCCCCCTTGCTTTTGTTCGGGCGCTTTTGGAGGAGGTGCCGTCTGCATCAGGTACACTTTTTCGTATTCCCTGATTATGGACTCGATATCCGTCTGCAGCTCTTTCAAGGCCCGGGACTCCTTTTTTTGCGTATCGGGGCTTTTGGGGGGAGATTTGGCAGGTTTTCTTGAGCAAGCGGCTAGTAAATTTGCAATTATTAGCAGGCTAATGAGTATTGCCGCGGGAACAAAAACTATTCTCTTGGCTCTATGATGAACCATTTCCTTCACCTCAGTAAGAAGATTTTCGCAGAGTTTAACATCCTTACTGAGTATTTTTCCCGCTTGGCCCGCATTTATCCTAATATTTAAGCGTCGACGATGGCAAACATCAGCTCTCCTTCGGCGGCAATTTCCCCGTCAACGGTGGCTTTTGCCCTGCCCTTCCCTATATTGCCTTTTACTTTGCTTAGCTCCACCTCAAGCTGAAGTTGGTCTCCCGGCAGTACCTGCCGCTTAAATCTCATTTTGTCAATTCCTGCAAAAAGTGCTATTTTGCCAAGATTTCCTTCGGCACTTAAGATGGCACATGCTCCCACCTGGGCCATGGCTTCAACTATGAGCACACCGGGCATTACGGCTTTCCCCGGGAAATGGCCCTGGAAAAACTCTTCATTAAATGAGACGTTTTTAATGCCGACTGCCCGCTTGCCTTCTTCCAGTTCTAATATTTTATCCACCAACAAGAAGGGGTACCTGTGGGGAAGTATTTTCTTTATTTCTTCAATGTTTAGCATGAGCTTCACCTCACTAATCAAAGTATATCCCCCGAGTTACAATATATACCGGTCTTAGTTGCTCCCTGTAAATCAGACAGGGACGAACCCAGGAGTTCGTCCCTTCTAAAACATGTTCACACATATTTTGAGAGTTCTTCATACAGCTGCTGGGCAAGGCCGATTCCGCCATTTTGAGAGATATCCTCAGCCAGGGCCTGGTCGTGCATTGAGAGCACGATATCGTATGCCACACCCTTCTGAAACAGGCCTCCGTCAGGCACAGTGGCCCTCATGGATTTTAGCAGGTAGTTTATAAATATTGATTCAAACTGCTTGCAGGCCTCTTTCAGTTTTACTTTATCCTGGCTTTCTGTTTTTATAGATGAGATATTTGGCTGGTATGTAGGGATTAGACCCATGTTACCGTATATCATTCCCATACTTTACTCTCCTACCTCTTCAGGTTATTGGCCTGGGCCAGCATTTCGTCAGAGGTCTGCACCGCTTTGGTATTAACTTCATATGCTCTCTGGGCGATAATGAGATTTATCATTTCCTCGACGACTTTAACGTTGGACATCTCCAGGAAGCCCTGCAGCAAGGTTCCAAAGCCGGGGTCCTGTTCATCTTCCTTGATTATATATTCTCCCGAAGCTTCGGTGGCTTCAAAAAGGTTGTTGCCGATTGCCAGCAAGCCTTCAGGATTTAAAAACCTTGCAAGGCCTATGCGGCCGAGTTCCTCAATTGTCCCATCTTCGGCTGTTGCCGTGATCATGCCATCCGAGGAAATGCTGATATCGGTATATTCTTCGGGGATGGTAATGTAGCTTTCATCTTCACTGAGAACGTAGTATCCCTCGGAAGTTACCAACACCCTGTCGCTGCCCTCCAGGGAGAGTTTAAATGAACCATCCCGGGTAAAAGCAAGAGTCCCATCAGGCCTTTCCACTATGAAAAAACCAGGTCCTTCAATGGCTATGTCTAAGGGATTTTCTGTGGGCTGAAGGTTGCCTACGGTAAAGTCCCGAGTGGTGGCAGAAGGCCTGACACCGTGGCCTACCTGCAGGCCCACCGGAATCGCAGCGCCGGGGAGTAAATCGGGACTATCGGGCCTGCGCAAAGTTTCATATATTAAGTCTTTAAATTCGGCCCGATTTTTCTTAAAACCAGTTGTGTTAACATTTGCCAAATTATTGGAGATAATATCTATATTGAGCTGCTGAGCTTGCATTCCGCTGCTTGCACTCCACAGTGCACGCATCATAATGTATCCCTCCTTGATTTTCACTGCCTCTGTCGGTCAGCAGTGGAGGGCCCCTGAAAACCAGTCCGGCCCTTTATTATATTCTACCTACGTCGTTTATCGCCCTGTCCAATGTGGTATCGTGGGTTTGGATGACCTTCTGGTTGGCTTCATATGCCCTAAAGGCGCTTATCAAATCAACCATTTCCGCAACGATACTTATATTTGACCCTTCCAAGGCACCCTGGACTACATCTGCATCCTGTAAAGGTTCAGGGACTGCATCGGTGAAGTACAGGTTGTCCCCTTGTTTTTGAAGCTGGTTTAGGTCGGCAAAGGTCACTATGTTTAACCTGTCTATATACTCGTCATTGACAAAGACTTCCCCTTGCTGGCTTATGGTTATGTCCCCGGTCTGCAGGAGCTGCAGGGGCCCGTTTTCTCCCAGGACGTAGTAGCCTTCTTTTGTCACTAGGTATCCGTTACTGCTTAGGCTGAAACTGCCATCCCGGGTGTACCGTATGCCCTCGGGTGTCTGCACCTGGAAAAAGCCCTCTCCCCGTATGGCAAGGTCCAGGGGATTTGAAGTGGTTATTAAATGGCCCTGGTTAAAATCGGTATTTACTTCATCCAACATCACTCCCGTACCCATCATGCCGATGAAAGGCCGGGGATCTACAACTTTGTCTAGGCCGGCAGGCACGGGGTCGTGAATGCGATGAATGTTCATCTCAGGGAAAGCCCTAAAAATTGTCCTGTCCTTTTTAAAGGCCGTCGTATTTACATTTGCCATATTGTTTGAAATGACATCGGTCCTTGCCATTTCTGCCAGCATGCCCGAAGCTCCGGTGTAAAGGCCTCTTATCAATTAATCACCTCCTCGCAAAAAACTTATTTAGTAAATATAGCACGCGGTCCAAGCTTGTCCAGGTTTTCAAGAGCTTTACCGGCACCTATGGCAACTGCCGATACTGCATTATCGGCAACAATTACGGGAATGCCGGTCCTTGTGCTTATCAATTTACTCATGCCCTTGAGAAGCGATCCACCTCCGGTCATCACTATTCCCTTTTCGCTAATATCCGAAGCAAGTTCAGGAGGAGTCCTCTCTAATACACTGTAAATGGCATTTACTATATGCTCTACGGGTTCCTGCATTGCTTCACAGGTCTGAGCTGCGGTAATAGTGACATTCTGAGGGAGGCCGCTGATTAGGCTTCGTCCTCTTACTTCCATGGAAGCCGTTTTGTCTGCATCGGTTTCGGGGAAAACATGGGCTACGTTGATTTTAACCTCTTCGGCAGTCCTCTCACCTATCATCAAGTTAAATTCTTTCTTCACATACCTCACGATGGCATCGTCAAATTTATCCCCAGCCACTCTCAAAGACTCTCCGCAAACTATGCCCCCCAAAGAGAGTACTGCAATATCGGTGGTGCCGCCCCCGATGTCTACTACCATACTGCCAAAGGGCTTGGATATATCCAGGCCAGCACCTATGGCAGCAGCTATGGGCTCCTCTATAAGGTATGTTTGCCGGGCACCTGCGGCATGGGCTGCCTCAATTACCGCCCTTTTTTCAACGGTGGTAATTACCGTAGGGACACAGACCATCATCCTGGGCCTGAAAATCCTGCGGGGCGCTACTTTGCCCAAGAAATATTTGATCATGATTTCGGTTGTAGAGTAATCGGCAATGACCCCTTCCCTTAAAGGGCGTATTGCCACTATATTCCCAGGAGTTCGCCCGATCATCCTGCGGGCTTCCTCACCAACAGCCAATAGTTTTCCGGTGTATTTATCCATGGCTACTACCGATGGCTCTTGAAGGACAATTCCCTTACCCTTAACATAGACGATAATTGACGCAGTTCCTAAATCGATTCCTATATCCATGTGACTCTTGCTGCCTCCTGTCTAAATTACACATTTAGGAATAAATTCTACATTTTTGCCAAAAATCCTCTTTTATTCTCAGTTCAGTTTGAGATATTTTCTCCTGGTGGCCCTTCCGCCCCGGATATGCCTTTCAGCTTTGTTAAACTCCAAGACCTCCTTTACGAGTTTTGCCTTTTCCGGATTTATCTCAACCAGCCTTTCGGTCATGTCCTTGTGCACGGTGCTCTTTGATACCCCGAAAACCTTGGCGGCTTGCCTAACGGTAGCCTTTGTCGAAATAATATATTCCGCTATTTCAAGAATTCGTTCCCTCATGTAATCCTTCACGGCAGCTCCCCCTCAAAGCAATTTTAGTAAATATATATGATTCAAAATAGATTTATAGAAGGAAAAAATGATTCAGGGCGCAAAAAAAGCGGGCTTTTTTGCCACGCTTTTTTTGCTTGTCGCTGCTTACCTTCGGGTGACAGGCACCTATGCTATTAAGTTTTGGGGAGTTAGTTTAGTTTGGGGAGGTACTGTTCAGGGTCTATGTTTTTGCCGTCTTTTATAACTTCAAAATGAAGGTGGGGAGGGTCTTCTATTTCAAAAGGGGCCGTTTTGCCTACGGCTCCGATTACCTGGCCTTTTTCAACGGTATCTCCTTTTTTGACTAATTTGTCAGACTGAAGGTTGCCGTAGAGGGTTTGAATGCCCCCTCCGTGGTCCAAAATGACCACTACGCCTAACCTGGGATCGTTGCTCCTGACTTCCGCCACCGTACCTTTCATAGCTGATTTTACCTGTGTCCCCAGGTCAGCCGCGATGTCGATGCCAGGGTGGGCATTCCACTGCTCCAGGGTTTTCGAATAGACCAGGGTATCCATGGCAAAAGCCGTTATGACTTTCCCCATGGTTGGCATGGCCATGGTGGCCAAGACAGAAGCTGGGGCAGTTTCTTTCGGCTGCGTTTTGGCCTCCGGTGCTTGGTTTGAAACCTTTTCCTCAGGCTCTTCATCCTGCTTTATTTCAGGTTCCGCCTTTTCGGGAGGAGCTTCTGCTACTTCAGGGCTTTCCTCTTGAATAACTTCTTCATTGGGATTTATAACGGTATATTCTCTTCTCAGCTCTTCTTCATCTAATACCTGCTCGTTTAAGTCGATTTCCCACTCCCGGGTTAATTCTTGCTCGGCTTCCTGGCCAAAGTTAAAGCCTCCGTGGGTAGCTCTGTACCACCAAAAGAGGGTATTTGCACCTATTAAAAGTGTAATCAGCAGGACAGCGAGTACTGCCATTTTTGGCAGCTTTCTTATCTGCTCTATAGGTTTTGCCTTTAAAAAACCGGTAAATTTGTCCCTTGCCCATTTGATAATTGACGAAAAATTAACCGGCCATTTCAATCGATACATCGTATCACCTCATCTATATTATGACCAGTTTTTTCCTCAATATACATTTTAGCCCTGGATTTATAGCATGTTTTCCATGTTTTTAATCTCCACGCCGGTATAATAGTGTTTTATTATGTCTTCGTAATCTGCGCCGTCTTTTGCCATGGCATTGGCGCCGTACTGGCTCATGCCGACACCATGGCCAAAGCCGCAAGTCACGATTTTTATTTGTTTGCCAGCTCTTTCCCACTTAAAGTCTGTGGACTTTAGGCCAAGAAGCTCCCGGAACTCGGTGCCCTTGATGATTTTATTGCCTACCTGCATCCTTTTTACCCGGCCACCTTCACTTGTCTCTATTATCTTCCAATCCTTTTCCGGGTTTTTGCTATCGATGACAATATCCGGCCACTTTTGTTTTAGCCGTGATAGCACCGCTTCCACGGAAAACTCCTGTTGTGCAAAAAAATGAGGGGAACTTTCTTCCCCGGGGCTTGGGACGCTTCTAAGGTAGGGAACTGGTTTTTCCCAGACGTCTTCCGAGTTTTCGGTTTTCCCGTTGCTAGTTGAAAAGAACAGGGGATCTATGGGCTCATCTTGGTAAAGTATAATCAAACTGGCCGTAGTATTTACAGCCTGGTTTATCTTGCTAAAGTAGTGGTAGTAGGAAAAAATCCCCCACTTTTTCAGCATTTCGCCTTTTGTAATCCAGGCTTGGCAATGGGTGGAATCATCGCATATGTCCGCTCCCGGGTGCAGGCTGCAGCCTCTGCCTCCTGCAGCCCTTAACCTTTTGTATACATAAGTCCTGGCTGCCACAGCCTGGGCTTTTAAAGCTTCAATGTGGAAGCTGGCAGGCATTTCAGCAGCCACTACACCTTTTACGTATTCCTCTAAGGGCAGTTTCTCTATCTTTTGGGATGAATTTATGTACAAGCTTATACTTTCGCCGACAGCTGCCTCCTTTGTACCTCTGGGCTCTTCTTGTCTTTGGGGCTGCATGGGTTTACAGCTCTTTACTGTGATTGCCGGGACGACGACGATTATAAAAATCATAAATATAATTATGAAATAGCCTGCCCCTCTCATGCAATCCCTCCAAACCATGAAATAAAATAACATTATATTTTATTAGCCTTCGGAGGGATATATGAATATAAAAAATGCAGGTCCCGAAGAACCTGCACTTTCAATCTACTTTTTTTATATTAGCTCCTAGGTTTTTCAACTTCCCAACTATATCTACATAACCTCTGTCGATGTGGTAAGTGTGCATTACCTTGGTGGTACCTTCTGCTGCAAGGCCTGCTAAAATCAATGCCGCTCCGGCCCGAAGGTCCGTAGCTTTAACGGGGGCCCCGGAAAGTTTTTCAACACCCTCTACCACGGCGCTCCTTCCCTCAATCTTAATTTTGGCACCCATGCGCTTTAGCTCTTCCACGTGCATGTAGCGATTCTCAAAAACCGTCTCAATAACCATGCTGGTCCCGCAAGCTTTGCTCAAAAATGCCATGATCTGGGCCTGCATGTCCGTAGGAAATCCGGGATAGGGCATGGTTTTAACATCTGAAGCAACAGGTCTTTCGCAGCCAATTACCCGAAGGCCTTCAGGCTCCTCGGTAATATCTGCACCGCACTCGATGAGTTTGGCTATTACGGGTTTTAGGTGTTCGGGCACCACATTTTCCAGCAGTACATTTCCTCCAGTTATAGCGCCTGCCACTAAATAAGTGCCAGTTTCGATTCTATCAGGTATAACGGTGTATGAGATTCCCGAAAGTTCCTTAACTCCCTCGATTTTAATGATATCGGTGCCGGCACCCCGGATCTTGGCTCCCATGGAGTTTAAGAAGTTGGCAACGTCGATTATTTCAGGCTCCTTGGCTGCGTTTCCAATGGTGGTCTGTCCCTCTGCCAGGGCTGCAGCCATCATTATATTTTCCGTTGCTCCTACACTGGGAAAATCCAGGTATATAGTCGCAGCTTTGAGCTTATCGCATTTTGCTTCCACAAATCCATGACCCAACTCAATATTGGCTCCTAAGGCGGCAAAACCTTTTAAATGTAGATCTATGGGCCTTGAACCGATGGCACAACCGCCGGGCATGGATATTCGGGCTCGTCCCTTTCTTGCAAGCAAGGGACCCATTACCAAAAAAGAAGCCCTCATTTTTCGAACTAAATCATAGGGGGCCTCGAAACTATCAATTGTACCGGCACTTATCTTTATAGAATCTCCTTCCCGCAGAGCTTTTGCTCCCAAGGAATTTAGAACTTCCGTCATGACTTTGACATCTTCAAGTTCAGGCGCATCTTCAATAATGCATTCGGACTCGGTGAGCAGTGAGGCGGCTATAACGGGCAGTACTGCGTTTTTGGCACTGCTAATTTTGACCGTGCCTTTTAGGGGCCTGCCTCCCTCAATGACAATGCTTGACAACGACTTCCCCTCCGATTGTACAGTATACTAGTAGTGTTTTAATATTCTATTGAAATAACCGGTATCCCAATCCATATATACGTCTTATCATCTTCCAAGTTATATCTGATGGCGATGTTTACATTGTAACATTTATCCATAATTTCTATGCAATCTACAAATAAGGGGCTGTATCCCATAAGGCTAAAAGTATACTCGTCTTTCATTATTTGCTTGTGGGAAATTTTAAGACAATCGTAAATATTCTCAAGGATTTGGTCTTGCTCGGCCTCATCTAGTTTACCATTAAAATAGCCTGTAACACAAGAGGTAATTTTTGACTCTCCTCCAAGTGACAGCACAGCTTCTTGGACTTTCTTCCCATAGTATACAAAATTATCAAATTTCCTGCCACTTACATTTACTACCAGGTACGTTTGAGGCTCTTTTTCATATTCTTCAGGTAGTCGAACGGATTGAAGAATGATATGTAAAAATGTTTCGGAATCTAACTGAACTCTAGTGTTTAATATTCGATATGATTCGCTGTTTTCCTTTATAATATCAAAAGTTTTTTCCCCTATTTCGAATATATCTATGATTTTATCGCGACAATTTTCCATTTGCGCGAATTCAAGGAACTCCCTGTTTATTACAGACCAATCAACGATATCTATCATATCCGGCTCTGCACCTGCTGCATTTAATGCTTCCTGCAGTACTTGTTCATTATCCCTACTCAAAGTCACTCCCGGAGTCAACAAGGTAATTAAAATAAATACAATAAGGCTCTTCACAAGCTTCATTAAAGCCACCCCCCATACTTACAAGTATTCTCTAGATTCTATTCCCCTCATTCAAGATTATTACCCCTTTGCCCAAACTTATGCTTAGATTCTAGTATGTGCCATATATTTCCTTCAGTGAATACTGCCTGTTTTTGTCTGTTGGAGCACAATTTTTTTGCATTTGCCGACTTTTTAGTTTGTTCATTTAAAAAACCCCCTACTGCTTTTTTCGCAGTAGAGGGTTTTTAATTCTAAGCTTCCATAACCATTTCTTTAATCTTCATGAGCCTTGTTATGGTGCTGCGTTCGTTTTCATCCAGTTTCATCGTTATATATTTTATATTTTCTTCCATGGTCGGTATCATTACATATTCTAGCGCATTTACCCTGCGGCGGGTCTTCTCTATTTCATCGGCCATCAGCTGACAGGCTTTCTCGATTTCTGATAGTTTCAGCATCTTTTCCAGCATCCTTGACAATATGGTTATGGCGCTGTCCAGCTCTGCCGATGTTGTAGCAAGGCCATATGAAAATATGTTGCTGCCTTCTTCTTTGTTGATTTTAATCTTGGGCACATTGACGCTCATAATGTTTTCCTTGCTAACATCAATACTGACCCGGGCAGAGGGAATCATCAAGCTCTCTTCTAATACTTCCTGGGGCATTTGACTCCGGGCTATTATGAAGTTCTTGAAGGCCATTTGCAATTCCTTCTCAACTTCCTCCCGAAGCCTTTTGTTTTCTTTGACCATATCGACAAACTTTTTTATTAATTCATCCTGCTTGTCTTTTAATAGTTTGTGCCCGCGCCGGGCTATGACTATCTGGCGCTTCAGCCGCGTAAGCTCCATCCGGGTTGGATTTACCCGAGTCTGCATGTTTACTCTTCTCCTTTTTTAGGCAGGTATTTTTCGATATACTCGTCTCGAATACGCTTGAGTTCCGTCTTCGGCAAAATTGTCAAGAGTTCCCACCCTAAGTTGAGGGTCTCTTCTATGCTCCTGTCCTCGTTTTCTCCCTGGGAAACGTACCGCGTTTCAAATTCATCGGCAAATTTTGCAAAGAGCTTATCCGTATCGCTGAGGGCCGCTTCACCGAGGATTACTGCCAGCTCCTTCGCCTGCTTACCTCTGGCATATGCCGCAAACAGCTGGTTCATGGTGTCGGCATGGTCTTCCCTGGTCTTGCCTTTTCCGATACCCTTGTCTTTCAGCCTTGATAGTGAAGGTAACACGTCTATTGGCGGCATTACACCTTTCCTGTAAAGTTCGCGGCTCAAAATTATCTGGCCTTCGGTAATATAACCCGTCAGGTCAGGAATTGGGTGGGTCTTATCATCTTCAGGCATGGTCAGTATCGGTATCTGTGTGATGGAACCTTTTTTGCCCTTGAGACGACCTGCCCTTTCATATATAGTGGAAAGGTCAGTATATAGGTATCCCGGATAGCCACGGCGGCCAGGTACTTCCTTTCGGGCAGCTGATACTTCCCGAAGTGCTTCACAGTAGTTGGTCATGTCGGTTAAGATAACCAGGACGTGCATTTCCTTTTCAAAGGCTAAAAACTCTGCACAGGTAAGGGCCATTCGGGGAGTTGAAATACGTTCAATTGCAGGGTCGTCAGCCAGATTTATGAAAAGCACCGAACGGTCAATGGCACCTGTCCTCCTAAAGTCTGATATAAAGTAATTGGCCTCTTCAAAGGTTATGCCCATGGCTGCAAATACCACGGCGAATTTGCTCTCGGTGCCCAAGACTTTAGCCTGTCTTGCAATCTGAGTTGCTAGCTGTGCATGGGGCAAGCCGGAGCCTGAAAAGATGGGAAGCTTTTGACCCCGCACAAGAGTGTTTAAGCCGTCTATTGCTGAAATACCGGTCTGGATAAACTCCGAGGGATAGTCCCTGGCCGTTGGGTTTATGGGGTTCCCGTCTATGTCAAGGCGCTGCTCAGGGATTATCTTAGGGCCATTGTCCTTGGGCCTTCCTGATCCGTCAAAGACCCTACCCAGCATATCTATAGATACGCCCAACTGGATGCTCTTGCCCAAAAATCTTATCTTACAATCATTTATGTTAAGACCAGTTGAGCCTTCAAAAAGCTGGACCAATGCCTTGTCGCCGTCAACCTCTAATACCTGTCCTCTGCGTATCTCTCCGCTACCTGTTTCAATTTCAACTAGCTCATTGTACTTAACACCTTCAACATTTTCCACCATCATAAGGGGACCGGCAATTTCCCGTGCGGTTCTGTATTCTTTAATCATCTAGGCTCCCCCCTTCCATTAGCGTTTCAATTTGTTGCTTCAACTCTTTTTCGATTTCATCGAAGATATGTGTATCTTTTTCATCGGAGTATTTTGCCCTGGCAATTCGTTCCCGAACTGGTAGATTTTCTATTTCGGAGAACACAACACCTTTTTCAATGGCCTTTTGGGCTTCTTCATAGAACATGAAAATGAGCTTTAACATCCTATATTGTTTGTTCAATGAAGTATATGTGTCCACATCATGGAAGGCGTTTTGATGCAAAAAGTCTTCCCTGATGGAACGGGCCACTTCCAGTATAAGTCTGTCCTTTATCGAAAGGGCATCAATACCCACCAGTCGGACGATTTCCTGCAAACTGGACTCTTCCTGGAGAAGCCTCATTGCTTCTGTCCTCAAGTCTTTCCAGTCAGGGGCTATTTGTTTGCTCATATATTCTTCGACAGTATCGGAATACAGTGAGTAACTTGTCAGCCAGTTGATGGCCGGGAAATGCCTGGCATATGCCAGGGAAGCATCTAGTGCCCAGAATACCTTTACTACTCTAAGGGTTGCCTGGGTTACCGGTTCTGAAAGGTCACCGCCTGGAGGAGAAACGGCACCTACGACGGTTAGGGCACCTTCCCTTTCCTCACTGCCGATGGTCATGACTCTGCCTGCCCTTTCATAAAACTCCGCAAGCCTTCGGGAAAGGTATGCGGGATATCCTTCGTCACCGGGCATTTCTTCAAGTCGACCGGACATTTCTCTAAGGGCTTCTGCCCAACGGGAGGTGGAATCAGCCATCAATGCAACACTGTAGCCCATGTCCCTGAAGTATTCGGCTATAGTTATGCCGGTGTATATAGAAGCTTCTCTAGCTGCAACGGGCATGTTGGATGTGTTGGCAATGAGGACCGTCCTTTTCATCAGGGGCTCACCGGTCTTGGGGTCGATAAGTTCAGGGAATTCCAAGAGAACATCAGTCATCTCGTTGCCCCGCTCACCGCAGCCGATGTAAACAACGATTTCTGCATCGGCCCATTTTGCTAGCTGATGCTGTACTACTGTTTTTCCACTGCCAAAAGGCCCCGGTATACATGCCGTTCCACCTTTTGTGACTGGGAAAAAGGTGTCGATTACTCTTTGCCCAGTTGACATGGGTTCTTCCGGCGGAACTTTTTCCTTATATGGGCGCATCATTCTAACAGGCCATTTCTGCATCATTGCTACATCGATAATCTCGCCACTATCAGTTTTTATCTTTGCAACAGTATCTGTAACGGTAAAGCTGCCTTCGTAGATTTCTACTATCTCACCGGATATTCCGGGGGGCACCATTATGCGGTGCTCAACTATTACCGTTTCCTGCACCGTTCCTATGATATCGCCACCGGTAACCTTCTGACCCTGCTTGGCGGTGGGTACAAAATCCCATTTTTTCTCTCGATCAAGAGCGGGTATGTCGATACCTCTTGTAATATAACTTCCCGCTTGCTTTTCAATTGCTTCAAGGGGGCGCTGGATTCCATCAAACATCCTCTCCAGCAGTCCCGGTCCCAGTTCAACGCTAAGGGGAACACCTGTTGAAACCACCGGATCCCCGGGGCCTAAGCCTGATGTCTCTTCATAAACCTGTATGGAAAGTTTTTCACCATGAACTTCTATAACTTCACCGATAAGGCCTTGCTGGCCCACTCTGACCACGTCGAACATTTTGGCTTGGGGCAGTCCCGTTGCCACAACGAGGGGACCGGAAACTTTTACTACTACACCGTTTGTCATTCCTCTCCCTCTCTTCCAAATAAGATATCTGCTCCAATGGCTTTTTCCACGGATTTTTTCACTTCTCCTATTCCAATTCCAAGGGTGCCCCGGTTACTTGGAATAAGGGTAATAGCAGGAAGCATCTGGCTCCTGTACTGGGCTATTTTTTCCGGGATTTCCTTGGCAATCTGCTCCGTAACAAAAATCACCGCATAGTTTTCGTTCGCGAGCCTGGTAATTGTAAAATTGGCTTCTCTTTCATTCAAGACGGGAAAGACGTCAACACCCAGAGACTTAAATGCCAAAACCGTATCTCTATCCCCTACTACAGCTATCTTATACGTAGACATCTCTCAATCGCTCCCTTATCATATCCGAAGATATGCCGTTAATCTTTCCCACCATTATGATCCTGAGAAGTTTTATTTCGTTTTCCCGAGCAGCCAGGTAACCTATGACCGTTTCAGACCCAAATGGTTTGTAAAGGCC